>VAPE01027421.1_pt1 | contig 17487 bp, 13 predicted proteins | sample 3393911 | NCBI WGS metagenome assembly VAPE01 (sample SAMN08290436, study PRJNA428436) | hydrothermal vent metagenome | isolation source: Deep-sea hydrothermal vent chimney | place: Atlantic Ocean: South-mid Altantic Ridge | reverse complement strand
TTTTGTAGTCTTCTTAGCCGTAGTCTTCTTAGCCGTAGTCTTCTTAGCCGTAGTCTTCTTAGCCGTAGTCTTCTTAGCCGTAGTCTTCTTTGCCACTGTCTTCTTTGCCGCAGCGGTCTTCTTGGCTGTCGCCTTTTTGGTAGTGGCTGATTTTGTCTTGGGTTTACGCTCACTCTTCGCTACAGTCGATTTTTTTGCCGTTGCCATGTTCTTCACCCCCTTTCTTACCCCTTGTGGGTTTTTTAAGTTTAAAGCCTTCCTACCAGGATCACTTTCTCACCTTCTAAGATTGCCCTCATATCATCAGGCATCTCCTTTTTCAATTTACGGTAATCGGCCTCAGAGAGCTGTTTCACATTAACTGTAACCTTAAATTCATCCTGAAGTTCACGGATTGAATCCTTAAGGGAGGAAAGACCATCAATAACAAAGAGGTTTATAATATCATTTCTTAAGCCTTCCACATAGGGGCCATAAATGAATGCGACCTTAACACCTGAAGCCCTGAGAACCGCCTTTAAGGCTCCGGGGAGTCCAAGAGACTTTGTAATGAGGTTCTTAAGTTCATTAAAAAGGGGTGAATTCTTGTTGGCTCTGAAATACCTGAGGTTTGCAACCCGTTCACTGACGAGAATCCCTATCTTTTCAAGATTGTCCAACTCCCTCTTCACTCCGGAGGGATTTTTGCCAAGGATATTGGCAATCTCTCTAACATAAAAACGCTCTTCAGGAGTGTTCAGCAAAAGTGCCAGTATATCAGCCCTGACAGATGATGAAAAAAGCCTGGTCAACATAACTGTAAACATAATACACGATAACTTCAAATTTGTCAACAAAAAAACGATATCATTCAACAGTCATTAACAAAATATAAACTTACAAAAAATCCTTTACATCTGGTATGTTCCATGCTCTGGTGAAAGTTAACCAGTTAATTTTGCAGGATTTTACTTTGTTCCAAATTGTTCATGTCTCGTTGAGATATTCTATATCTCTGTTAATAATATTTTCACAATAGTTGCTGATAATAAAACATTCATTTACAAGAATGCTTCCTGAAAGCCCGTACTGTCAGCCGGGGATGAAACTCAGGCTACATGACAACACGGATCACGAAGGGCGCCCGGTTTGTAATTTGAGATAGAGGTAAGAGATCCTGTTTAGAGTCTGTGTATAAACTCTAACAGTTGTCGTTTTTCCGTCATTCCCCGAAAGCGTTCGGGGAATCGTTCTTTAAGAAGGATTCCCGACTCCCGAATGCGTTCGGGATTGCGGAAATGACTAATAACTGTAATTTATACACAGACACTATTTAGGCAGGAAAAAGCAGGCGTTTCAAATAACTTGCAGAAGAGAAATCTGCCTATCCGAAATGAGAAAAAAATATATCTAAAAGACATTTATATATATTGACAAACTGAGTGGTTAGGAGTAATATATGTGTGTATGAAAAATACTGATTGTCTGCATGAAAAATACTGATAAGGGAGGTGAAATCCGTCATTTGTTGTCTTGACCTGAATACTTAAGTCTTTTTGTTGGGAGGTCTTAGTTACTAACACTCAGCAATTCTGCCGAAGAAGCAGAAAGGATGCGGGGAGAGTCTATGAATGTCTCAAGAAGAAGCTTTTTGAAAGTAACCGGGGGATCACTAATACTGGGGACCCTCGGAGTCAATCTCCAACCCGTTAAGTCCTATGCCAGCACCCTTCCTATCCGTTATGCAAAAGAAACAATCACAATATGCCCCTTCTGTGCCGTAGGCTGTGGCATCATAGTCTACACGGAAAAAGGAACGGTCATCAACACCGAGGGTGACCCGGACCATCCAATCAATGAAGGGACTCTCTGTTCAAAGGGTGCAGCCCTCTACCAGATCGTAAATAATCCCAAAAGACTAACAAAGCCTCGCTACCGCGCACCCGGTTCCAGGGAATGGAAAGAGGTGGAATGGGATTGGGCCCTGGATGAGATTGCAAAAAAAATCAAGAAGAGCCGTGACGAAACCTTTGTGGTCAAAAACGCAAAGGGTCAGGTTGTAAACCGGTGTGACGGCATTGCCTCTGTCGGGAGCGCCGCCCTTGATAACGAGGAGTGCTATATCTTCCAGAAGTGGCTCCGTTCGCTTGGCCTGGTCTATATTGAGCACCAGGCACGGATATGACACTCTGCCACCGTAGCGGCTCTGGCAGAGTCGTTTGGCAGAGGGGCAATGACGAACCACTGGATCGATATCAGGAACTCTGACGTCATCATTATCATGGGAAGTAACGCGGCTGAGAACCACCCAATAAGCTTCAAATGGGTCATGGAGGCAAAAAAGAAGGGAGCAAAACTGATAAGCGTAGACCCACGTTTTACCCGGACTTCAGCCAAGGCCGACATATTTGCCCCTATCCGATCCGGTGCAGATATCGCTTTTCTGAACGGAATGATCAAGTATATAATCGACAACAAGCTATACGACGATTTCTATATCAAGAACTATACAAACAACCCATTTCTCGTAAATACCGAGTTCAAGATGCCGGGGGAACTGGATGGTCTTTTTTCCGGATATGACCCTAAGAAGAGGAAGTACAACAAGAAGACCTGGGCGTTCCAGAAAGATGCCAATGGTGTGATAAAGAAGGATAGGTCTCTGACCGACCCCTTCTGTGTATTCCAGCTCCTTAAGAAACACACATCCCGGTACACCCTCGACATGGCCGAGAAGATAACGGGAACCCCGAAGGACAAGTTGATTGAGGTCTACAAGATCTATACCTCAACAGGAAGGCCCGACAGGGCTGCCACTATTATGTACGCGATGGGCTGGACACAGCATACCATTGGAACACAGATAATCCGGGCGATGGCAATAATTCAACTCCTCCTTGGAAACATCGGTATTGCCGGTGGAGGTGTCAATGCACTCAGGGGTGAGAGCAATGTCCAGGGCTCAACAGACCACTGCTTACTGTTCCATATACTCCCCGGATATCTCAAGACACCGAGGGCATCCGACTCGACCCTGCAGAAGTATAACGACCATTACACACCAAAGACAAAAGAGCCCAATAGCGCCAACTGGTGGGGAAACTATCCCAAATACTCGATAAGTCTCTTAAAGGCCCATTACGGCGCCGCTGCAACCCGGGAGAATGAATTTGGTTACCAGTGGCTTCCCAAACTGGATGACGGACAGAATGCTTCATGGATAATGCTCTTTGACGAGATGTATAGGGGCAAGTTCAAGGGGTTTTTCGCTTGGGGACAGAATCCCACATGTTCGGGTACCAATGCGGGAAAGGTCAGGAAGGCCCTTGCCAACCTTGAATGGATGGTGAATGTCAACCTCTTTGACAATGAAACCGGCTCGTTCTGGAGATCCCCTGACGTAAAACCTGAGGAGATAAAAACCGAGGTATTCCAGCTTCCATGCGCCTTATCCTGTGAGAAGGAAGGCAGTATAACCAACTCCGGCAGATGGGCGCAGTGGCGTTACAAGGCAGTTGATCCACCCGGCGAGGCATTGCCTGACTCCGAGATAATGAACGAACTCTTCTGGCGTGTAAAAAAACTCTATGATAAAGAGGGAGGTGCCTATCCCGATCCTGTTGTGAAGCTTGCCTGGGATTACGGACCGAAAACGCCGGAGGGCAAGGTCAGGAAAGTGGATACTCACGCAATCGCAAAAGAGATCAACGGATACTTCCTTGAAGACAAGGAGGTCAAGGGTAAACTCTTCAAGAAGGGCACCCTCGTGCCAAGCTTCGCCTACCTCCAGGACGACGGCTCCACCTCTTCCGGAAACTGGCTCTACTGCCAGTCCTATACCGAAAAAGGCAACATGATGGCAAGACGTTCCAAGAAAGACCCTACGGGTCTTGGTCTGTATCCTGAATGGTCATGGTGCTGGCCCGTAAACAGGAGAATAATATATAACCGCGCTTCAGTGGATGAGTACGGCAGGCCGAGAAACCCGAAGAGACCTCTTATTTACTGGAATGGCAAGAAGTGGATAGGTGACGTCCCGGACGGTGGCTGGCCTCCTCTTGTGAATAAAGCAAAGACGAAGCTCGCCTTTATCATGAAGCCTTCGGGTGTTGCCCACATCTTCGGTCAAGGCCGTGCAGACGGGCCTTTTCCGGAACACTACGAACCTCTTGAATCTCCTATTCAGGAAAATCCTATGTCCAGTGTAAGGATTAATCCTGCCACGAAACTCTTCTACGGGGTTACGGATGATGCTAAAGAGGCTCCAAAGAAGGGAGCAGGACTCGCCGTGGACATCTTTGCCACATCTAATCCCGCTTATCCCCACGTGGCTACCACTTATCGTTTAACCGAACACTGGCAGACAGGTGTGCTTACAAGACACCTGCCGTGGCAACTTGAAATGCAGCCCCAGATATTTGTGGAAATGAGCCTTGAGCTTGCAAAGGAGAAGGGTATAAACCCCGGCGACAAGGTGATAATTTCCTCGATCCGGGGAAAGGTATGGGCAATTGCCATAGTGACAACCAGGTTCAAGCCCTTCAAGATTATGGATAAGACGGTTCACGAGGTAGGGCTTCCATGGTGCTTCGGCTGGCAGTATCCTGAAGACGGAAGCGGAGGTGATTCTGCCAACCTGCTTACACCTACTATCGGAGACGCCAATACAATGATACCTGAGACGAAGGCCTTTATGGTCAACGTTGAGAAGGCTTAAGGGGGTGACTGACATGGCATTAGAAAACATACAGGAGATGAGACACCTCAGCGGCGTGGACGTGACTACCAGGAAGAAGGGCCTGCTTATAACCCCTGAGTTGTGTATTGGCTGCAGGGGATGTCAGACGGCCTGCAAGGAATGGAACAAACTACCTGCTGAGAAAACCAGGAACACGGGCACCTATGAAAACCCTCCGGATCTTACTCCAAACCTGTACAACAAGATCAGGTTTATTGAGACAGCGACGGCGGATGGTTTTAAATGGCTATTTGTCAGCCAGCGATGCATGCACTGCACCGATGCCGGCTGCATGAATGTCTGTCCTGCCCCTGGAGCAATATTCAGAACACCCGAAGGGGCCGTTGCATTCGACAAAAAGAAATGTATAGGCTGCAAGTTCTGTGTTGCCGGATGCCCTTTTAATATTCCACGTTATGATGTGAACGACAGGATCTCGAAATGTCACCTCTGTTCCGACAGGATATCAAACGGCTTGACGCCTGCATGTGCAAAGACCTGTCCCACGGGCGCTATCAGCTATGCAAACCGTGAGGACCTTTTAAAAGCAGCAAAGGCCTCCGGATATCAGACCGTTTACGGTGAAGCAGACCTCGGTGGTCTCGCGGTCCTCTATGCCTTTAAAGAGGCCCCAAAAGTCTATGGCATGCCGGGAAAACCTGCCTTCGCACCGACCATTGCCCTGTGGAAGGGGCTGTTGAAACCTCTTGCACTAATAGGCCTCGGGGGTGCAGTTGCTGCCGCCGCCGCACATTATGTGACAGTGGGGCCTAAGGAAATTGATGAAGGAGGTGATGAATAATGCGGCATGAAATGATCCAGAAGACCACAGAATGGGAGAGAATCAATCACCTCATACTTGCGGTGAGCTTCCTTGTCCTCTTTTTCACCGGGCTCGGGTTTCTTTACCAGTCCCTGGGATGGCTAAACACGATCTTTGGAGGTATCCACACTGCAAAGGTGATCCATCGATGGACGGGCGTTATCTTTGCCATATCACTCTTGCTCACGCTTGGTAGTTACCTCGGGGAAGCCCTCAGCTTCACCAAGGAAGACAGCGCATGGATTTCATCCCTTGGGGGCTACTTTTCAAAGACCGCTGAACCCCCTCCGCAGGGGAAACTGAACGCGGGTCAGAAGATATTCTACCTCTTAGTTGTTGTGATCTTCGGTCTGGCCATATCCGTAAGCGGGTTCATACTCTGGCTCTTTCCTTCATCCCGTGGGGTAATCCTTTTCGGACACTTTCTTCACAATCTCTCCTATGTCATCTTTGCATTCACCGTCCCGATACATATATATCTCGGTACGGCTGCCAATCCGGGCACATTCAGGGTTATGACCTTTGGTACTGTAACTCGCGGATGGGCAAAAAAGCATCATGCAAAGTGGGCAAAGGAACTCGGAATAGAATAAAAAAACCAGCCGGGGGAGGACTTCCTCCCCTGGCGCTTTTTCCCAAATCCATTGATACTTAAAGGAAACCCGGTCTTGATATAAAAAAGGTTCATTGTGGAGAAAGAAGAGTTCTGCAAAAAAACCTTTTTTAACAGAAGGCGAAAACCCTTGATAACGAAAAAACCGCTCTTAATGCGTTCCTGACGAAAACACTCACCGGAGGCGCCATGAAAATTGATGAGATAATCAAAAAAAAGCCCCACCTGAAAGAAACCCTCGAACTCTACATGAAGATCAGGGATTTCAAGGAAATGGATGTAGAGGGACCGGATGAGGTATTCCCTGAAGAGCTGCCCTATAGCCGGGATGATCTGAAAAGGTCTCTAAGCAGCATTTCAAGCATCTTCGATATCGGCCCCGAGTCCCTTGGATCTCTCGAGTCCGCCATTGTAAGTGGAAGGATCAGACTCCGGGAAATGCCCATGGATGCAGAGTTACCCGACGACCTGTCTTTTGAGGAAGAAGACCTGATCACACTTCTCTTTCTCATATCGAAACCCTTCTTCCTCTCTGAAAGGAAAAGGCTGAACCTTGATGGCGTATTCTGGGACGAGGGCAGGTGCCCTATCTGTAACTCCACACCTGCCCTCTCAGTGATAGGAAAAGAGGAAAAGAGACGTTTCTGCTGTTCCTATTGTGAAACCATTGGACCATGGCGACGAATAGGTTGTCCCAACTGCTTAAGCGAAAAAGCCGAAGATATAACCATCATAACCCTTGACGGTGAAGCAGGGATGAGGGTAGACGCCTGCGAAAAATGCAGGCACTACTATAAAAGCTTTGATACACAGATGTTGACGGAGTACAGCCCAGACCTGCTTGACCTGATAAGCCTTCCCCTTGATATCGTTGCGCAGGGCAAGGGTTATAGCAGAAGCGCCCCGAACCCCGTGGGAATGATCCGAATGGGTTGAGAAAAGATTGTTCTTTCTGATATGATCTTGTATAATGCTAAAGGGTTTTTCCGGATTAGCGATATCCTGCTGCATAGCGGTTGTTGCTATCAGCCTCTCATATGTCCATCCCACCTTTGAGGCACTTGTAATATCTATCATACTGGGGATGCTCATAGCCAACATTCTTGAGGACAGGAGTTTTCTGGAAAAGGGTTTAGACCTCTCGATAAAGATATTCCTTCCGGTAGGTATAGCCCTTTACGGAACGCAGCTGATTGTTGAAAAAACGGACATCCTTCTGGTCTTTTCCGTGCTTGTGACATACATATTAATCTTCTTCTCCGTTTACTTTATGTCTCTGTTCTTCAACCTCAGGAAAAATACCTCGATCCTCCTTGCTACAGGTATGTCGACATGTGGCGCATCTGCAATCGCAATCCTTTCACCACTGATAAATGCCGATAGCGAGGAGACCTCCATCTCACTGATTGCCGTGATGATCTACGGACTTTTTGGAATGATTTTCTACCCGTTGCTGTCGGACCTCATCGGTCTCGGGATTAAGGAATTTGCCTTTCTTTCAGGAACAACCCTCCCGATGTTGGGACAGGTGAAGGTCTCTGCATCGGCCCTGGGGACCGACTGTCTCAGCCAAGCCGTCAAATATAAACTCCTGCGCATGTCTTTTCTGGTATTTCTGATCACCTTTACCGTATTTCTCTCAAGGGGAAAGAAGGGGATCTTTGTGCCATGGTTTGTTATACTGTTCATTGTGCTGGCTGTCTCGGTCAATGTCTTTAAGCTATACAGGTTAAGCAAACTCATTGAACCACTGAGCCGTTTCTCACTTTCGGTAGCGCTTGCCTCAATCGGGATGAAGGTCCACTTTGATTCAATAACCGAGTCTGGAATCAAGCCTGTCGCGGTGGTTTTTATCTCACTTTTCATCGTACTGGCAGCGCTTTACACGGTTTATTACATTTTCTTTATTTAGGTCCAGTTATGTTCAGAACAAAAATCATATATAAACTTCTCCTCAACTTCATGATCTTCAGTATTGCCCTGCTGGTCCCTCTAACTCTCTCTCTTAACAAGGCTCTCAACGATCTGTTCAGATCCGAAGAGAGGCTTGAACAGAAATATGTTCCTCCCGAGAATCTGGGATCCTTTGATGATATACATAATGATTTCAGAAAAGAGATTTACAGGCATCTCCTGAGCATCTCTTTCTATTCATTCTTTGTAGCATTCCTGCTCTCACTTTTTATGACAAGAAGGTTCTCCCGTTCGCTGCAATCCCTCCATGAGGGGGCGGAAAGGGTCCGTGACGGAAACCTCGATGAAACAGTCCCCGTCTATTCGGATGATGAAATTGGGGAGGTCACCAGGGTATTCAACGACATGATAAAAAGCCTGAAGAACAAGACCGAAGAACTGGAAAAAAAGGATCTCTATGTCAAGAACATGATGGATGCCCTCTGGGTGGTTGATGAAGATAACAGGATCATTGATATTAACCCTGCCTTTACAAAGCTGCTTGGTTATGAAAAGGGTGACGTGATCGGATCTTCCATCTACGATTATGTAGATGACGAAAACGCCCGAAGACTGGAGTTTGAGCTTGAAACAAAAAGGGCGGCAGGAAGACCATCCACGTACGAACTCTCAATGATTGCCAAGGACGGCACTTACGTTCCTGTCCTGATTACCGGGGCTCCGGTAATCAGGGACGGTGAAACTATAAGCAAGATAGGAATAATTAAGGACTTCCGTGAACAGGCAAAACTCCTGAAGGAATTATCAGAGTCAAAGGACCACCTTGAGACGATCATGAACAGTATTCAGGATACGATGTTAATCATAGACAGGCAATATAATATAGTCAGAGCAAATACCGCGTCATACAAGAAATACGGATATGATATTATCGGCAAAAAGTGTCACGTTGTTTCTCACATGGGGAGTCAGCCCTGCTGGCTCGATGGTGAGGACTGTCCTTTACAGCATGTTTTCTCAGAGAGCGAGGTCTTCAGAATCATACATGAACATTATGATGAAACGGGCAGGAAGAGATATGAAGAGATTGTTGCCTCCCCTATAAGTGATGCCGATGGAAATGTTGTTGAGGTAATCGAATTTCTTCGTGACATCACTGAACGAAAACTGTATGAAGACAAAATAGACAAACGAAACAGGGAACTGTTACTGCTGAACTTCATAGCAACAATCATACACCGCTCACTAAAAGCAAAAGAGGTCTTCATTGCAACGCTTGACAAACTGATCGAAATGCTCAACATGGACGGTGGGGAATTTTTTCTTCTTGATGAAAACAAACGTGTCCTTAACTGCTTATACCACAGAGGAATAGCTGAAGAATTTGTACGGGAGGCTGGGAGGGTAAAGTTGGGAGACGACATCCCCGGCAGAGTAGCGCTCACCGGTGAACTCATAGCCACTTCAGACATAAGCACCGACCGGAGAATAAGCCATTCCATGTTGAAACACTCCGGAATAAAGGGTTACTGCTGCATACCGGTAAAGGGGAAGGAGAGGATAGTGGGCGTATTCTGTCTCTTCCGCTTCAAGGAACATCATTTCTCAGAGGATGACGTAAGGATACTCAGGTCCGTCGGTGAGATGACGGGACTTGCCCTGGAAAACATCAGGCTCTATGAAAAGATGAGGGAGATGTTTCAGACTCAGAAAAACAGGCGCGAACAGGAACAGAAGAGCCTGCTTGAACTCTCATCTTACCTGGCGGCAGCGACTGATATGGATGAGGTTATCCGCTTTGCTTCCGAGCTGATTAAAGATTTTTTGAAATCGGACATACTCCTCTTCTGGGAAAAGCACGACAGCACAGAACTGATTCTCAGACACAGCATGGGGATAGAGCTTAAAGATAATATAATAGCCCCGGGTTCCTCCTATCCCGAGATCTACTGCATTGACAACCTAACATATGCCATCGTTAAGGATATAACTTCCGAGAGCCGTTTTGCCCACCCCAACGAGTTTTTTGATGAGGGTATCCACTCCATCCTCTCCTTCCCCGTTTTGGTCGGAGACCGATGCCTTGGCGTTTTCACCATCGCCAGCAAGGTCATGAGGGATTTCCGTGAGGATGAGATTCACTTCCTGAGAATAATCACGAGTATATTCGGAGTTGCTCACGAAAGAAGCAACCTCTACGAAAAGCGCATAATTGACAGGGGTCTGGCCGAAGCGATCCTGAATACAATCTCCGAAGGCGTGTGTACTGTCAACAGCGAAGGCCTCATAACATCTGCCAACAGGTCTGCTGAGAGAATACTCGGATATAAGGCCACCCAGCTTATCGGAAGAAACTACCTAACGATCTTCAATGACTGGGAAGGGGGAGAATGTCCTGTTTTCCTGGCCCTCAACGGCAAACAGGCCTCCGGTGAGGTCACGGTTCATCACGACGGCATAGAGAGCGTCCTGCACTTTAACTCACTCCCCTTAATTGATACACAGGGACGGGTTTATGGAGCCGTTCAGGTAATAAGGGATATTACAAGAGAAAAGGAGGTATCACGTTTAAAAACAGACCTCATACGGTCCGTCTCCCATGAGTTCAGGACCCCCCTGTCAGCTATATTGGGACTTACAGAGATGCTGATGGACCACGTGGTAACAGGTGAAAAGGCAGACAGATACCTTCAGACAATATATGATGAAGGTCTCAGACTCTCCGACATGGTATCAGATCTCCTTGACATATCAAGAATCGAAAGCGGCAAAGTGAAACTCAAGGAGGAAGAGATAGACCTGCGGAGCATCTTTAAAAGCCTTTCGGAAAACTTCCAAAAGAGACTCTCCGAAAGGAGTATATCGCTGAATATGCACATACCTGATAATACAAGGTTGCTTACGGGTGACAGTGAAAGGATCAGACAGCTTCTCTCCAATCTTATTGACAATTCCATCAAATACTCAGATCCTGAATCATCGATAGACATCTCGGTTCGTAAGGATCTGGATTATGTTATAATGAAGATAGTGGATACAGGATGGGGTATATCGCCTAAAGATCTACCCCACATCGGAGAACGGTTTTATCGCGGCAAGCATGGTGCAAAGACCAAAGGTACAGGACTCGGTCTATCCCTCTGTAAAGAGATAGTCGAAATGCACGATGGCAGGTTGAAAATAGAAAGCGAGCCTGGAAAGGGGACCCGTATCACTATCTATCTCCCTTCAAGGAGGAAGCACAATGGCGAAAGTGATGGTAATTGATGATGAACCCTTCATACTGATGATGATTGAAGACAAACTGAAAAGCGCCGGCCTGAAAGTTATAACAAGAAGGGAATCAAGGGGTGCCTTTGAAGAGATCAAGAAGGAGAAACCGGACCTGATTATTCTTGATTGGATGATGCCCGAGATAAGCGGAATAGACATCTGCAAAAGGCTAAAATCCGACCCCTCCCTGTCTGAAATTCCTGTCTTCATGCTAACAGCAAAGGGACAGGAAGATGATGAAAAACTTGGTCTCAGCTGTGGTGTCGACAGGTACATCACCAAACCGTTCAGCCCCCGCGGTCTCTTAGAGGTTGTACTTGAACATATCGGACAGAGATAATTGACCATATCTAACATAGACAAATTAAAAGAAGATTTTAATCTTACCGTAAAGGAGTTGGGCGATACCTACGAAGAACTCTCTCTTCTGTACCGTATCTCTGAAGAGTTGTCGGGACTGGGCGTTGACGAGATCTGTAAGCTGCTCCTCAGGGAAGTATCATGCCTCCTACGTGTTGAAACAGTGGCCATTCTCTTCTTTGAGGATCAGCTTGATGAACTTCACACAAAAACACATGAGGGTAACTGGTCGCCCGAGAGGGTCATAAGACGTGGAAACAGCATCTTCTGGGACTCCCTTGACCAGAACAAGGCTGTCACAATATGTAATACCGACAACTCCGGAAGGAAGGGAATCCCACCTGAGTTTAAATCCATACTTGTAGCACCTCTTATCGGAAAAAAGAGACGGATAGGCATTATCCTGCTTGCAGACAGGGCTGATGGCGAAGAATTCTTTGCAGGAGATATAAAGCTGATAAGGACCCTCTCCTCGCAGGCAGCTCTATTCATAGAAAATGCCCTCCTGAGTAAGGAAGCACAATCATTTCTGATAGGTACGATACGATCCTTTGTCAAGGCACTTGAGGCGTCCTCAAAATGGACGGCAGGACATACGGAAAGGGTGACCACATATGCGCTTGCAATTGCCAGGAAGCTGGGGTTTTCACCAGATGAGCTTGAACGGCTTAGGGTCAGCAGCCTTCTCCATGATATCGGCAAGATCGCCACACCTGATAAAATCCTCAACAAGGGTGGCAAGCTTACCGCTGAGGAGTGGTTTGAAATAAGACAGCATCCGGTAATAGGCGCTGAAATCCTTTCAGAAATGGGCGGATTTATCGACGTGATTGAGTGTATCCGTTACCACCACGAATCCTTTGATGGTAAAGGCCTCCACAGACTGAAGGGCACTGAAATCCCTCTTAAGGCAAGGATACTGGCTGTAGCCGATGCCTTTGATGCAATGACGTCCGACAGGCCTTACAGGAAGAAAATGACGGTCGTTGAGGCGCTGAAGGAGATTGAGGCATGCTCAGGAACCCAGTTCGACCCTGCGGTAGTAAAGGCATTTTCCGAGTGCCTGGATTCATCCGACAACGTTGTATCTCCTGAGCCTGAACTTCACCCCTAACTCACGGGCTATCCGCCTGCATCTCTCCACATCCACCCCCTCCACATCAACAACCGTAACCGTGACATCGGGGATAACCTCTTTTGCCTCTCTTATAAAGTCCAGAATACCCTGGTAGGCATTCTTGACAAGGGGCATGCATATCCTGTTGTAGGAATCTTCGTCATGGGCATCAAGGCTGATGGACAATGAATCCACAATTCCCGAAAGCTCAGGAAGTATATTCCTTCCGTGTATCAGATTACCATGACCGTTTGTGTTTATGCGAACCCTGCCACCGTGCTCCTTGACCCATCTGGCCAGTGACTTTATAAGCTCAAGCCTTATCAGTGGCTCACCGTAACCGCAAAACACCACCTCTTTATACTGCGACGGGTCCCCAATGGCATCCTTCATTTCCTCAAGACCTGGTTCATGGTTCAGCCTGAGGTTATAGCCCTTTACATAATCGCTATGGAATCTCACGCAGAAGGTGCATGCATTAGTGCACCTGTTGGTCACATTCAGATAAAGAGAATTCCTTATCCTGTAAGCAGTCTCACCCCTCGGGGGTATTTCTCCTATACCAAAGAGCCTCATGGCGTTGAGGGTTGTAATCCGCTTGATGTCATCCAGGCTGATGCCCCTCAACTGTGCTATCTTCCTTGCGGTCTCGATGATAAATGAAGGCTCGTTTCTCTTTCCCCTGTATGGCTCAGGCGACAAATAGGGGGCATCGGTCTCGATCAGGAGGTATTCGTCCGGTATCTGAGATACCACCTCCTGGAGTTTACCTGCATTCCTGAAGGTCACAGGCCCGGCTACCGATATGAAAAACCCCTTTGCCATAGCCTGCTCGGCCATCTCTCTATCCCCTGAAAAACAATGCATGACACCCCTTGTAACACCTGATTCACCGAGTATGCCGAGGGTATCTTCCTCTGCATCCCTGCTGTGAATCACCACGGGCAGGTTAATCTCCACCGAAAGCTGCAACTGCCTCGCAAATACCCGCCTCTGCACATCCCTCGGGGAGTTGTCATAATGATAATCAAGGCCGATCTCGCCGACTGCAACCACCTTGTCCTCACCGGCCCAGCCCTTTAACTGCCCTTCTATATCATCAGAGTAACTGTCCGCATCATGGGGATGAATCCCCACAGTGGCATAGATATCCTCATATATCCTGGAAAGCCCGACCGAGGTTCTGCAACCATCGATGTCGGAACCGACATTGATGATATACTTCACACCCGATTCCGTTGCCCTCCTTAACACCTCATCCCTGTCACCGTCGAATTGAGACATGTCAAGATGACAATGGGTATCAACAAACGATCCGGGTTCTGAGTTTGAGGATTTAACCTCCTTTTTTTTACTCCATTTCTCCATTTAGTATGATTTCAGAAGCAGTTTAATTTTTCAGGCCCCGTACTTCTTGAGCCTTCCAGCGTTGGCTAACGCAAGGGGAAGGATATTGTAGGCTGGAAATATCCCAAGCTCTCCCCTGAGGCATTCACGCTCAGTGAAGGCTTCACTCAGGCCACCAAGCACATAGGGGGCATGAATCATTACCGGTACCGGATGCCAGCTATGCTCCCTCATGACCGCAGGTGTGGCATGATCTCCTGTTACTATCAGGACATCCGGTGCGAGTTCAAGCAGATCAGGCACGTAGCTGTCAAACTCCTCTATCTTTCCTGCCTTTCCCTCGAAGTTACCGTCTTCACCGTATGAATCCACCTTCTTGACGTGCATAAAAAAGAAATCGTACTCCGAGAGGTTCTCCTTAAGAAAATCCAACTCCTCTTTAATATCGCCATTTAACGGAGGGGTATCCATACCAACAAGCCTTGCAAGACCCCTGTACATAGGGTAAACAGCCACTGCAAGGGCCCTCAGCCCAAAGATATCCTCAAAGGACGGGATGGAAGGCACCTGTGAAATACCCCGCAATAATATGTAATTGGCCTTCTCCTCATTCCTGAGTATCTCCTTTGCACGCTCAATCAGTTTCTCAGCCACCCGGGCCACCCTCTCGGACTGGTGGTTCCCGGGGACCGGCTTGAGGGGATGTTTTCCATCCTTCTGCGGGTCGGTATCGTTTATATTGTCGGAGCCCGCCTCAAGGGGTTCCGGAAATCTGAATATGACGGCAAAGCGGTGTTCCATCCCCGCAGCGAATATTATCTCTGCCTCGTCTATTTGATTTATTTCATCCTGCAGCCTTGCGGTCAGTTTCTTGCTGTTTTCCGTAGGAATCCTGCCTGCCCGCCTGTCCTTAACCAGGCCTTCCCGGATGGTTGCATAATTACATCTGATCGCAACATCGGTATCCTTCAGTTCTATGCCGAGGCCAAGAGCCTCAAGGACCCCCCGTCCTATTAACCACTCCCTTGGATCGTAGCCGAAAATTCCAAGGTGCCCGGGACCGCTACCGGGTGTTATCCCATAGGATACGGGTATATGGAGCCCCGTGGCAGACCTTTTCGAAAGGGAATCGAGATTGGGCGTCCGGGCAGCCTCCAACTCGGTCTTTCCATTTACGGGAAGGCCTCCAAGACCGTCAAGAACCACCATAAAGATCTTTGAATTATTCTTCTGTATCAGTCCTCTAATCAACTCCTGCATGATAATAATATAACCAAAATCGGAAGATTTATGCCAATGGTACGGTGAACTCAAAGGTGGTTTCTATCTGGTTTTCTTGGAATGTCAATCGGCAACTCCAGGCGCCTCCATCGTACTGCTTGTCCGATTTTTGGAGAGTATTATGGCGGCGGCCGGAATCGTTCTTTAAGAAGGATTCCCGACTCCCGAAAGCATTCGGAATTCACTTGCGGGAATGACAAGTAACTGTATTTTATACACGGACTAACAGAGATAGTCCCCTGTACAGAGACTCAGGAGATCTTCCCCCGCAGAGGGCGATGCCGAAATCCCCATCCGATCTCTCAAAAGCTTCGGCAATCACCCAGAAAACCGCTGTCAGCCATTCGGTTTCATTATCGAACTCCCTTACTTCACCCACCAGTCCCTTCCGTCTCTTCTTATCATATTCGTGGCGCCTCGCGGCCCCCATGTAAAAGGCCTGTAGCCATGGACCACACTGGATGACACATGCCTGTCCTTGAGAAAATCGAGCACGGGCATAAAGAACTCCCAGGCAAGCTCCACACCATCCTGTCCGACAAAGAGGAGGTGATCACCCCTGATACAGTCCATAAGCACCCTCTCATACGCTTCCGGCAGAGGCACTGAGAGCTTGTCGGTATAGGAGAAATTCATGGTTACATCCCTGATACAGAGCCTGCTTCCGGGCAGCTTACCCTGGAATCTCAACTCGATGGCCTCATCGGGCTGGATACGAAAGACAAGGACGTTTGCTTTTATACCATCAGATAAAACACCCTTGAATATTGAATGAGGCACGTTCCTGAAGTGAATTGAGACCTCGGAGACACGCCTCTTGAGCCTCTTGCCTGATCTGACATAAAAGGGAACCCCCTGCCATCTCCAGTTGTCGATAAAGAGCCTGAAGGCTGCAAAAGTGGGTGTATTTGAGTCCGCCGGTATCCCCCGCTCCTCCCTGTAACCGGGAATTGCCGCCCTGCCCTTCCCGCCGCCGGTATACTGTCCAAAAAACGCGTTTTGCCGGATCTCCTCGGGTTTGAAGGATCTCAAGGCCCTGAATACCTTAACCTTCTCCTCCCTTATGCGAAGCGGCTCAAAAGTTGAGGGGGGCTCGAGGGCGATGAGGCTCAACAGTTGAATTATATGGTTCTGAAACATATCCCTGATAATTCCCGTACCGTCATAATAGCCCGCCCTTGAACCAATACCTATCGACTCTGCGGCTGTTATCTGGATATGATCAATATGGTTTCTGTCCCATAGGGGCTCAAAGATCGAGTTGGCAAACCTGAAGAGAAGAATATCCTGAACCGTTTCCTTTCCAAGATAGTGATCAATCCTGAAGATATCCTCCTCGCTGAAGTACTTATGAAGGAGGCTGTTCAATCTCCTTGCTGAATCAATATCCCATCCAAAGGGCTTCTCAAGCACAACCCTCCTCCAGCCATCACATGAAACAAGCCCTCCTGAACCCAAGGCATGAACAATACTCTCTGAGAGACCGGGAGGCACTGATAGGTAGAAGAGTCTCTTACCCCGCACGTTATACCTCTTCTCAAGGTTCCCCAGCCTGCGTCTCAAGGACCCGAATGCGACCTTGTCGGCATAGTCGATCTTCCTGTAAAAGATATGTTTAAGAAAGGCTGTTGTATTCCCGTTATCACCTTCAGACAGGGCACCCTTAATCCTGAGCCTGAAGTCGCTGTCGGTAAAATCCGTCCTTGCAGTTCCGAGTATAAAAAATTTTTCAGGGAGAATATCTTTACAGAAGAGGTTAAAAAGCGCCGGCAACAGCTTCCTCCTTGCCAGGTCGCCTGAGGCTCCAAAGATTATCAAACCAAAAGGTTCGGTAAGCCTGTCAATCTTGCAAGGTTCATCGTTTGTCATATTCATATTTTCCACAATAGGTGTTCCGGATCAACTTAAATCAATATTTGATATTCTCGTAAAAAGTTGTCATTCCCGCGAAAGCGGGAATCCAGGAAGCGTGTAACTATCTGAAAAGACTGGATTCCCGTTTCCACGGGAATGACAAAAAAACACTTTTTCAGACTTTTTAC
>VAPE01013110.1_pt1 | contig 17631 bp, 17 predicted proteins | sample 3393911 | NCBI WGS metagenome assembly VAPE01 (sample SAMN08290436, study PRJNA428436) | hydrothermal vent metagenome | isolation source: Deep-sea hydrothermal vent chimney | place: Atlantic Ocean: South-mid Altantic Ridge | reverse complement strand
GTCGAGTCCGTTGACCCGTCGTCGACAATAAGAAACTCAAAATCGGCAAAGGTCTGCCCGAGGATGCTCTCCATGGCTTCCCTTAAATACCGCTCACCATTATAGACCGGCATCAGGACGGTAACTTTGGGCATCACTCTTCCCTTGTTAACGGATAATAAAAAATATCAGGAACCATTGGCAGGCAACAATAAAAAGTTATCTTTCAACGAGAAAACCTGCTGAGAAAACGCCTCAGAGACGAGGTATGACCAGGCGGTAAAGGTCTTACCCGGGGGACCCCGGATTGCAGTTCCTCAGGTTTGGAAATCGGCCTTTTTTCAATGACCAGCATGCTGTTATAATAATGGAGGGCATAAGCTGATCTGGTGAATTCCGATACAGACAAATTCCCATGCCCTTTGCAATGCCAGGCATGAAGGTCGTCGATAAATGATTTGCTATATTCGATAAAGCTTTTTCCCGCTGAAAGACCGCCGCCGAAAGAACCCCAATATGAAGTATGCAGATCCTCACAAATATAAATCCCGTTTGCATCGATATGGGGAAAGAGTACTTCAAAAGTATTTTTTTGTTGTTTCATTGTATGACCGCCGTCATCAATAAGGATATCAAGCCGGGGAACAGCACTGATCAAGGTCTGGAGGAAACCCTTGTCTTCCTGGTCCCCGATGAAGATTTCAATCCGCTCTTCTTCAAGCCGCTTGCATTGAGGGTTAATATCAACGCCGTAAATGCGGGCTCGGGGGCCGAAATAATGTTTCCACATCTGTAGGGAGCCCCCATGGAGGACACCAAGTTCCAGCACATGAACCTCCTTGTCTCTGAACCCGGCGAAATAACGATCATAAATTTCAAAGTAGTGCCGCCATTTTCTGATGAGATTACCAGAATTATGCTCAAAATACCGCTCCAGATCATTCACATCCAGACTCACCTCTTCCCAAGTTGACGTATCTGGTGGTAAGCGGAAACAGTCTTTTCGGAGCCTCGCGGGCTCGCTTACCTGCCCGATCTCGGCGTTATGCTCAGAAAATAATCCTCGTTTCCGGACGGATACTATCTGACAACACATCCCCTAAAAATCCGTTTCTTTGCCAAAACCGTACTGTGGCCGCCCCCCGTGTAACACCCTGTTGTTGTCCACAACATTTCTCAATAAAATTCAGCCAACAACTTCACATGTCATATTAAGCCGTTTCGCAGGAACGACAAGATAACCGTGTTGCCTTTACTCCCGTCGGGGCGGGGCCCCGGCATTGCGGGCAGAATTTTCTCCGGAATCGCCTTGCCCGGTGAACCGCCGGATAAAATCGGGATTATTCCTGATATCCGTTATGATTTCCCGGCTGTCGTGAAGACTCTTTTGGATTTGCTTTTTCATAACAAAAGAATAAACGGCATTCTGCAGCCAGCCGCCCCTGATCGTGCCGAGGCGGGAGTCGGCAACATCCATCAACCATCTTTTCCACCAGGTCTGCCGGGCGTTGCGGATGTCCACCATGCAATAGGGGGTGCGAAACGCCGCACCGTGATGATAGATCAGGTCCTGGTATAACCCGAACCACAGGGGATGCGGATTGACCAGGTTCGACCGCAACATGGGCGCCCAGTCAATCCCTTTTTCCTTGAGCTTCGCCCACAGCAGTCCCCCCGTATCCGTCCGGGTCCGGCCGTCTCTCGTCTGCCAGTGCGGGCCCTGCCCCCAGTCCCCGTTTATTTCACGCCAGAATTTCACGGTGGTCGCACAAAATGAGGGATGCGGCTGCGGGTCGCCCTCATTCTCCAGCCGCTGCACCGCGACCAACGGGACCTGCCGCAGCTTCTCCTGCACATATCCCTGGATATCGCCGACCGGGAAGGCATCGCCATCGATAAAATAGATAATATCTTCAGGCTCGCCATCCTCACAAATCCTTGCGGCCAGCAGGTTCAGCTTGGCGGTATGCGCCACAATGGGAGCCGTATCGATATAATAAATCCGCTCCCGGTATTTTCCCGGCTCGATTCCGTTCAGGAATGCATACACCCGGTACGGATATGTGCCGAGATGGCGGGCAAAATAATCCAGCTGAATATCAACCCAGGTTGCGTCCAGCCAATGAACCGTGGCAATGTAAATCATGTTCCCCGCCTTTGCCGACTATTGCTCATCATACACAATTTCCCGCCCCCTACGGCCTTATATCAGGCAACCACTTTTTCAGCTCGCCGCCGTCCACTCTCCCGAGTACGTCATGTTCAAGCTCTGACAGGTGCTCCGGGACCGTGACGTTTTTCTTGGTCACTTTTGATTCATTGACCTTGAACCGTGAATTACGCAGGAAACGCAACATGGTCAGCCAGGCGGGAAATTTCAGCGACAAATCCAGGGCCGTCAGTGTCCGGCGCAGGCCCTGGGCTGTCTTCAGGCCGGCAAGGGTCGTGGCCACAATTCTCCCGCCGTGCCCCTCAAACATTTTTTTATATTTTCTCGCCCGGCGCTCTATTTCAAGACAATACCAGTAACAGAGCTGGTAATCGTGCAGCGTTTCCCAGTTTGCCAGGGAAATCACCCCCGGATCGGCGGGGCTGAGATAAAAACGCAGGGCCTTGGGACCGCGGCCGGGTATGGTACCCATCGTGTAAAGACTGACGGCCACATCACGCATGGGCCGCCGGTGAATAACCAGGTCGGGAACAATACCGAGCTCGAGCAGGGGCTCCAGGAAACCCTTGCACGCGAGGTGACTGGTCTCGACATAAATCCCGGCGGAATCGCGGGCGATCGCCGGCAGTTTCTCCTCAAGCAGGAACCGGCGTGCCACCTCAGGGTGTCCCTGGGCCTGCCGCAGCACGTCCACGTACTCCGGCGCGGGCTCATGATAGGAATTGGCCCCCCGGACATAGCCGAAAACGGCAGCCAGGTAGGCCGTGCCGCTGCGCCCGGTCGTCACGGTAAAAATCAGCCTTTTCCGGCGGATCTGCTTGATTAACTCTTCGCTTCCCATTATATTTTTCTCAAATAATGCCAGACCGTTACGTCTCCAGCAACTGGGCGAATATCTGCCGGTGCCGCTCCTGCCATGGCCTGACATCAAAATGTTCAACCGCTCGCTTCCTGGCCGCCCGGCCATACCGATCAAGGTGGGACACGACCTCTATCAGCGCTGCCGCCAGGGCCCGGGGCTCAGGGGAATGATCCTGCTCCCAGTCCAGCGGCCCGGCCACGCCTTTGCCCGCCTCCGCGCCAACGAGTTCCGGGACCCCGCCGGTAGCCGAATAGACGACCGGCAAACCGCACGCCATGCCCTCCACCACCAGACGGGGACAGGGATCATTGTATTTGGTATGCAGGAGGACCTGGGCCCGGTTAAATATGGCCGGCGCCCGGCTCTGGGCATACGGCCCGATAAAATCGACCTGCTTCCCGAGCCCCAACTCGCCGACCAGTCGTTTTATCCGGGCCAGGGCCTGCTCCTCATCCCTCTCCCAGCAACAACGACCGGCAACGATCAAACGCGCCCGGGGGAACTGCCGCAACACCAGCTGCAGGGCCTCAACGGCGACCCGGACCCGGTAATAACTCTGGTGGCTCCCGGCCAGCAGCAGATTTACGGCCTCGTCATGACGGGCGGCCAGCTGCGGGTCGGGCCTGAATATCCCGGTATCAACGGGATTATGCAGAATCTCAGACGGCCTCTCCCTGGGGCCGAGAAATTTGTCAGCGGCCTGCCGGCAGAAACGACTCTGGTAAATGACATAATCAGCCAGATGCAGAAGCCGGCGCAGCGGCCGGTTGGCCTGTTCCCAGCCCGGCCCGTACCAACCCGGATAGGCGACTCCATTCTGATTAAGGACAATCAAGGCGCCGGCGCGCCGGGCCAGTTCCGCCATCCGCACCGCGAAATGGGGCAGCGCGCTGCTGACAAGATAGAGGATATTGGCGCCCTTGACCTGGTTGGGAAAATCTGCCTGGAGGTCCTGCACTTTAATAATGCCGCCGGACGCCTTTTCTCCCGGCAGGGGTAACCTGTCAAACCCGTAAAACACCCGGATTCCGTGCCGGTCTCTTTTCTTGTTCCAGCGGCGATGTTCCCTCAATGCGCCCTGCATCCAGAGCCGGCCGAGATTGACGCGGTCAAGCAATGTTAATTTCATCCTGAATCCGTGACGGTTTGAGGTGATATCTCATGCAATGAGTGGAATTTATTGTATTATTATCAAACAAATGCATTTATGCTCTTCACCGCGCCGCCCTGCGGGGCGCCCGATAACGGCACATCTGCTGCGTTGGCAACTCGTTGATATCACACCAGGATAATCAACCTCGTTGCCGCCTTGCATCTGCACCGTTCTCGAACGCTCACGGATTCAGGTTCATGACTTTTTCCTGCCGTTACCGGAATCGGCCCGCCCTGATGTCCGGGGCAAAAATGACCGGACATCAACCCGCACTAATTCTCCACGCATATATTTTTCCTGTTTGAGCGGCGGCGTTTTACATAACCCGAAATAATCACGGAGAAAGGAAAAGACCCTTTGCACCAGGTTTTCCGACATGCGGTCAGCGATATTCTGCCGAATCACAAGCTCGCCATCCGTTTTTTTGTCCAAGGTGCTGCGGGACAGAAAACATAAATGCAGGCACCTGAAAACCGCTTCGTCCCAGGCGATTTCCTTATATATATCATAATACATTGACCGATCGTAGCCCGGCCGGAAAAGAATTTCTCCGCCATGCAGGCGTTCCGGGCAATCCCCATCCCATGACCTGATCGCCTTGAAATTATACAGCTTGGTCATGCTCCGGCAGGGCGGCGCCATATAGCCGCAAGCCGTTCCGGCCGCATAATCAACCCCGGTACAGTTTATGACATTGCCCAGGAGCAGCCAGAAACGGTCATAGCGTCCAGACAGCAGCTGCCGGCGCAGCACTGCCAAACCATCTGGATCATAGAGCTCATCACCGTCAACCCCGAAGACCCAGGCGTTGTCACCGGCATACTTTTTGATGAGATCATGAGAAACTCCTGGGTGGCGAATGCGGTGATACGTCCCCTTGGCATTTTCGGCACAAAACCGCCTGGCGATTTCGGCGGTACCATCTTCAGAGAGATGATCCGCAATAATGATACGGTCACAAAACTCGCTGATATTATGCAGGACGGCGGCCAGGAACCGGTCTTCGTTCCGCACCAGGACAATGCCAATGATTTTGTTATTCGGCATAACTGACCCCGGCTTTTTTGGTCCGGACCACGGTCTTATCAATGTTATGCCGATCCCCTTCAATTACCACTACTGTTCGGGCTCCGCATATCCTGAATTTTGAATGACTGGAAGAACACTTGAAAACGATATGCAGGAAACACTGTTCACATTATAAACCATCCACCAGTGCCGCCAGGTAAAGGTGTTCGTCGAGCCAGCCTCGTTTCCGAACCTCTTTTAATCTCGCTACGGCGTTTGACTCGGCCCCCTCTTTCTTGAGCTGCTCCAGAGTTCTCCTGACGGTAGGCAGTTCAAAGCCAATCGGCGGGACATCTTCCTTGTGACATAAAACCGTTAATTCATCAGTAAACCAACCTTTCCCGAACACAGGCAACTTTTGCAAAATCCAACAGGCATAAAATAACCTGACAATCAGCCTGGCGATAAACTTCCTGTTCCTAAGTGCCCTGGTCAGTACATCTGTCGGCGGCGTATAAAAACGCCGATAATCATCGCTGACGGCAAAGCCGTTTAAAAACAGATTCGTGCGCAAAAACCTGAAATCCCAGAACCTGACATGATGGCCGTCACCAAACGGCCTGTTGCCGCTCAAAAGAGAATAGAGCCGATAGCCGAGAAAAGAAATATTGGGTGTATTCACCAATAAATACCCATTGGGCTTCAGGACGGTATGGACGAACCGCAAAAGATTGTCGGTATTAAAAATATGCTCGATGGCCGCCAGGTTGACGACAAGATCAAACTGTCCCCTGTAGCCGGCGGCGACATGATCCACCTTGCCGGAATCATCGTCCAGGTTCACCGGCAAGACATCGAAGCCAAGCTTTTCGGCCCGCTCAAGTTGTAGAGGGATGTATTCCGCGCAGGTGACGTCCATCTGCAGCTGATCCCGCATCATTTCCGAAAATTCACAGTTACCACTGCATAAATCCAGGCATTTAAGTCCCTTTAAGCCATGCTTTTTCAGCAGGTCCAGACTGCTTTGGTACCATGGCTTATCAAAGGTACTGATCGCACTTCGATACTGAGCAGCGGCTGCATCATGCTCTTGCTTGCTCACTTTTTTCTATCCCCTTCGGTTAATAATTTTAAGGCACAACCGCTCCATCCGCGTTGCGAATTGGCCGATCCGGCCGTTCTGCACGACATATTCCCGCCCTGCCGCTCCAATACGTTGCCGCGATCCAGGATCTTCATTTAACTGATGTATGGCATGAATCCATGCCGCCGGGTTCCCGGGCGGGACCAGCAGGACATTGCGGCCGTGCTCCAGGGCCGTTGTCTCCCACAACCCCCGAGTTTCCGTCAACATAACCGGCTTACCGCAGGCCATGGCCTGCAGAGTGACACTTTGCCCGGAGGGTTGCAGGCTTGGTTTCAAGGGAACAGCGACGGCCATGGCTTTCCAGTAAAGATCCCGCAGGGCGGGGTCATCAAGTTCCTGTGAATTCCAGGCACCGCGGATAATCTTGACGTTTTCGGGGAGCTGATCCGGCATCGATCGCTTGGTTATGATAATAACCTGATTATCGAAACCTTTTGCCGCCTGAATAAGGGTGCTGAAATCACGAAGAGCATCATTGCCGACGGCCAGGATATAGCCGTCATCTGCTGCAGTCTGGTCAGGTTGCCAGAAATCGGTATCAACACCGAAACAATTTACCTCAATTTGCGTAGGTGCAACACAATAAATTTTCCTTATGTCATCGAGTTCGCCGATGCCGAAAAGCTGCGTCGACATCCTGTTCATGAGTTTGCCGGTGAGCGACACCCTGATCCTGTTTAAGGAATAATTCAGGATACCGCATTGAATGGCAATAATCGGCCGGTCAAATCGACCCAGAGATTGCCAGATTCCAAGGGAGAAGGCGATTCCCGGGGTGGTGGCGACAACCGCATCGTAATTTTGCAATTCTGGTAGCAAAAAATAAACCGCGTCGATAATCCCGACATAGGTTTTCACGGGAAGATATTTTTTTCGTATTATGATCTCCGCCAATAATTTGGGAAGGCTCCGCCGCGGCCGTTCAATGACTTCGAATATGCCGATATCATGCCCCTGGTCCCGTACCTCAAAGGCGCCGTAAAAAAACTCTGACGGATGATGTTTCTCATATGAATTCAAATGGTTCAGGCAGCCATCCCGGATGGAATCATCAAGACGGGCGATTCGGCCGGGCAGATAGATAAAGGCTATTTTCATTTTTTACAGACGTACCATTTTATCAGCTAACTCTATATATCTGCCGGCGATCTCATCCATGCTCCGTATTGATATCATCGCCTGAAAGGCAGCATGGCCGGCTACAAGCCGATCCAGCTGCGACAAAACATCCCGCTCGTCGTCAAACGGCAGGCCGCCGTAACCCACCAATTCCGGATTACCGCCGTCATTGCGGTATAAAGCGGGCAGGCCGCAGGCCAGCGCCTCCAGCAGGGCGTTGGAACAGGGCTCGTGCCGGCTCGCGGTGATATAAATATCATGCCGGCGCAACAAATCGGCCAAGGCCTTCGACCCCTGGGCTTCGATATGGTCGATATGGGTGAATTGCTGCTTAACCCTGCCGACAAAGGTGTATTCAAAACGGTCCCAATCGAGATTTTCATCCAGCCATTTATAAAACGGCCCGCCCTTGCGCGGATTGTCGGACCAGGCCGAGGAGACGAGCCGTATTTTCCCGGTACTTGAAAAAGGAACCCGGGCCGCGGGATAAAACAGGGTTTCGTCGACGGCGTTGTGAATAATAACCGGAGAGACGACATTATAACCAAGCTCGGCGCTCTTGAGGCAGGAAAAGGCCGATTGAAACACGGTAGCCGAGGCAAGCCTGTTGTTCAGGGCAAAAATACGATCATCCTCGGCCGCGCCTTCTCCCCGGTAAAAGGTGACCGGACCGTCGATCCGATGAATCATCCGCACCGGGAACTCTTTTGATTTTGCCGAAAACAGTTCCGTATCGAACCAGGCTGAATTGCAGATATGAACATCGACATCCCGGGTCAGTTTATTCACCACTACCTTGAGCCCGCGGCGGGTCATGGCTGCCTTGAGGGCCAGCATAAACTGATTCCCGCCGCCATAGGGCGGCTTATGGAATTCATGCCATAAACTGATCGTCATCGCCGGGGGTTTCCTCAAAATCAATCTCCCCAGGACGGGAGCCACCCGGCTCAAACAGTGATTCAGGCTCCCCGCCTTCTTTTTTCTCCCCGGTGCGGCTCCGCCCGGATCGCGTTCATCACCCCGGAAGCAGGGGACGCCGTCGATGGTCTCATACAAATCCCGCAGCAGCGGGACGTTGGCTTGCGGGGTATGAAACCGAACAACTTTTCCAAGATGTTTATTGATGGCGCGATGGGGCCGGCCGCTCTCGATGAGGTCCCCGATCCGGCTGACGGCATCATCATAGGTCTCGAAGATACATTCCGGTTCCAGGATATCCGGGGCAATGCCGACCCGGGTCGAAAAAACCGCGGTCCGGGTTGCGGCCGCTTCCAGGACCGCCCTGGGCCCCCCTTCCCAGCGGCTCGTTACCAGGTGCAGGTCGGAGATATGATAGAGCTGATTTATTGTTTGCGGCGGCAGGATATTGACCCGGTTATCATCCCCGGGCATCTCCTTGCCGATAAAGGTGAAACCTATCCCCGCTTCCCTTAAACGATTCTTTAACCAGTGCCGGCGGGGCCCCGCCAACAGGACATGAATGGGAGCATTCCTCTGCCATAGCGCCTTGACGATCTCGAGAAACAACTCCGGCGCCTTTTGCTCCTTGGGCCGGGCGAGATCCTGCGCACTGGAATCACGCATGAAGTTGCTGATGACAAAACGTTCCAGCGGCACGCCCCATCGACGGCGAAGCGCCGCGGCCGACTCGTTGCCGGCCAGGGACGGGGTAAAAACCTCCATATCGACGGAATAAGGGATATACGCCGTGCGCAGCCCCAATGCCTTCAGATCACGAACAGCCATTTGCGCCTGCCCGATCCACAAGCCGATGGTTTGCCGGGCAAACAGCATCCAGGCCCCTTCATGCAGCCTCATCACGTCATTACAGGCATGACAGATAATCCGCTTGCCTTCCAGCGCCGCAGGGTCCAGTGCGAGTAACGGTTCTTCCCAGACGGAATGGACTACATCTGCGTCCCTGAGCGAGGTAAGGGAAACCAGGCCGGGCAAGGCGGTCAAACTCCGCAGGGTCGTGGCCACATCGACATCAAGCGCCCAGCCAGTACCTTCTCCCCCGAATAAAAAAGCTTTAATTGGTCTTTGCATAAACAATTCAATAATTTGTAACAAGAGACTGAGAACAGAGTGTCTGCCATCTCTGCGGGAAGGCGTCAACGGCAGGAAGAGACCTTTATGGCAGTATAGGGAAATATACAGACTATTGTCTTGTCAATGATGTTGAAAATCTTCCGGCCACTTGCAAATCATATATTGCCCTTTACCGGCATAACAATCGCACAATAAAACAACCAGGGAACGTAAGTACTTCTGAACGACTGGGACCGGAATTCCAGAGACGATATTCCGGGCAATAAAAGACAAAAAATTGACATCAAAAATACCATTTTGCTCTCTGCCGATCCTGGCTATCTCGCGATACGTATTCCAACCTCCCCCAGATGTTTTTGTGCCGTCATACATGCGTAATTTTGCAATTTTGTCAGGTATAGCCAGAAAATCGGTTACAGGAAGCATCTTCAGCACGAATTCCCAATCCATCGCTAAATGACTTTCAACATTCAACCCTCCAGCCTTAAGGAATAATTCCCTTTTAAAATACATAGAAGGTTGCAAGATAAAAAACATCTTTTTCAACAAGGAAATATCAAAAGGCCTGTACGGAATATCCTTGACCACTCGCCCTGCCAAGTCAATCTTAGCGCCGGCACCATATACAACTCCCACCTGGGGGTTACTTAAAAAGGTAGCGGCAATTTTTTTAATCGCCCCGGGGAACAATAAATCATCCGCATTTAACCAACCTATCACCTCCCCGGATGCCAATCTCACCCCCTTATTAATAGCATCACTCTGACCTTCATCCGGTTCCCTCACATAAATATCTATCCTTTCGCGATATTTATTTATAATTGCATCTGTATTGTCTGTACTTTCCGCATCGACTATAACTATTTCAAGACTTCCATAATCTTGTGCAAAGATCGACGTCAATGTTTCTTCCAGAAACTCCCCCTTATTATAGCTTGGGATGATTATACTGACTGAACAAGACTGTACCAATCCTGAAACCTCTACCAAAACAATACACTTCTATAAATATCAGCTAGCCACATCTAATTCAAGCACAACATCCTGATATGATTTCGCAAATTGTCTCGTCCGTTCAGGTAGTTTTCTTCTTGCCTGCTCCTCCAGCCGGTAATCAGGGCCGGGCTCTGTTACCCGCCATAATGACACAAGAATATCGGCGAGTTCCAATGGATTATTCGGGTCAAAATAATGTGTCTGCGATGGACTTTGTTCTCGATGAACATTGATGTCAGAGAGAACCATGCCTTTGCCGAGGCTTTTTGCTTCTTCAACAGTAGAACTCCATCCCTCAAAAAGCGATGGATTTAAAATCGCCAGAGAATGACGCATCAGGAAAAAAACATGCAAATACTCTACCAATCCAAGCAATTTGATATTCTGTGACAAACCATTTTTAATGATAAATTGCTTCAACTGACCTACATGATCAGCATGACGATAGTCATGCATGGCTCCACTGCATACCACAAGAATATCTTTTATAGTTTCCCTGGCAATTCGTACAGCTTCAAAAAGTATCGCATGATTTTTATGCTTCCAAAACTGACTTGGAAAATAAAAAAATTTTCCCTCTATGCCGTATGAAATTCTGAGTGCATCGGCCTGAGCACTCTCTGTTCCTGGCCGGGTCAATGTATGGTCAACCTGGCTGACAAACTGTACTACCCGTGCCTTTGCCATATATCCGGGAGCAAACAATTTTAGATCATTAAACGCATCATAACTGCTCAATAAAATAATATTACTGTCAGTAATAATTTTTTTAAACTTCATATCCCGAGTCCGGCATTCCTCCGATGAAAACATTTCAGGAAGGTGAAGGTGCTGAAAGTCTGGTATCCAGTTAATGACAGGTCGTCGCAATTTGTCAACACTGATGTCTGGATGGGAAATAACCTGAATATGATTATGGAACAGCTGCCATCCCAGCATCCACTGATTTACATGTAAAGAAAGCATGCCCGGCAGTTGCCATCGAGGCACAAATCCAGTCCGAACTACAATCGCATATGGCCTTATTAAATCGACAACCGATGGCTCCGCTCCTTTCCCTATAAAAATATAGGGCCGCAACCTTTTGTTTTCCAGGCAAGAAACAGCATAGAGCAAATTTTTCAGGTAATATAAACCTCCCAGCCAGTTTCCCTTACCACTATTGAGAAAAGCGACGTTTATACTATTCTCTCTTGCAGAACCAGTCGACATATTCTCGCAAACCATTTTGAATTTTTTTTTGGGGCTCCAAACCCAAATCTCGAATCTTTTGAATGTCAGCCCAGTAATGTTTAGGGTCGCCCATCCGAACCTCCTGATTAAACCTCACCTGCCGTGTTCTACCTAACAGTTCTGACAACACATTTATCGTCTGTGCATTTGTTTGCCGGTGACCGCTCCCACCATTATATATAGCATACCCCTTATGTACTTGGCCGAGGTTATAGATAAGATGAACAGCATCGTCAATATGCAGCCAATCTCTTGTCTCTTCCCCGGTTCCAAAAAAGGCCACCTCTCTGTTACCGAAAGATAACTTTGAACAGGCATCCCATAACAGTTGTTTCCTCAACCCATTGCCATAAATAGAAAAAAAACGGATTATAGTTACAGAAAGATTGAAATTACTGGCATATGACGCACACAGTTCTTCTGTTATTTTCTTATAAAATCCATAAGGAGAAACAGGATTCAAGCTCTCTATTTCTTTTATAGGTTTATCTCCCTTCTCCCCGTAGACAGCTGCGCTTGAAGGCAAAATCAACGTTGCTGTCGACTGACAGATTCTAATATACTCGAGAATATTCGCGGCTGTAGTAACTGTCTTATGAAATTCTGCAAGAGGACAAGCAAGAGAAGGGCCAATAGAACTTCCCCCTGCACAATGCACAACACAGTCTATTGTTTCTTTTATTTTCGCAAGACTATAAATATCTACATCCGATTCAATCCATTGATCGATTCCAAAATTTTCGGGGTTCTCATCTTCAAATGAACCATGACCAATCCCAATGACTTCATAACCATGCTTTTTGAAATAGGCAGCTGTGTGACGCCCCAAAAAACCATGTGCACCTGTCACAAGCACCCTGTTCACATCTTGCTCCCAAAAAAAGAAAACAGCCTCCCCGGGGTATTATCATCCCGGTTCATCTTTCTGATAGTGACTCTTTGAATAAACCACCGAGGCACAGGGAAACGAAACCTTACCTTTATTTCCCTGACGAGTGCATCCTGGCAGGAAGGAAACAAATTGATATCTGAAGCAAACGGTTCTAATACCTGATCAACTTTAAGCCCGGCGCTGGTGATTGCCTCAACATAATCTGTCAGCAGGTATGCATGCTCCCCCTTGTACAAATGGTGCAGAGCGTGGGTTTCAAAAAACAGTTGCAAATCCTCTTTTTTGGACAATACATGCTCCCGGGTAAACAGAAACGCCCCCCCGGGCTTCAGCACCCTGGACGCCTCGCGACAGAAGGCTGGCAGATCGTCGGCATGATGAAGTACTGCCCGACCATAAACCAAATCAAAAAAATTCTCGGCAAAAGGAAGTTGTTCTCCACGTTCCTCTACAACAGTAATGTTCAGCTCGGGCTGAATTACCTGCCGGATAGCACCAACGCCCACAACATCACTGGAATCAGGCTCAAGGGCAGTTACGCTCCAGCCATCACGGGCGAAAGCGTAAGAAGAAATTCCTCTCCCCGCGCCAATATCAAGCACCCTGCCACAAGTTAGAGAAGCTAATAATTTTCGAACCGCTTGCCATTCAGTAGAGCAATAAAATCTTTCCGCACTTTTGCTTGGCGGATCATCGTAAAAACACGCCCGAACAAGGTTCTGCTGATCCGGCTGCTTTTTCAGCCACAGTACCGCCTCCTCCCAAGATGGAATCCGATCAGCACTGGTCATTATTGTTTTCTAATATAATCTAAAAAACTATATTCATCTTCTAACATTTCCTTGAGGATGGAAATATATTTTGTTGAAATATTACTTGTTATAGTGGATTTTCGAATATGTATTGGCATTAGATTCAAACCTGTTTTACAATTAAGTCCATCAATGCCATCTGCAAATCTCTCCGTAAAGAAATAATGCGAAAGTGAGGATACATTGTCAACAGCCTCGTCAATATTACAATCTTCAGAAAACATGTATAGCTGATTACATAAATGTTCTCTCGGGATATTATTTAAAAAATATTCAAATGATTCTCCAAGCCATTCTCTCTCAATTTCCATGCAAGGATGATCTATTCCGTTTTTTAGATAATTAACTAACATATTATAGTGCGAAACCACACGATTGACCGGATCACGAAAGCATGTAAAACTAAAAGTTCCAACAGGTAAGTCCAACTTGTGCCAAGGAGCATGCGAAAAGGCATAAAAATAGTCACCGCGATTTATTAAATCACAGTTCCAACCTACATATATTTTATCTTTGGAAACAATACAATGAGACGATTCTTTCGCCAATCTATTATATAGTCTTGCGGCCTCCCCTGACATTCCCAAAAACATATTGTTTATCGAAGTCCCACCAGTTTTTCTTACATGAACTAAATATATTCTCTTGTATCCATTAATATTATATGCAGATACGACATTATGGTATTTTCGGATATCTCTCTTATGTTTTAGCTCGCGAAGAAACATGCTACCGAGTGTCTTTAGATTCATCAACAAATTCTCTCTTTACCATGCAGCAAGCATTACAGTTAAAACCAATTGCAATTATCACTTGTCACCTTCTGTGATTTCCCTGATAACTTGAGCAGGATTACCACCGACAATAGTCCACGGAGGAACATCTTTTGTGATAACAGATCCGGCACCGACAATAGCGCCTTCACCGACCACAACACCTTTGAGTATTATGGAATTAAATCCGATCCATGATTTATCACAAATCACAACCTCTTTTTGTGCAACATGAGTCCAGTCTTTTCTCCCTGCCATCCACTCAGATACATCTTTTTTCCTCAGAGAGAACTGCATCGCATGGGAATTATGATCAACAACTGTGCAACCCCACGCGATAAGAACATCGTTGCCAACTGTAATTTTCTTGGAACAGATCAAGTCGGAGCCGCCAATAAATGTATTATCCCCTATTTGCACAGATGCGCCTTCACGCTCAAACATGACATTTCCATTAACCATGGAATGCGAGCCAATTGTCACCCGACATTTTTTTTTCTGCCGGATTTGAGAAGTATTAAATTTTGAGCCATCCCCCAGAATCAATTCGACGATCATGGAGGAATTGTTGCAATCCTTTCCGCCCAAAAAATTTTTAAGAAATTCCAACATCATAAGCCAAAAAAATTGCTCAGTCTCGCCAGAAAGATTTTGCGTCTTGAAATAGATGGCCGGTTGCCGGTAACCGTGCGCCCTGACGAAAGAAAAAATGTAATATTAGAGTACGCCTCCGGATCAACACTAACCTCTGGAAAATGAAACTCCTTTCTTCCAGGCGAAGGGAACTGAAGTGCTCCTTTTGCTCCAGCGGCAACTCCACAATGCGTTCCACTCCCATCAAAACCGATATTACGAATAAAAGATGTAATGGGATACAAGGTTAAACCATTTTTTAAAAAAACACTCAGATACCAACGAATTGCCCAAGAATCAACCTTGCCGTGCAACTGCCCCTCCAGCATAGCAAAATAGTTATATGCGCCTTCCAAATCAAACCGGTACCTTAACTGGGTATCATGTTTAATCTTTTCGTAACCGGACATAGAGGGATCAAAATGATCCCAAGCCCTCTTCCAGCTTGCCCATCCCCAAGAAGTAACAAAAGGCAGAAAGACAGCGTCAGTTTCCGCCTTGATCTTTACTGCAAACATATGCCCGGAAATCTGCATTACCTGCGGTACACTCTCATACTCATCCAGCGCCTCATTCATAAACCTCAGAAAACATGGCGCCACCACAAGATCGTCTTCCAGGACAATTACCCTGCCGTAGAGGCTAACGATCTCCGTAACTCCCTGTATAATGGAATCAGCAAGCCCCTTGTTCTGTTCGCTTGCAACGATGGTGATTGTTCTAAATCCAGTAATAGTCTTTATAAAATTTCTAACATCCGCTACCTTGGCTTTCGAATGAGGATCATCCTTGGGACCGTCAGAGTAAATGAACAGCTCACTCTCATTGGCAATATCATTCTCCCGCAGTGCCTGCACTGTTTGACGGACATGTGCCGGCCTATTGTAGACAAACAGAACTATCGGTGCAAACGACTTTTCAGTCACCTCAACAACCTTGAAAAAGCAGAAAGATAGTTTCCATGCCGAAGCAGGTAAGGATTGCCAAGGCCATGCCTAACAAGAAAGACAAACATTCTTATTTTCTTTCCCAGCAAACTCGTTTGGTTGTTATGAATTGAATTGCCATAAACCCCATAAAGACAGTCCCACAGAATCATCTTCCTATGCACAGAAATATTGTTCTTTTTTGCCCATTTTAATAAGGATAAAAACAACAATGGGCGGTAATAATCAAACTTAGCCTTATCTTTAATTCTGTTCTCTGTATGCACACCCCGCATGGCAACAGGTCGATCAATCACTCCTGCGACAAGAGAAGCCTGAGCTGCCATTCTGACCCACATATGTGTATCTTCACCAATCTCTAATGTTGAGTCAAAAAAACCAACCTTATCAAAAAATGTCCTCCTGACGGTAAGGGTATCACCATGAAAATAACCACTGCCACCGATAGGGGCCATCTCCTCAAAAAGTTTATCCGGAGGTATGCGATAGTTCACGGTGGTCAGATCTTTTCTGATACGCCCGCGTTCCGCCTCATCATAGACATGTATCCCCAGTGCATTATAAACACCGTCGACAGAAGGATCATTCTGTAAAATTTCCATGTCATGTTTAAAGCGGCCCGGGAGGTAGTAGTCATCAGCATCTAAAAAAGCGATGAATTTGCTCTGAGCTTTTTTGATACCCAGATTGCGGGAAACGCTGGCACCGTGATTTTTACCGCCGTGATGCTGATAGACGCTAACACGACTCTCTTTCTTTTCTATTTCCAAACAAATAGCCAAGGAATCATCATTACTGCCATCATCAACGACAACCACTTCGTTCACTTCATCCTGAATCAATGCCGATGATACTGCTTTTGAGACAAATCGCTCAGCATTGAAAACAGGAATAATCACTGAAAGTCGAAAACCTAGCAAGCACAACCCCCCTAAAAAGGACTTACAGATAATATTTTCTCCTGGATCCCAATTAAATTATTTTGAATTAATGTCACATATTTCTCATTTTTAATTTTTTTAATTATAAAAGATACGTCAAAGTTATCAGGTTCAAATATCATGGGGGCATAAGATTCAACAGCAACCGATTTGAAATAATCTATATATTTAATCCCATCCCCATAAATTTTATCCGAAAATATCCACCTATAAGCAGGGATGCCATAAGACATCGGTACAATTAATCCATGCAAAGAACTTGACAAAATCAACTCGCAAGACAATATTTCTTCAAGAACTGCGATCACATCATTTCGCAGATCTATAATTTTTATCTCCGTTGAGAGTCCTGAATCTAGAGCGAACTTTTTAAAAGCATCCACTTCTACATAATGAGGTATAATCCCAAGTGGACTAGTTTTAGACATATTCATCACAAAATATTTTGAAGTCAACAAACCTGGATCACCATAGACCGCAGGCACAGAAAATCCTCTATCTCTTAAAACCCTCGCAGTCTCTGGCCCACGAACAGATAAATATTTTGCTTTTGGTGCTTCAGATTTGGAATCGATTAAACCAGATCCCCAAATAGTGCAATTATCAGTCGCAAAATGCAATATACTGCCAATAGCAAAATATGTGGTTTTAAAAATTGACTCAAACCAATTTAATTCTCGAGGATTTTGCCATACAACGTCCTTAGAAGACACTTTTTCTACAATAAATCTGGAAAGCACGTCACCAAAGTTTTCGAAACTTCCCCCTTGCAACCTTTCTTTTGAAAACCAAAATAATCTTATACAGTTACTGGACACGGCTACGACCTATTAAAATTCAATGTCATTTGTTATAAATATAAATTGTTCTGATATTAATGATAGGCGATATCATATGAAATTCCTTAAACATTC
>VAPE01011866.1_pt1 | contig 17695 bp, 16 predicted proteins | sample 3393911 | NCBI WGS metagenome assembly VAPE01 (sample SAMN08290436, study PRJNA428436) | hydrothermal vent metagenome | isolation source: Deep-sea hydrothermal vent chimney | place: Atlantic Ocean: South-mid Altantic Ridge | reverse complement strand
CCAAGTATAGCCACAAGCATTACACTTCACCCTATGTAATAAAACCTCAAGAAAACATCTTCTATTTCCTAAAGGTATCATTTTAAATCTTCTTGTTTTTTGCTTTTATAATGAACATGCAAATTCTTACATTTTTTGCTTTGAATTTTCTTTTTTTCATTTCAGCATAACAATAGATTTAGCCTCATTTTTTATTGATTTATATTGCAAGCAATTGATGCCATATGCTTTATTTAATATGAAAGTAGACATGAAAAAACCCCTAAAAGTTTTGGTTTTTAAGGTTTTTTTATCATGTCTGCTTTTTTTGAAAATTATTTAAATCCAAGTTTTTAATTACTAGAGCTTTATAAAATATCACAAAAGTATATTTTAGTTACAATCTATAGGGATTCATTTGTATGATGAACCAAAATTTGGGATTGCAAAGGGCAAAGCTCTTTGCCGGGTTTAAGGGCAGAGCCCTTATAATTATTTCAAAATGAAAGCATTTATTTTTTAACATTCTTTTGCAAGTTTTTTAGTAAAGTTGTTAAATTCTTAAGCAAAAAAGTTATGAAACAAAATCAGCTTTTTTCACATAAAAATCACTAGATCAATTTTTAATATTGTAATAATATTGTCTTTCATACTAAATTTATTCATCGATTTTATAATAGGACTATCAAATGGTGGTTTGCTTTAAAAAAATATTAACTCTATCAATGCTGATAGTGACATTTGCTTTTTCCAATCAAATGAAATATTATGATCAAGGATATCCAATCGAGAAACACCATCTCATGCAAGCTTATAATATTTCTGGAAGAATAGATGTAGCTGGATGTCAAGATATTTTTGTTGAAGTTAGTTATTTACGTTGGCAACCAAAAGAAGAAGGATTAGCAATTGGAATAAGTTCATCTAGTGATCTTCTTAACAATCCCACCAAAATATTCAACTTTAAGTCTACTTACAAAACCGGCTGGAAAGTTGCTTTGGGTTTTCATTCAAATAATGATGATTGGACTATTCTAGCTAGCTATATTCAATTTAATAAAAGCATGAATACAACTATTAATCGAAATCATTTTTTTTCATCTGATTGGTTAAAGAAAACTTCTACTCAAGTTCATGCAAGATGGGGAGTTGATTTCAACATGTTTGAACTTAGTCTCTCTAGAGATAATTATACAGGCAAGTATCTTATTTTATCACCTTTAGCTGGTCTTCGAGGAGGTTGGTTTGATCAAAAATATAATGTAACTAGTTTAACAAATGGAGCTAAATCTTTTTCTGATTCTTGGCTAATAGGGCCAATCATAGGAATAAAAGGTCTTTGGAAGCTCAGAGATGAATTTAAAATATTTACAGACATATCATCAGCTCTATTTTATCAAGATTTTTATGATGTATCATACGAAGAAAAAGATTTATCTACAGATATTTTTTCAACTAGAATTACTTTGAGTAAGGTATATCTGGTTCCTAATGTAAATCTAGCTGCTGGTTTAAATTTTGGCTTATATCTTTTTAAAAAAAAGTTTCATATTGATTTTTTAATCAAATATGAATTTATGAACTATTGGAACCAAAATCAGATGAGACATTTGTTGAATTTATTATCATTTACTAGGTTTAATCCAGGATTATTTATGTTGCATGGACTTACAGCTTCTATGAGAATAGATTTTTAAAAAAATGGAGATTTCATCTATATGACTATAAATAAGTTTATGATAATAATTTTAATATTTTCTTTAAATTTTACGTTTGCCCAAAAAGAATCTACTCGAGATTCTTATCAACAAAAATCTTCTTGTCAAGCAACAAAATGTAGTTTAAACATGGAATCTAATCAACAACCAGCATATAGTACACCAGCTAGAATCGATGTTCAAGCAGCTTTTAACTTCATAGTGAGCGCAAGTTTTATTTATTGGCAACCAGAAATGGTGGGAATAGATCTAGGATATATAACTTCAAACGATTTATCTATAGCTGCTAATTCTGTTGTAAATTTTGATGCTCGCTACTATCCTGGATTTAAAGTTTTGCTAGGTACTCAATATGATCATGATAATTGGAACATAAACGCAAGATATACGAGATATCATGCTAAAGAAAAAGACAAAAACAAAAAAGGAGATATAATCTTTCATGTATTTTCAACTACTGTTTTTATAAATCCTTTAGAATCTCGCTGGAATCCACAAATCGATTATTTCGATTTAGAAGTTGGAAGACCTTATTATAATGGTAAACATCTAGTTATAAAACCATATGCAAGTATAAAAGGAGGTTGGTCAAAACAAAAATTTAGACTAAATGCTCAAGTAAACAAAGAAAATCAAGAAGCGAATTTTAGAACAAAATCTTGGTTTTTAGGGCCCAGAGGTGCTTTAGATATCAATTGGTTACTTACCTATGATTTTAAAATATTTTTTAATTCCAGCGCTTCGTTGATGTATCAAAAATTTAAAACAGAAGATTTTTTTATATCTCGGTTTTATCCTCTAACCATCACAAGAAGATTGAGATCTAAATCGATTCAACTAACTCCTGCTATTGATATAAGTCCGGGTTTGAGCTGGAGTTCTTATTTTGATCATAATAACTGGCATGTAGATATTTTGGCAGCGTACAATTTTGTGTATTTTTTTAATCAAAATGAATTTACAAGTGTTGATGCTCGAGGAGATTTGATGTTTCATGGCTTTGAAGTAAGTTTTAGATTTGATTTTTAAACATTAGATAAAAAAAGGAATATATTATGCGTTATATAATCTTTGCCTTAGCAATCTTATCTTTTTCTTTTTTTTATGCTAAAGAGATACAGTTAGATGACTTGATTACATATCATCCATACTATGAACATCGAGCTAAAAAATATTCTCAAGGGCATCTTATTGAAAACTCCCAAATCATGCCTGGATATAATGCTCCTGCAAAAATTGATATTGGAAAAGAGTTAGATGTTTTTGCTAAAGGCGCTTATCTTTATTATCAACCAATAGAAAAAGGACTTGTGTATGCTCAAAGCTCTGATAATCTACAAGTAACCATTGGAAAGTTCTTTGAGATGCATTCGAATTATAAATCTGGATTTAAAGTAGCTTTAGGCTTTAGCACGAATAAAGATGATTGGATTTATACAGCAGAATATTTAAATCTTCACTTTTCAAAAGTAAAAAGAATTGAACAAAAATCAATAAATACTTGGATACATTACATAACCATTCCAGAAGAGATGATAAACATCAAAGCCAAATGGAGTGTAAAATTAGATGTTTTAGATCTTACCTTTGAAAGACCTTTTTATAGTGGTACTTACCTATTATTAACACCTTTATTTGGAATTAAAGGAGGATATTTAGATCAAAGTTTTAATACAGATGCCATAAGAGACTCTGATAAAGCCAGACTTTATTCAAGAGATTCGATAGATTCTTATTTAGTAGGATTAATTGCAGGAGCTAAAACTAAACTTTTATTTTTTTGGGGATTTAATCTATATGCAGATATCAAAACATCTTTATTTTATCAAAGATTCAAAGTAAAAAACAAACAAAACAGCGCAGCTAATCCAGCCATATTGTTTGACAACTCAACAAACAAAGTAAAATATATCATTTCAAATTTCTTTATATCCTCTGGACTAGAATGGGGCTCTTATTTTTCAAACAAAACAAAACACATATCTTTTTCGTTAGGATACGAAGCTAATGTATTTTTTCATCAAAATTTAATGGTAGAATTAAAAGATTTAAGAATCAACTCTCGTTCAACAGAAGCTGGAGATCTTTTTTTTCATGGACTTATTGCTAATTTAAAACTTAACTTTTAATTTTTATTTAAAAGAGCAAAATTGCTAGCACCAATCAAAGATGCCCTATCATTTAGAATAACTTTAACAGGCATTGACATCATAAGTTTCGTAAATCTTCCCTTATCAGCAAAGGCTTGCATAAAAGAGCTATCCTCTAATTTATCTAAAATTCTAGGAGCAATACCTCCTCCGATATAGACTCCTGCTAAAGCAAAGAATTTCAAGGCAGCATTGCCGGCTTCTGCTCCATATATTGAGATAAACAAATCGATTACTTTTTCGCAGGTTTTATTTTCTTTATTTACTCCCTTTTTTGTAATTATCACCTGCGGTTCTGGATGTTTTTTTAATTCTGATTGTAACTTTTCATCTCTAGGCTCTAAATTATTTGCAATTAAAAATTCATAAATATTATAAATTCCCGATCCTGTTAAAATTCTTTCATAAGAGACATGTCCATATTTTTTTTGTAAAAATTTTAAAAGTTCGATTTCCAAATCATTTTGAGGGCCAAAATCTGTATGACCTCCTTCACAAGCAAAAGGCAAGTGTCTTTTTCCATCAAAAAACATACCGGCTTCTCCAAGTCCAGTTCCTGCTGCTACTATGCAAGCATTTCCTTTTGCGTTAACATCTCCTTCGTTTAAAGTAAAAAACTCATCTTCTTTAAGGCATTCAATTCCATATGCATTAGCTTCTAAATCATTCAACAAATATGCTTTTGAGATCTTTAAATCCTTTGCTATCTCATTAATGTCGATAAGCCAAGGCAAATTTGTAGTGTGACATCTTCCATTTCTAACGGGTCCAGCTACTCCAAAAGAAGCAGCTTCAATACTTACTTTTTCTTTCTTTAAAAAGGCATGGATTGCACTTAAAAGAGAAGAATAATTACTACTTAAAAATCTCTCTTCTCTAATAAGTTTTAAAGGTCTTTTATATTCAAACAAAGCTAATCTAGTATTAGTTCCTCCAATATCTCCAGATAGAAGCATTTTTTTCTCCGACACTTCAAATTTTGTTTATAACATAAAAAATTATTTTTTCTTTATTTTTTTTATTTTTAAACTTGACTACAAGCAAATTTATGCTCAATCTAATAGATAGTTTATTAATTAATAAAAGGAGAATTTTTTCATGAAATCAGAACTTGAAGAAAAGAAAAAAGCTTTAGATTTAGCAGTAAATCTCATCAAAAAGCAATTTGGGGAAGGCGCTGTAATGGCTCTTGGAAAACATTCCTCTATAAAAGGTCTTGAAGTCATAAAAACCGGCGCTCTTTCTTTAGATATCGCGCTCGGAATCGGGGGAGTTCCTAAAGGAAGGATCGTTGAAATTTTTGGCCCTGAATCTTCAGGAAAATCGACTCTAGCCACCCATATCGTTGCAAATGCTCAAAAAAACGGAGGAATTGCAGCATATATCGATGCAGAACATGCTTTAGATCCAGCTTATGCAGCAAAAATTGGCGTCAATTTAGATGAACTAATGATATCTCAGCCAGATTCTGGAGAAGAGGCTTTAAACATAGCGGAGATGCTTGCTAGATCAAATGCTTTAGATGTAATCGTTGTAGATTCTGTAGCAGCACTCGTCCCTAAAAGTGAGTTAGAAGGAGAAATTGGAGATTCTTTTATGGGTCTTCAAGCAAGAATGATGTCGCAAGCTTTAAGAAAATTAACCTCAACTTTAGCAAAGAGCAACACTTGTGCAATATTCATCAATCAAATTAGAGAAAAAATAGGGGTCATGTTTGGCAATCCAGAGATAACAACAGGAGGCAGAGCTTTAAAATTTTATTCATCTATTCGTTTAGATATTAGAAAAACAGCATCGATCAAAGAAGGAGAGGGAAAGGTGCTAGGAAGTAGAACTAGGGTAAAAGTTGTAAAAAATAAAATGGCACCTCCTTTTAAAGTTGCTGAATTTGACATCATGTTTAACGAGGGAATATCTCAGACAGGATCTTTACTAGATACAGCAGTAGAAAATGAGATAATACAAAAAAAAGGAGCGTGGTTTAATTTTAAAGAAACCAAATTAGGTCAAGGAAGAGAAGCCGTAAAAGAAGTTTTAAAAAAAGATACAAATCTTTTCAATACTATCGAAAAACTAATATTTGAAAAGATAAAAAAAGAAAATTTAACTGTAAAATAACATTTGTTTTGTAATAGAAAAGACTTAGCTCAAAAAAAAATTGGCTTTTTAGATTTGTTAAATAATGATTAATTTTTGCTGATTGGTAGAGTTTCGAATTATTTTAACATGAGTTTCAGTAGTAAAAATAAACCTTATAAAAAGCTCATCTTTATCTTTATTTGTTCAGTTTGAAAGGATCATAATGCTAAGCCAGTATCGCAAAAATTAAATCTACTATGGTGTCTTTTATTGCCTCTAGTAGTTCATGAAACTTGCGTTATTTTAGATATGATATAAAACATTTCATATCTACATGTTTTTCTGATGAGAAAAATGATACTGCATTCATTCGAAAACTACAATGAGATGCCTTATCATCACAACACTAAAAAACCTCAAAAGATCGAGAAAAGCAACTTATTAAAAAGTTAAATAAGAGTAAAAATCCTAAGCAATTCATATCAAATTATAGATATAAAAAGTTTTTAAAAATCAAAAAATCCGTTTCTTTAGATAAAGCAAACCGTTGTTCATACTATATCGAAAAACTTGAAAAATCTATAAAAATTTTCAAGATTATAGCTAGTAATGTTCTTCTACTCATCGATTTTTGAATTTACCTTAGTATAATTTAGTTCAAACTCTTTTTTTTAACAAATCTATTAACAAAACAAATTCTTCAGAATAAATATTTAATTTTTTTAAAAGATTTCTAGTTTTATTGAGTTCTTCAAAAAAAAATTTTTTAGCTTTTTTTTCTCCCAAAGAGATTACAATATTAATGTATTTTTTTTGTTTTAAATCTTTTTTTAGATCTTTTATATCATCAGCTATTTGAAATGCCATACCAAAATGATAAGCAGCTTTTTTTATGAGATCTAATTTATCAAAATCACCACCACCATATAGCCAACCTAGAACAAAAGATATTTCAAAAAGAGAAATTGTTTTTTTTTGAATTATTTCAATTATAGTATCAAATGTTGTATCTTTAGCAAAAAGATCTAAAAACTGCCCATATGTAGCTCCTGCAATTCCTGCATATTTAGAATCAGTTTCTATTGCTATCTTACAAATACTATTTGCTTTTTCTTTTGAAATTTTTTTCTGCAAGGTTTTAGCATTTTTATAAATAAGTTCATATCCAGAAGAAATAAGGGTATAGCTAGCTAAAATAGCTGTAGCTTCATTAAATTTTAAATGAAAAGCGGCTTTACATCTTCTTTTTTTTTCATCATCCATGCAAGGCAAATCATCTGCGATCAAAGAAGCTGTATGAAAAAACTCACAAGAAAGAGCAGCTTGGATTACTGAATGATTTTTATTTATAGCTTTAGCTATTAATAAAATGATAATAGGTCTAAATCTTTTACCTCCATTTAAAAGAGCATATTCGATTGCATCTCTAAGAGCATTTTTTTTACCCATGGATAAAATTTCATGTTTTAGGGCTCTTTCTATATCGTTTTTTAGATCAAAAAAAATTTTATTTTTTGTTTTTATACTCATTGCTTTTAAATTTTCAAGGTTGATTATTTTCTTTTTCTAAAAAATACATCGCTTCAGACAACAAAAAATTTCCTACTATCAAGCCACTTTTAGATCTTTTGATCGTTTTTAAAAATAAATATGATTTTTGTAGCATTATATCTCTTTTCGTTGATATTTTATGATAAATAAATCATCTTAGATTTGATTTGATGCAAATAAATTCTTAATAAAAAACTCCACAATTTTACTTTTTATCTTCTTCATTTTCACTACTATTTTTTTTAGCTATTGAATTGCTCAATCCAACTTTTTAGTTTACATTTGCTCAACTTGTAAAGGTTCAGCCCATAGCTATTGAATTCATATTGTTTTTCTGCTCTCCAAATCCAGCTTTTTCAGCTGTTCACTTCATGGTTGCTTATTGTTCATTCATAGCTGATCAACTCATAGTTGATCCACTTTCAGTTGTTCTGTTAGTATCTATCTACCTTATAATTTTCGGTTCATAAGAGCGGCTACTTTTTTCTAATCTCAAAACCAATAAATCTTAGAAAAAAAAAATCTTAAAGATATACTAGTTGAGTATAAAAATAAAATCAACATAGCTCTTTATTTACAAATCAATGATCTATCTAAATATAGAGATTTATAGCTAAAAAAACATATCAAAAAAATGAAAAAAATCGATAAACTATTTAAGTGTCAAAGCAATTTTTTATCCTATTTTTAAATTTACATTGATATAAAATATTTTTTTTCAAAAAATATATAATTTTTAACCAGTTCATTATATCAAGTTCATTATATTTTGATAAAAAAAGAATCTTTTGATTTAACAACAGAATTTTTTTCTATATAACCCCCTATATTTAAAGATGGCATGCATTTGATATTTTTTTCTAAAAAAGTTGCTGGATTTAAAACTGTATTACAACCTATTTGAGTATCATCACCTACTATCGCTCCAAGTTTATCTAAATTTGTATTTATTTTTTTTGACTTTACATAAAAACTGATCTGATTTTTATCCAACCTAAAGTTGGCAAATTTTACTCCTGCACCAATATTTACTCTATTACCAACTATACTATCTCCAATATAAGCAAAGTGAGAAGCTGAAACATCATCTAATAAAATTGAATTTTTAATCTCTGTTGAGTGCCCTATAATACAATTTTTTCCTGTTATTACATTTTCTCTAATATAAGCTCCTTGTCTTATTTCTGAGTTTTTGCCAATAATACAAGGCCCTTTAATATACACATAAGGCTCGATTATAGTATTTTCTCCAATAGAGACGAGAGGGGGATTTTCAATATAGCAAGTTGAAGGAATTCGAATGCTCTTGTCTAAACTATTTCCCTTTAGAAAAATCATTTTCAAGTAGGTATTTAAATTCTTCAAAGGAGACCAAATTTTTAAGACATTTTTAAAAAGGTTTTTATGTGAAAAAAAACTCAAATCAAAAAAATTATTTATATCAAATATCATATAATTAAAGTTAAACTCAATTTATCAAAAAAAACTAGTTTTTTAGATACTTTTATCAAAATTTATTATCACAACAGCTTGTCACTAAAGCAATTTGTTGCCATTTTATCATCAAAATAGTTCATAACCAAGATATATCAAAAAAACTTGAAAGATCGGTCAAAAATTTTTAAGGCTGCGGCTAAATCTTTCTTTTACTTACCGATTTTTGAGTTTACTTGAGTATAATTTTTATCATCGAGATAAACTATTATCGAGATAAATCATTATTGGGATAAATTATTATCTAAAAGACCTTCTATCCAAACAATCATTTGAAAAGATAGCCTATTTTGACATTGAAAAGAGAATGATATTTTATAAATCTTTATCTTCTTCTTAAGAGGTTGTGGATTTGTTTAAAACTATGCTTAACTCTCTTGAAAAAATTGATGTTTATAACTTGTTGAGTATTTGATCATAACTTTAGTTTTTTAACAAATAAGTAGTTATTAACAAACTTTTGAACAGTTTTTTTTGAGGATTTTCAACAACTTGTTTATAAAAAGATCTGGGTGAGAGGATTTGAACCTCCGACCTCTTGCCCCCCAGACAAGTGCGCTAACCAAACTGCGCCACACCCAGAGAAAATTTTTTATAAAAATTTTATCTTTTCTATAAGTAGGTGTCAAAATATTTGAAGATTTAGTATATTTTTTTGAAAAATTTCAAGGAATGTCGATGGATTCAAAAGATTTTTTCATGGAAAAAAGATGGGCTGAAGTTTTAGCTGAAGAATTTGAAAAAGAGTATATGATACGATTACAAAAGTTTTTGATAACTGAGATTGAAAAAGAAAAGATAATTTATCCTCCTCAAGAGTTGATTTTTAATGCTTTTTGTCAAACTCCATTTGATGAAGTGAAGGTAGTTATAATGGGACAAGATCCCTATCATGGAAAAGGTCAAGCTCATGGTTTGTCTTTTAGTGTGCCTAAAGGTATAGACATACCCCCTTCTTTACAAAATATATTTAAAGAACAAGTCAATGATGTTGGAATAAAAATGCCTCAAATGGGAGATTTAACCCCTTTAGCAAAAAGAGGAGTTTTATTATTGAATGCTACTTTGACTGTTGTAGAATCTTTGCCTAAATCTCACTATGGCAAAGGTTGGGAGATCTTTACAGATAAAGTAATCGAGATTTTATCAAAAAGAGAAAAACCTATTGTTTTTTTACTTTGGGGACGATCAGCTAAAGAGAAAATATTTAATGTATTTAAAGATATTTACAACACTCATCATTTAATTTTAACCGCAGCTCATCCTTCTTTTTATTCGGTAAGTGGTTTTTTTGGTTGCAAGCACTTTTCTAAAACTAATGAATTTTTAATTAAAAATAATATTCAACCAATTGATTGGCAAATCACTTGAATAGATAAAAAAAAAACATTATTCTTTTAAGATATTATGAAGGTTAATATTAAAAGAAAATTTTCTTTTTTTTCTATATTATTTACTTTTTTTGTAGATAATTTGGGATGGTCTATTGTTTTTCCGATTTTTGCTCCTCTATTTTTAGATCCTCAAAATCTAATTTTTTCGATAGATGTCTCTTTTTCTACTAGAACAACGATTTTAGGGATTTTTTTAGCTGCCTTTCCTTTTGCTCAGTTTTTTGGAGCTCCTTTGCTTGGAGAATTTGCAGATAGATCGGGAAGAAAAAAAGCATTAGTTTTATCGATTATTTTAACATTTGTTGGATACCTAATTAGTGCTTGGAGTATTCATGCTAAAAATTTAGTTTGGCTTTTTATTGGAAGAATTGTAACTGGGATATTTTCTGGTAATTTATCTGTTTGTTTAGCAGCTATCTCTGATCTTTCTATAAATGAAAAAGCAAAAGCTAGAAATTTTGGGTTTTTATCGGTATTAGCTGGATTTTCTTTTATCATTGGTGCTTTTATTGGTGGGAAATTTTCAGATGCAACTTTATCGACTTTATTTTCTCCAGCTATTCCTCTTATTATAGCTTCTTTTTTATCGTTTTTAAATTTTTTCTTTATAATTTTAGCTTTTAAAGAGCCTAAAGATCACAGGCACTTTGTTAAATTTGATTTTTTGGAAGGTATACATAACATTCAAAAGGCATTAAAGACAAAAAAGATTAAAACCATATATGTCATTTATTTTTTATTTGTTTTTGCTTGGACTATCATTTTTCAATTTTCTCCGGTTTTGGTTATTAAAAAATTTGAATTTACCAATTCTCAGATTGGTGATTTAGCTGCTTTCATGGGAATATGTTGGGCTATTGGGTCTTGGCCTGTTAATAAGATTTTATCAAAATGGTTTTCTCCTCTTAGAATTTTAGATGTAGCTTTTTTAATTTTTACTATTTTATGTGGGTTAGTTGGTTTTCCTAAAGAAATATTTGGAGTGATTTTAATACTAGGGGCATGTGTGATAATAGGAGGTCTTGCTTGGCCTCTTTGCACAACTGTTATATCTAATAGAGCTCCTCATCATATGCAGGGCAAAATTATGGGGATGAGTCAATCTATGCAAGCTTTTGCTATGGCCGTATCTCCAATTATTGGTGGACTTTTTGATCGACTTCACATATATTTACCCTTTTTAGTAGCTGCATTTGCATCATTGATAGCTGGAACTATTTATTTTAAGGCAAAATTTTAAAATTTTTTTTTACTTTAAAAAAAAGGAAAATAAGATGACAAAGATTACAGCAAATGACAAAGAAAAGATAGATCAGCGCTATTTAGAAAAAAAACCTTTATACTCAAGTAAATTCAAAAATAGGATAATAAAGAAAAATTTTACTTCTAAGCTCGAAAATTTTTTATCGATTTTTCAAGTTTTTTCGGTATAAAAGATATACTTTCTACTTATTTAGAAAAAAATCAAAAATCGATAAAAAAAATAAAAAAAGATTTAAATAAATTAGAATTAAACAATAAAAAAGCAAAAACAAGTTTAGAAACTTTTATAGAAATCCAAAAAAAATTAAAATTAGCTTATAACGACATAAGCACAAAAAATGGCATTAAAAAAACAAAAAAAGATAATTAAAATTCTTTTTATATTTTTTGTACTTTTATCTTTAGTTTCCTTGAGATTTTTTCAAATAAAAAGCATAAAATCTAAAAAAGATTCTAATATTGATATTAGAGCTTTAGCTACTCAAAAAATATCTAAGATTTATTTCAAAGAAAATGATTTTGTAAAAAAACAAGATTTGCTGCTTGAGTTTGATAGAACTGGTATCGAAATGAAAATAAAACATATCAAAGCTAAAATTGATTATGAAAAAGAAAAATTAGCTTTATTAAAATTTAAAGAAGAAAAAGCTCTTGAAGCTTATTTGAACTCAAAAAAAGATGGTAAATTCGATTTGAAAGAGGTTAACTCTAATCTCAAAACACTAGAAGAAAGTCAATTATTGTTTAAGATCCAAAAAGCTAAAGTTGATCTACTTTTATCTGAACTCGATTTAGTTAAAAATGAAAAGAAAAAAAGTTTTGTTTATAGCCCTATCGATGGTCAGATAGTAAAAAATTTTGCTTATATTGGAAAAGTTACGTTTGAAAAAGAAAAATTACTTTCGATATCTGATGAGTGAGATTCAAAAAAGGCTTTTTGATTCAATAAAGTTACTTTTTGAAAAAGTTTCTTTAAAAGAACTTAGAAGGGTAAATTTAAAACTTATAAAGAGATATAGCGAAAAAAAGCATAGATTTTTTATTTCGGATAATGAAAGACTTTCATATATTGCATCTAGAATGCCAGCTACTATGAAAGTTATAGAGTACTCATTAAAGGAAATTAAAAAAATATCGAAAATAAAAATAAAAACTATTTTAGATTTAGGATCTGGCCCTGGTGCTATCATTTGGGCAGTGTTATCTTATTTGAATTTACAACACATAAATCGAGTTTTTCCAAACATTTTAGCGGTTGATAAAGATGAAAAGATGCTTTGGTATGGCAAAGAACTCATAAAACAAGAGATTGGAATATCAAAAAAAGTTGTTTTTGAAAAAAACGATATATTAAAGATAAAAAATTTTGATTTTGATTTAGTAATGCTTTCATATGTTGCAAATGAGCTTAAAAATTTTCAAATAGATAAAATTATAAATAGATGGTTTTTTTCAAAATCTAAAATAATTGTATTTGTAGAGCCTGGAACGAGATGTGGATTTAAAAACATTAAATACATTCGAGCAAGTTTAATCAAAAAAAGTTGTGATCTAATAGCTCCTTGTCCAAATACTTTAAAATGTCCAATACCCAAAAATGATTGGTGTCATTTTTTTGTAAGAGTTAAAAGATCTAAAATCCATAAATACATAAAGGGAGCTTCTTTAGGATATGAAGATGAAAAATTTTCATATGTGATAGCAACTAAACAAAAGATTAAACATCCAAAAGCTAGAATTTTGCGGTTTGTAAAAAAAACAAAAAAAGATCTACAATTTGTTCTTTGTAAAGATGGAAAGATTTCTTTGGAAAAGGTTTTGAGAAAAGATAAAAAAAGATATAAGATAGTAGAAAAATTAAATTGGGGAGATCTCTTTGATGTTTAAAGATTTTTTCAGATAGTTGGGAGGTGTTTTTAATGTTTAAAGGTTCTATGGTAGCTTTAGTCACTCCTTTTAAAGAAGATGGTTCTTTAGATGAAAATGCATTAAGAAAGCTTATTAATTGGCATGTAGAAGCTAAAACTGATGCTATTGTTTTAACTGGAACAACAGGAGAATCTCCAACGCTATTAGACGAGGAGAAATTTAAAATTTATGAGATAGCCGTATCTTTAGCTAAAAAAAAGATACAAATAATTGCAGGAACTGGAACTTATTCAACTAAAAAAACAAAATTTTTAACAAAAAAAGCAAAAGAAATAGGAGTTGATGGAGCTTTAGTCGTAGTTCCATATTATAATAAACCTCCAGTAGATGGCCTGATAAAACACTTTGAGGAAGTTGCAAAAGAAAATCTTCCAATCATTTTATATCATCACCCAGGAAGGACAGCAACAAAACTATCAATAGACACTTTTATAAAACTTCAAAAAATAGATCAAATTTTAGCGATTAAAGAAGCTTCTGGTTCATTGGATATTGCAAAACAGCTGGTTAGCAAAACGCGTTTTGATGTTTTATCAGGCGATGATCTTTTAACGATAGATATGATGAAACTAGGAGCTAAAGGAGTAGTTTCTGTAGTTGCTAATGTTATTCCTAAAGATTTTAAAATGATCACAGATCGTTGTTTAGACAAAAACTTTGAGGAAGCTAAAAAAATATTCGATAAGCATAAACATTTGATGGAAGCTATGTTTCTGCAGACAAATCCAATTTGTGTTAAATATGCTCTTAGTCTAATGGAAAAATGTAGAGCTAGATTAAGACTTCCTTTAATTGAACCCAGTCAAGCTAATCGTGCAATTATAAAAAGTTTTATTTGAAAAATGTTTTGCTCAAAATATAAACTTATAGTTTTTTGAGCTTAGAAATTATCTCTAAAATCTCTTTTTTTTGTGTTTCATTTGGTTTAAATAAAGGATGAGAAAATAAAGATTTTAATCTTTTTAAAGTAGTTATTACCTGATTAGCAATATTAGGTTGCCTTTTATCATCTTGAGAGAGAGGAAATAATTTTCTTATGATAGATAAAATTTCTTGTTTAGATTGTCCTTTGTAATTTTGGATGATGTCTTGTTTTTTTGCTAACTCCCCTCCTCTGCTAGCTAATGTATAAATAGCTTGTCGTGGCATAGAATCTATTTGAGGGCGGAGACTAGCTGGCATATTCATGTAAAATTCATAATATTGCAAAAAATTATAAGGAGTTTGTCTGTTACCATAAGTTTTCATTAACCAAAATGTAAAAGCGCCTTCTTTATAATTTTTTAAAATAGTTTGAGCTTTTTTTATTCTTTCTCCATGTAAAATAACAGCTTGATTGGTGATAGCTTTTACTTCAGCGGTTATTTTTATTAAGTTTTTTAGATCTTCTTCGAGATTTACATCATTTGTTTCGTCTTTGTAATTTTTTAAAATATTGGATAGATTTTCTTTTTCAGAATCATTTAAGGTGCTTGGCTTAAATACTCCTGAAAAGCTAGATAATGATCCTCCTTTTGAAAGCTCTGCAAAAGCTGTCATCTTAGGTTTTTGTTTTTCTTTAGATCTAAGTCTTAAATTTAAAAGGTCATTAAATTTTACCATCTTTGTTAACTCCTAGTATAAGGTAAATTACTTTTTTTTAATAATTCTTTTGTCAAGGCTTTGTAATCATGAGATGCTCTGCTTTTGGGGGCTGTTTTAAAAACTGGGTGACCATAGATTGTAGCTTCAGAAATTGCAATATCTCTTCTGATTTTTGATTTGAGAAGTTTTCCTGGGAAAGTAGATTCAATAATTTTTTGAAAATCACTATTGCTTTTTCCTCTGGGATACCAAAAAGACAAACAGATACCGATTACTCTAAGATGATGTCTTTGAGAGATATTATCTATAAATAGAGCAAGTCTTTGTAATCCTTTTACACTATAAAATTCAGGAGTAGCACAAATTAAAGAATCATTAGCAGCAATTAAAGCAGATTCAGTAAGCCAACAAATAGATGGTGGAGTATCTATAAAAATAAAATCATAATCTAAAGGTTGTAATATCTGTTTTAATCTTTCATGTGAATATCTATCCGCAGCTAAGGGACTTGTCACTTCTACTCTTTCTAGCCAAGCATCTGCAGGTACCAGATGCATATTTTTTACCGAGGTTTTTAAAATAACTTCATCAATCTTTTTTTCTCCTTGTAAGACTACTGCCATTGAGTCTTTTTCATCAGGATCAAAACCAAGTCCTGTTGTGAGATTTGCTTGAGCATCAAAATCGATTAAAAGGACTTTTTTTTTGTGATATAAAGCTAAAGCTGAACCAACATGTAAGCAGGTTGAGGTTTTTGCTGTTCCTCCTTTAAAACTTGTGATAGCAATAACTTTCACTTGTTTTCCCGATTTTTATCTATTTTTTTTCTGGCACTGTAAATGGAGATAATAATGATTTTTCATTTTTTTCGATAGATACTTTTTCTAAAAATTTTGAAAGCGTTATTTCTCCATGTACAATATTATCTCTAGTTCTTAAAGATATAGTTGAATTTTTAACTTCTTTATCACCAACTGTTAACATATAATTTATTTTTAAAAGTTGAGCTGTTCTTATTTTTTTTGAAACCGACTCATGAGTAGTATCCACATCACAAGCAATGTTTTTTTCTTTTATTTTTTTACAAATCTCATTTGCATAATCTTTATGTCTATCAGCAACAGCAATGATTCTTACAGCTAAAGGACTTAACCAAAGAGGAAAATTTCCTGCAAAATGTTCTGTTAGAATTCCTAAAAATCTTTCGACAGAACCAAAAATTGCCCTATGAATCATTATAGGTTTTTTTTCCGTTCCATCTTTATCGATATAGACTAAATCAAATTTTTCTGGAAGAGACATATCTAATTGAATCGTTCCACATTGCCAATATCTATTTAATGCATCTTTAACATGGATGTCTATTTTAGGACCGTAAAAAGCTCCGTCTCCTTCATTGATTACGTAAGAGCGACCCCATTCATCTAATGCATTTTTGAGACCTTTTGTTGCTATTTCCCATTCTTTATCTGTTCCAATGGTTTTTTCTTTTTCAGGTCTAGTTGATAATTCTAATTTATATGAAAGTCCAAATGTCATATAGATTTCTTCTAAAAGTGATAAAAGCTCTAAAATTTGATCTTTTATTTGACTAGGCATCATAAAGATGTGAGCATCATCTTGATGAAAAGATCTAACTCTAAAAAGACCATTTATTGCTCCTGAAGCTTCATGCCTGTGAACAAGACCTATTTCTGATATTTTTAAAGGCAAGTGGCGATAGCTATGCATTTGTGTTTTATAATAAAGCATACAACCAGGACAGTTCATAGGTTTTATAGCAAATTCTTTGTCTTCGAGATTTGAGACATACATATGTTCTCTATAGTAATACCAATGTCCAGATCTTTGCCAAAGCTCTTTTTTTAGCATTATTGGCGTTTTTATCTCTATGTAGTTTCTATCGGATAAAAGAGATCTTAGGTATTCTAAAAGCCTGTCCCATATGTATAGACCTTTGGGATAAAAAAAAGGCATACCAGGAGCTTCTTCTAACATTGCAAATAAAGAAAGTTCTTTACCAATTTTTTTGTGATCTCTTTTTTTGGCTTCTTCTAAAGATCTTAAATAGTCTTTGAGCATATTTTTATCTGGAAAAGAAATTGCATAGATTCTAGTCAACATTTCATTTTTTGAATCACCTCTCCAATATGCTCCAGACATTTTTAGAACTTTAAAAGCTTTGATTTTATTAAGTGTTGGTAGATGAGGACCTTTGCAAAGATCACAAAACTCTCCTTGCTTATAAGCTGAAATAACCCCATTTTCGAACTCATCTATAAGCGCTAATTTATATGGATTTTTTTCAAAAGATTTTTTAGCTTCTTGTTTATTTTTAAATTCAACTCTAATTGGTTTTAAATTCTCCAAAATAATTTTTTTAGCTTCTTTTTCGATTTTAATTAAATCTTCATCTGTTATTTCTAGATCAGCAAAGTCATAATAAAATCCATTTTCTATAGGAGGACCAATCGTAGGTTTTGCTTTAGGATATAATCTTAATACAGCTTGAGCAAGCACATGAGCTGATGTATGCCAAAATATATCTTTGCCT
>VAPE01017239.1_pt1 | contig 17706 bp, 17 predicted proteins | sample 3393911 | NCBI WGS metagenome assembly VAPE01 (sample SAMN08290436, study PRJNA428436) | hydrothermal vent metagenome | isolation source: Deep-sea hydrothermal vent chimney | place: Atlantic Ocean: South-mid Altantic Ridge | reverse complement strand
GGGCATCCTCTCCGCAAAGATTTTGAGGATCCCGAGCGTGTCGTAAAAAGGCCATACTAAGGCAAAGAGAAATAAAAAACTATGAACTTGCAAGCTGTTAACAATCACCAGTCTGGCGATAATTTATTAACCCCACCGGGGTTCAGAAACGCCATAAACGCTGACGAGACCTCGGAAGAATACTTCCTCAATATGGGGCCGCAGCATCCAAGCACGCATGGCGTTCTGCGGCTGGTAGTCAAACTTAACGGGGAAAATGTGCTGGAGGTGGTGCCACATCTGGGCTACGTGCATCGCGGCGTTGAAAAGGTAGCTGAAAACCAGACCTATTTGCAGAATATCCACCTCACCGATCGGCTCGACTATCTATCCAGCCACATCAATAATCTCGGGTACTGCCTGGCCATAGAGCAGGCCTTGGAGATAGGAGTACCGGAACGGGGTGAATATATCAGGGTCATGGTCAGTGAACTGCAGCGCATCCAGTCACACCTCCTCTGGTGGGGAGTGTCCGGCATGGATCTCGGGGCAGTGACCACCTTCCTCTACGGCTTTAAGGAACGAGAGATAATCACCGATATCTTTGAAGAATTATGCGGCGCGCGCCTGACCATGAATTTTTTCCGCCCGGGCGGTTCTTTTGCGGATGTCCCTGACACCTTTATACCCAGAGTCAGGGATGTAATCAAACGCATACCCGGGGCCCTGGATGAGTATAAAACCCTGCTGACCGACAATATAATTTTTAAGGAAAGGACCAGGGCAATCGGCATTCTCAGCAGGGAAAAGGCCCTTTCCTATGGCTGCAGCGGCGCAGTGCTGCGTGCTTCAGGGGTCAGTTATGACGTGCGCAGGAATGATCCCTATTCAATTTATGACCGTTTCGATTTTGAGGTCCCCACCGGTAGCGTGGGCGGTTGTTTCGACCGTTACCAGTTAAAAATGGCAGAGATGGCCCAGTCTGTTCGAATCCTGGAGCAGGCGGTGGAGACGTTCCCCGAAGGTCCTTACCGCAGCAAGGAAATGCCGGCCTACAAGCTGCCCCGGGGCACCTACTACAGTCAGGTGGAAACCGCCCGTGGACTTCTTGGCACCTACATCGTCGCCGAAGGTGGTCCAAAACCGTATCGGGTTAAATTTCGCTCCCCCTGTTTTTCCAACTTAAGTGCCTTAAACGAGATGGCTGCGGGCCATAAAATCGCCGATTTGGTGACCATTCTGGCAACCCTCGACTTCGTTGTCCCGGAAATTGATCGATAACCGGCACCTGTTCAAAACAGGGGATTATACAAAAAAATTATGAACCAACTTCCAACTGATCACGCCTTTCCGGTCCATAACGCTATTGGTGAACTGATTCGGCATCTCTTTCCGGGGGTTGCCGTATATATCAACGGTTTTTTGACCATAGCAAGTTTACTGCTGCTGGTGTCCATATTGCCCGTCTTCCTCATCTGGCTGGAACGAAAGGCGGCCGCCCGCTTCCAGGCCAGACTCGGCCCTATGCGCGTGGGTTACCATGGCCTGCTGCAATCTACTGCCGATGGGCTTAAGCTGATATTTAAAGAGGTTCTCAAACCGGAAGGGGCGGACACTTTTGTTTTTTTCCTGGCCCCGGCCCTCCCGGCCACCGCCACTTTCCTTATCATGACTATTCTGCCCTTTGACCGTCATCTGCAGGTTGCCGATCCGGCCGGTGGTGTCATCTTTGCTCTTGGCGTCTCCGGTCTCAGCATCCTTGGCATCCTGTTGGCCGGCTGGTCATCCAATAATAAATATTCTCTGCTCGGGGCCATGCGTTCAGGTGCGCAGATGATCTCCTTTGAAATTTCACTTGCCCTTATAATGCTCCTGATTGTCATGCTCACCGGTACCGCATCTCTGCGGGAGATCGTCCTTTCCCAGAAGGGAACGGTCCTTGACTGGTGGATCTTCAAACTGCCGTTTCTGGGTTTCATTGCCTTTGTCATGTATATGATTTCATCTACGGCGGAGCTGAACCGGGCGCCTTTTGATATTTCCGAGGCGGAATCCGAACTCACCGGAGGTTTCGCAACTGAATATTCCGGTATCAGCTTTGCCATGTTTTTCTTTGCTGAATTTGTCAATATGTTTGTTTCGGCCGGACTGGCCGCTACTTTTTTCCTCGGCGGCTTTCTGGCCCCGCAGATCGGCATTGGTGTCATTGATGCCGCATTCAACTTTATCCCGGGCTTTATCTGGTTTTTTCTGAAAACCTTCCTGGTCATTTTTCTCTACATGTGGTTTCGCTGGACTTTTCCCAGGGTTCGAGTTGACCAGCTCATGTATCTTGAGTGGAAGATGCTGCTGCCCGCCAACCTTGTCCTCCTTATGTCGAGCGGTTTTTTCCTGGCCATGGGATGGATATTATGATGAAACAATCCTTCGTGCAATCCAAGCCCAAAAGCAGCTTCATACTTACCGGCAGCAGATATCTGCAAAAGATAATCTCGGGTTTTATTTCACTGCTGAAAGGTATGGGAGTAACCATCAGATACCTGGTCAGTCCGGATAAAATAGTTACCCAGCAATATCCGGAGAACCGGGAAACCCTGCAGATGATGGCCCGATTCCGCGGTCATCTGGTCATGTTGCACGATGAAAACGATAAACATAACTGTACCGCATGCGGCATCTGTGAAAAGGCCTGCCCCAATGCCACAATCTCGGTGCTGACCACTAAAGACCTGGCTGGTCGTAAGGTTCTGGGCCGGTATATTTACCGATTTTCTCAGTGCACCCTCTGTAATCTCTGTGTCGAGGCCTGTCCTTTCGGGGCAATTTCCATGGGTCGGGAGTTCGAGTTCGCCGTGTACGACCGGGAGCGGCTTACCTTTATTCTCAATAAAACATAGGAACATAACTGATGAGTGATTTGCTGTTTTATGGCCTGGCGACAACGCTTGTACTTCTTTCTCTACTGGCGGTAAGTCTGCCCAACCTTTTGCACGGGGCCATTGCCCTGATTGGGTCTTTCTTTGCTACCGCTGCCCTGTATATCATGCTGCAGCTTGAATTTGTCGCTCTGTCCCAGATCATGCTCTACATTGGCGGCATTGTCATCTTCATGCTGATCATTATTCTTCTGACCACCGGTCTGGGGCAAGGAGACCGCTATAAGGTAAAAGGCCGCCGCCGGGCTGCCGGAGCGGGAATCAGCGCATTGCTGCTTATCGGGCTGCTGTTGACTATCAGCAGCCAGCCATCGGCAATACTCCGGAAAGCAACTCTCAGGGCGGCGCCGGTCACCATGGATGACATTGGCTTTCGCCTCATGGCGACAAACAAAAATGGCTTTATCGTTCCCTTTGAAATCATCTCGCTACTTCTGCTTGTCGCCCTTGTCGGCGCAGTGGTTATTGCCCGCCGGGATAACGATCAGGAGCAGAACTCATGACCATTACCCACTTCGTCGTCTTGTCTCTTACTCTCTGCGCCATTGGCGTATATGGCGTTCTCACGCGCCGTAACCTGATTGGCATCCTGCTTTCCGTCGAAGTAATTTTAAATGGCGCTAACATCAATTTTGCCGCCTTTGCCCACTTCCGGGCCGCTGATCCTACCGCCGGCGCCATTTTTCCAATCTTTGTGATGGCTGTTTCCGGCTGCGAAATGGCCGTGGCCCTGGCGATTATTATTTCCATGTACCGTCACAAAAGACGCCTGGACGTATATAAACTGGAGGAACTAAATGGCTGATCTTATTTTTACCCACAGCTATCTGGTTCTTCTTTTTCCGCTGCTGGCTTTTGTGATCATTAGTCTCCGGCCGGTACAGGCCGGCTCCAAAATGGCCGCCAAGTTTGCGATCGGCTGCCAGGGCCTGTCCATGCTCTGCGGTCTCTCGGTGGCCGCAGCATATTTGCAAACGGTTATAGGTCAACCACAGCTTTATCCGACCCGCAGCCTGATCTGTTTTGACCTGGCCTGGCTTAACTTCTCTCCAACTCTGACCGCGAATATGGGTATCTACCTTGATCCCATCTCGGTAATGATGATTGTGGTCATCACTACAATCAGTTTTCTGGTCAATATCTATTCGGTGGGCTACATGGATGGTGATCCCGGCTTCAGCCGTTTCTTCGCCCTGATGGCCCTGTTTTCTTTTTCCATGCTCGGCCTGGTAATCTCAAGCAATATCCTGCAGATGTTTGTTTTTTGGGAGCTGGTGGGCATGTCATCTTACGCCCTTATCGGTTTCTGGTACGAGAAACCCGCTGCGGTTGCCGCCTCCAAGAAGGCCTTTGTGATCACCCGTTTTGCCGATGCCTTTTTCCTGATCGGTATCGTTATGGTCAGCTTTTACAGTCAAAGCTTTGACTTTCAAACACTGAACAGCCCGGAGACGGCAGCCTTACTGAACCACACCATTATGTTCGGCATAGTACCGGTTAATCTGCTCACCCTTGCCACTATCCTCATTTTTATCGGCGGCTGGGGCAAATCAGCCATGTTCCCCCTCCATATCTGGCTGCCCGATGCCATGGAAGGGCCAACACCGGTTTCAGCTACCATTCATTCGGCCACCATGGTGGTGGCAGGCGTTTTTCTTACGGCCAGGATGTTCCCGCTCTTTGCCGCCTCGGATGTAACCCTCGCGGTGGTTCAGTTTGCCGGGGCCTTTACCGCCCTTTTTGCGGCAATCATCGCCATTACCCAGAAAGATATAAAACGCATCCTGGCCTTTTCCACGCTCTCCCAGATTGGCTATATGCTTTTCTCGCTCGGAGCTGCCAAAATGGTCATGCCGGGAACTCCTCACGGCGCCGAAATCAATCCTCTGGGCTATTCAGCGGCCATGTATCACGTCTTTACCCATGCCTTTTTCAAGTGTATGCTTTTCCTCGGCGCCGGGGCGATTATTCATGCCGTGCACAGCAACGATATCATGGCCATGGGCGGTCTTAAACGCCTGATGCCCAAAACCTACTGGTCATTACTGACGGCCTGTCTTGCCATCGGCGGTATTTTCCCATTCAGCGGCTTCTGGTCCAAGGACGCGATCCTGCTGGCGGCTCTGCAGTCAGGTCACTATATTGTCTGCGCCGTAGGCCTGGCCACAGGCGGCCTGACTGCCTTCTACATGTTTCGTTTTTTCTTTCTGATCTTTCATGGCCAGGCACGTTCCAATCTCCATGATGTCCACGAAAACCCCTGGATGACATATCCCATTATAGCGCTAACCATCCCAACGGTGGCTGCCGGTATGCTTGAGCATCTGTTTGTCAGTGAAGTAACGGTGCCGGGTTTGTCCCATCCCGCCCACTTGGGCCATCCACTCTGGCTGCCCGTACTCGCCTCCCTGGCCGGCATTTCCGGAGTCAGTCTGGCCTGGGGCTTTTATGGCCAGGGAAGAACAGAGGCGGCGGAGCAGTGCCGACTGCGGATTGCACCACTGTATCAAGTTATCTACAATAAATTTTACCTCGATGAGGTGTATCTCTTTATAACCCATAAGATTATCTTCCGCGGCATTGCTGCGCCGATAAAATGGCTGGACCGCCATATTGTTGATGGTGCCATTAATCTGAGCGGAGAGCTCCTGCAGCTGGGCGGTAAAGCAGTGCGCCTGCTGCAGAATGGCCAGCTGCAACTCTATCTGGGTGTTACGACACTTGGTTTTATCGCCCTGCTTTTCCTCGGCAGATAGTAACTGTTCAGCTCTACACCGCGCCACCCTGCGGGGCGCCCGATAACGGCACATCTGCTGCGTTGGTAACTTATTGATATCACACCATGATAATCAACATCGTCGCCACCTTGCATCTGCACCGTTCTCAAACGCTCACGGATTCAGGTGCTAGTTCTACCCAAACAGTTACAAAGAACCTGTAGAAAACTAACCGGAGCAATTCACTATAATGAATGGACCATTCCTTCTTACAACTATCTGGATCATGCCTTTTGTCATCGCGCTTGCTTCCCTACCGGTGCGCCATGACAATCATCGCCTGATTAAAATGATCTCGCTGGTTGGTAATCTGATCAATTTTATCCTGATTGTTGTCCTTACCCTGCAATTCATAGATGTTACCAGTGCTCATCCTGCGGCCGCAACCGCAAGTTCCAGCCTGTTCCGCTTTACTTATAAAACGTCCTGGTTCAAAATCATGCATATTGACTACAATATCGGCGTTGATGCAATCTCCGTGCTGATGATGCTCCTGACTTCAATTGTCATTTTTTGCGGGATACTTGCCAGCTGGAATATCAATAAGCAAGTCAAGGAATTTTTTATCCTCCTTAATGTCCTGGTGGCCGGCGTCTATGGCGTATTTGTCTCTCTTGATCTTTTCAGCCTCTTCCTGTTCTACGAGATAGCAGTACTGCCCATGTACCTGCTGATCGGTCTCTGGGGAACCGGCCGCAAAGAATATGCCGCCATGAAACTGACCCTGATGCTGGTGGCCGGTTCCGCCTTTATCCTGGCCGGAATTCTGGCGCTCTATTTCGAATCAGGCTTATCTACCTTTGATCTTAACCTGCTTTCCCAGGTACGATTTGCCGATTCTTTCCAGTATTGGGCCTTTCCCGTTATTTTTCTTGGTTTTGGTGTATTGGGCGCTCTTTTCCCATTCCATACCTGGTCACCAGACGGGCATGCCTCTGCTCCTACCGCCGTCTCCATGCTCCATGCCGGCGTTTTGATGAAACTCGGTGGTTATGGCTGTCTGCGGGTCGGGATTTACCTGCTGCCCGAAGGGGCGCATATGTGGCTGTCTTTTTTTCTGGTGCTGGTGACGATCAATGTCCTGTATGGCGCTTTTGCCGCAATCCGGCAGACCGATCTTAAATACATCACCGCCTATTCCTCGGTCTCGCACTGCGGCCTGGTGCTGTTTGGCTTCACGGCCATGACCTTTACCGGCCTTAAAGGCGGGGTGTTACAAATGATCTCACACGGCCTGATGACCGCGCTCTTTTTCTGCCTGATTGGCATGATCTACAGCCGAACCCACACCAGAACGGTAAGTGAAATGGGCGGTTTAATGAAGGTGATGCCATTTTTATCGGTGGCCTTTGTCATTGCCGGCTTTGCCGGGCTGGGATTGCCCAGTCTGTCCGGTTTCATCGCCGAGATCAATGTCTTTGTGGGCGCCTTTGCAAATCCTGCCACCATCAACCGGGTGTGTACAGTGCTGGCAATCCTCTCTATTGTGGTGACCGCCGTCTATGTCCTGCGCACGGTAAACTCGGTGGTAAACGGCCCCATCTCCCAACAATTCGCCATGCTCTCCGATGCCACCACCCTGGAGAAAATACCGGTGACTATTCTATTATTCTGCCTTTTTGGAATGGGGATGCTGCCTGGTTGGATCATTAATCTTGTCAATCATGCAGTCGAGCCGATTTTCAACAATCTAATGCGGTAAACCCTATGAATATTCTGCTGCCGGATCTATTGCTTATCCTTCTTGTGGCCTCAATTATGGCTATTGATCTGTACCTCTGCAAGCCACAGTCAACGGTCTCTTTTCACATGAGTTGGATAGGTCTGCTTGTAATCTTCTGCTTGCTGATCATTCTGCCTTATGATCAGGAAACGACTTATTTGGGTACCTACAAAGTAACAGGTATCTCGCTTCTTTTTAAACAGATATTTGTCTTATCAGCGCTCTGTACCGTACTGCTTTCCGCGCCCTATTTTAAACCCGGAGGGAATCTCCGTGGTGTACTCAGATATCGCAGTGAATTTTATTTTATCATCCTGCTCTGCACCTTCGGCATGTTTGCCGTGGTCTCGGCAACCGGACTGCTGACCCTGTTCATCGGCATGGAACTGGCGACGGTACCGCTCTATATCCTGAGCGGTTACCATAAGGATGATTCGCTCTCGGTTGAGGCTTCAACCAAATACATTATCATGGGGTCACTCTCCACCGGTCTTTTGGTGTTTGGCTATTCCTTTCTTTACGGCTGCGCCGGTTCTTTGAGTTTCGATGCCATCTATGCCTTTGCCAAGGCCTCACCTGCCGATCCTCTTCTCCGGCTCGGGGTATTATTTGTCCTGGCCGCCATAGGCTTTAAACTGACCATCTTCCCTTTTCACATGTGGGCGCCGGATGTCTACGATGGCGCGCCAACCCCGGTAACCGCCTTCATATCGGTTTCCTCCAAGGCGGTCGCCATCGGCTTTCTGCTCATCCTTGTCTATGGCCCACTGGCCCCACTGCACAACTATCTGCAAATAATCCTTCTTATTCTTGCCGGTGCCACCATGACCGTCGGCAACCTGGGGGCACTGAAACAAAAGCGGCTGCGTCGCTTTATGGCCTATTCCTCAATCGCCCAGGCCGGCTATATAATCATGGCCATGGCGGGTACCGCCCAGGATGCCTATTCCTCCATTATCTATTATCTGTTTGTATATGCGGCCGCAAATTATGCCATCTTTTTTATTATCAGTATTGTCGGCCGTAATGGTGAGGAAGAGTTTAAATCTCTCCAGGGAATGGGCAAACAGAACCCTGTTCTGGCAGCCGTGCTGATGCTTACTCTTTTTTCTCTGGCCGGCATTCCGCCGCTGGCAGGTTTTATGGGTAAATTTTTACTCTTTGCCGCCGCTGCCGAGCGAGGTTTCTACAGTATGGTCATATTTGCCGCTCTCAACTCTACAATTTCACTTTACTACTACCTGTTACTGGTCAAAGAGGCCTATATCATAGAACCGGTCATTCCCCCAAGGACGCTGGTGATCGACAATATACAGCGGACAAGTCTTCTGCTGCTGACTTCCGCCATGATGTCTCTTGGACTAATACCACTATTCAGCAACAATATTTGGGCAATTGTCCAGTAGCTTTTTCTGAGACCGCATGACGGGAAATAGGGGAGTCAGTGCCTTACTCCTGAATTCCTGTCATAAAAAACAAGTGCAAATCGATGCAAATCTGCTTTTGACTTTTTCAGAGAGTGACTGGGAGGGGAGTATTACGTGTTTCTTGTTTGGTATTTTTCTACCACTAGGCAGCCTTTAATTTTATAATGTGAAATGCCCTGTTGTTAAGCCATTTTACTTGATTATGGGAGCTGACCTCCTGACCTAGTAAATGTGGGTATGAGGTATGGGGCCAAGTCGACTGAACGTTCAATGATGAATTGTTTCGTTTTTGTCCTTGTAGGGTAAGTTTTTTTGACCGGTGTGTGTCGCGCATGTTTTCGTTGAAAAAACAGGATGTTGTGTGGCGGAGGTCAATGTTTTTCCGGCAGTTCGCTCCCGGATTTAGGTTTTATTCCATTCATGGTTGTGATATCTTTGCGCCGTCCGCCTTGTTTCGGGCAGTCATTTTCCTGCCGGCGATTTTGTAGAATTATTTTTCCATCATTTTGCCTTATTTCTCATTGAAAAATTATCTGGCCCGGTTTGAGGCGGCTGTTTTTTTCAGGAACCCCGGCCTTGCTTGCCGAGTTTTATTTATATAGACGCGTATGTATATCTCGCGAAAGGCCAAAGATGATGAGCCGGTTCGCAGAATTTTTTTAAAAAGTGTTTTTATGGCCTCCAGGCTTCTTTTAATCAGGCACGCGGATACCGGCCCGGCAAACCGGGAACGGCTGGTCGGGGCCACGGATATAACGGCCTCCCCCTCCGGCCTGGACGCAGTCGGGCGGTTGGCGGCCGTGCTTGAACGGTTCGCGCCCGAATCGTGGTACTGCAGTCCCATGCTGAGAGCGCGGCAGACCGCTGACCGGCTCGGCCCGGGGCCTCGCCCGCCGGCCGGGATGGTTATCGATGAGCGGCTGCGGGAGATTGATTTCGGCAGCTGGGAAATGCGGCGCCTGGCGGATATTTTGTCATCATCCGACCCGGACTTGATAAAGAGCTGGTCTGCCTATGAAAGTTTTGTTTTTCCGGGCGGGGAAGCGGTTTCGGCCTTCGGCCAGCGCGTGGCCGGGGTTTTTGCCCTGGTGCGGGAGGCCGCGGGCAGGGAAGTTTGTCTCATCAGCCATGGCGGAGTCATCCGGACCATGATTTGTCAGGCCCTCGGCCTGCCCGCGAACCATTACCTGCTTTTTAATATTCGTCCGGCAACCTTGACTGTTCTTGATCTGTACTCGGAGGGCGGGGTCCTGTCGGGCCTTAATCTGTGATGGCTCATATTACGCTTATTACCGGCGGTACCCGCAGCGGCAAATCGCTCTTCGGTCAGCAAATGGCGGAGCGGCAGGCAGGGACAAGGCTGTTCCTGGCAACCTGCCCGGTCATGGATGATGAGATGGCTAGGCGTATCCGCAGGCACCGGCAGGACCGGCAAGGCGGCGACTGGCAGACCATCGAGGAGACGGTCGCCGTGGCCGCGCAACTTGACCGGGCCGGCCGCTATGATACGGTTCTGATCGACTGCCTGACCCTCTGGATCAATAATCTGATGTTTTATGCCGGTCAGGGCGACAGGGTTATTGATGAAGACCGGATCGCCGGGGAGACGGCATCCCTGCTCGCTGCGGCCCGCCGTCATCCGGGCCGGGTCATCATGATCAGTAACGAAGTGGGGCTGGGTATTGTCCCGGACAATCAACAAGCCAGGCTGTACCGGGACCTGGTGGGCCGCTGCAATCAGTGCGTGGCCGGGGAAGCGGATGCCGTGTATCTGGTCTGCTGCGGCCTGCCTCTGCAAATCAAGGGAGAAAACCATGCAATGTAGCGACAAGAAATCAAATGATGCCGTCAATTACCTGGAGGCCGTATTCCGCAGGATTTATCCCCAGGACAGTTTGTTCCGGGACAAGGCCGTGCATCACCTTGAACAACTGACCATGCCGCCCTGGGCCCTGGGCGACCTGATGGACCTGGCCGTTGACCTGGCCGGCATGACCCGGAGCCTGAAGCCGCCGGTGGCGCGGAAGAAGATCGTGGTTATGACCGGGGATCACGGCGTGACGGCAGAGGGCGTTTCCGCCTATCCTTCCGAGGTAACGGTCCAGATGGTGTACAATTTCATTGCCGGCGGGGCGGGTATTAACGCCCTGGCGCGCCAGGCCGGGGCCGAAGTGGTTGTGGTGGACATGGGGACCAAGGTCGACCTGAGTGAGCTGGCTGCCGCCGGCAAGATCATCGGCAAAAGAATCGGTTCAGGCACCGGCAATATCGCCCACGGTCCGGCTATGACCCGGACCCATGCCGTGATGGCCGTCGAGGCGGGTATCGAGGTGGCCGAGGAGCTGGCCGCCGAGGTGGATATTTTCGGTACCGGCGACATGGGGATCGGCAACACAACGCCCAGTACCGCCATCGCCGCGGTTATGACCGGTCAGGATGCGGCCGTTCTGACCGGTCGCGGTACCGGCCTTGACGATGAACAGTTGCAGCATAAAATAAAGATAGTGGAAAAGGCGATCGCTATCAACCGGCCTGATCCGAAGAATGCTCTTGACGTCCTGGCCAAGGTCGGGGGCTTTGAAATCGGCGGTATTGCCGGGCTTATTATCGGCGCCGCCGCTCACCAGAAACCGGTGGTGGTGGATGGCCTGATCTCCACCGCCGGGGCCCTGATCGCCAACGGCCTGGAACCTTTTGTCCGTGATTACATTATCTATGCCCACCGCAGCATTGAACCGGCTCACCGTTTCATGCACGAGCGTCTGGGCAAGAAGCCGCTCCTGGACTTGAACATGCGTCTGGGCGAGGGAACCGGGGCCGCCCTGGCCATGAATCTTGTCGAGGCGGCGGTAGCGGTGTTGACCGAGGTGGCCACCTTCGCGGATGCGGGGGTTACCGGGGCGCCGGCAGAGGCATGAAATGGCTCAGGCGCTGTGTTGCGGCCTTTCGTTTTCTGACCATTCTGCCGCTGCCCGGCTCTTTCGGCGCCACCGATGAAGACCTGGCTGGCTCGCCGCTCTTTTTCCCGGTGGTGGGGCTGGTCCTCGGCCTGATCGCCGGGGCCTGTGCCTGGGTTTTATGGCGGCTGGTGCCGCCGCCGGTTGCCGCGGTTTTGCTTACGATTATCCTCTTTTCCTTTTCCGGCGCCCTGCATCTTGACGGTCTGGCCGATAGCGCCGACGGTTTTTTCAGCGCCCGGGGCCGGGAGCGGATACTGGTCATTATGCGTGACAGCCGGATCGGGGCCATGGGGGTTATTGCCCTGGTCATGGTCCTGGCTCTCAAGATTTCCTCCCTGTCGGTTCTGAGCAGGGACGAGGCCGTGCGGGCCGCTTTGCTGATACCCATCAGCGGCCGTTGCGCAATTGTGGTCATGATGGCCCTGCTCCCGTACGTCCGGCCGGAAGGCGGGCTGGGGACTCTTTTTTATTCGCGGAATGTGAAACCGGCGGCCCTGGGAGGTCTGTTGTTGCTCTTTCTCGCCGGTTTCCTGGTCATGGGTTTGCCGGGCCTGATTGTTGTCGGTGCGGCCATGGCCGCGGCGGCGTTTTTTGCATTGTTCTGCCGTCTGAAGATCGGCGGCGCCACGGGCGATACGCTGGGCGCGTCCTGCGAGTTGGCCGAAGCCTTCATTGTCCTGACCCTGGCCGCGCTGGCGTAAGCCGCCACCGGCACCCCATCTTCACGCGGTCGCTCCCGCCCGCATAGAGGGACTATGGCGAACGGAAGCGACTATGTAAATCTGAGGCACCTGTGGCGGCTTACAGGTTAGATGCAAGTAATAACGCAGAGTGCCACACCCTGTGACCGGTTATGCGCTGGCCGGCGGGCTGTTTTAAGGCAGGGGCTAGCGCCGCGACTGAGATTTTATTCCCTGTTCCCTCCGGTTTTTTCCCCCGGCAGGGGCCGGTTCTCACCGGTTCTGTCCACCGTGCATTCCAGGTATCCACGGTGCAGGATGACCTCGATCCTGCTGTTCTTTTCAACCTGATTATAGTCCGTTATGATGTTTCCATCGTCTCCGGCCTCCTTGACGATTGAGTAACCACGGGCCAGGGTCGACAGGGGGCTGACCGCGTCAAGCACCCCGGCGATACGGGCCAGGGATTTGTCACGGTTTCCAAGGAATATTTCAGCCGCGTGGTGTAGTCGGCGTTGCTGCTCGATGAGTTGCCGGCCGCGCAGTTGCAGGAGGATGAGCGGGTTCTGCCGCCGCAGCCGCACCGCGGCCTGCGCCAGCCGCTCCTGTTCGGCGGCGAGACGGTTGCGCACGGCGCGTTCCATGGCCCCGGCGCTGTGGTCGAGTTTCAGAAGCACCTGCTCCAGCGGCCGCCGCATCATGCCGAGCTGCTGCCGGTACATGGCGGTTTTGCTCGCGCAACGTTCAAGCCTGGCGGTCATTGTCCGGTAAAGGCGGTTGCGGAGCTGGTCGACCTGAAGCGCGAGCGCCCGGCTGTCCGGCAGAATAAGCTCGGCGGCCGCGCTGGGCGTCGGCGCCCTCAGGTCGGCGGCAAAGTCGGCGATGGTGAAATCAATTTCATGGCCCACGGCGCTGACTATCGGCAGCCTGGAGGCGGCAACGGCCCTGGCGAGTTTTTCCTCGTTAAAGGCCCACAGGTCTTCCAGTGAACCGCCGCCGCGGCACAGGACAATCAGGTCCGTTTGCAGTTGTTTATTGATATCAACAATAGCGGCGGCGATTTCACCCGCCGCCTGTTCTCCCTGGACGGCGACCGGGTAGACGGCAAGTTTGGTCTGGGGACAGCGGGAGCGGGCGACACGGATAAAGTCCTGCACGGCCGCGCCGTTCGGCGAGGTGACCAGGGTGATGTGTTCCGGCATGAGGGGCAGGGGCTTTTTCCGGTCTTCGGCGAAAAGTCCTTCTGTTGCCAGTCTTTTTTTCAGGTTTTCAAAGGCCAGCTGCATGGCGCCGGCCCCGTGAAAATCCAGGGTATCAACGATGAGTTGATAGTCGCCCCGTGGTTCATAGACCGACAGCCGGCCCCGGCAGACAACCTGCTGCCCGTCGACCGGCCGGTCCGACAGGTAACGCTGCTGCATTTTGAACAGCACCGCCTTGATCTGGGCGCGATCGTCCTTGAGGGTGAAATATAAATGGCCGGAATAGGGTTGCCGCAGGTTGGATATTTCGCCGGCGACGCTGACGAACGGGAACCGGGTTTCGAGCAGACCCCGGATTGAGGCGGTCAGTTCGGAGACGGTGAAAATTCTGGGGCTGTCCATGGTGAGATTCGGTGCCGGTCCTGCCCGGTGCAAAGATTTCATTAATGCTTTTTTTTTGTCAAAGCGGTATAAAGGGTGTCGAAATAGCACCTGAATCCGTGACGGCTTGCGGTGATATTTCATGCGTATGTAATTTATTTGTTCATTTTTTTTTGCTTGCCCAATCTTTTTACAATACCTTTGTATCGTAAATAGTTCCATAATTTTAACGCAATATCATTGTCTGTATAAAACGAGAGAAAACCATGGCCCATAATAGTCCCTTTGACCATCAATCTATTGAAAACAAGGCAACACATGAAGAAGGACTGCTTGATCAATTTCATCTGCCGGCGGCCTTTGTCGCCTTTCTGCGGAAATATCAGCGTCGTTTATGGATCATCACCGGCTGTATAGTCGCAATCGTGGTTGTCATCGTCCTGGTCAATTCATTCCGGGCCTACCGGCATAAGAAAGCGGTGACCGCCCTGACCGTGGCCCTGCAGGCGGAAGGCGCCAAAAAACAGGTACTGCTCGCCAAGGTCGCGGAGCAGTACGGCTCCACCCCGGCAGCGCTGTGGAGTCGGGTCGAACTTGCCCACATTGCCGCCCGGAACGGTCATATTGATAAGGCGCTGCAGGGACTCACCGCGGTCAATCGCGAAGTCTCGGCGGAAAATCCCATCAAACCGCTGCTGCTTGCCAACCTGGGCGCCCTGTACATGAAAAATAACAATCTGGACAGCGCCCTGACGTCATATCTCGAGTTGAGCAGTTTCAAGGGCTTTGATGCCGACGCCTATCGGGCCATGGGCCGGATCTACGAGTTGCGGAAGATAAACGCCAAGGCTGTTTCGATGTACAAGAAATACCTGTCTCTCTCGGCGGCGAATGGCGGCTTGGCCGCCGACCCCGACCTTGCTGTCGTGCGGGCCAAGATTGATCGCCTGCAGAATGAATGAAGATAATCAGCTCTCCCGGCGAGATGGCGGCCTGGGCGGCAAAACAGGCCGGAAGCGGCAGGAGAATCGGCCTGGTACCGACCATGGGATTTTTTCATGCCGGGCACTTGGGTCTCATGCGCTTGGCCGGCCGGCACGCCGACCGGGTCGTGGTCAGCCTTTTCGTCAACCCCGCGCAGTTCGGGCCGGGTGAAGACCTTGAGGCCTACCCCCGTGATTTCGACCGGGACCGCGAACTGGCGGAGAAGGAAGGGGCGGCGGTCCTGTTCGCCCCGGATGCGGCGAGTATGTATCCCGGGAGATTCCAGACCACCGTTCGGGTCGGGCGGCTCACCCGCTACCTGTGCGGCGCCTCCCGGCCGGGCCATTTTGACGGCGTGGCCACCGTGGTCTGCAAGCTTTTTCATCTCACTGCCGCCGATTGCGCCGTTTTCGGTGAAAAGGATTTTCAGCAGCTGGCCGTTATCCGGCGGATGGTCGCCGACCTGAACATGGCCGTCGAGATCATCGGCCATCCGATCGTCAGGGAGGCGGACGGCCTGGCCCTCAGCTCCCGCAATGCTTATCTTGATGAAAGGTCCCGGAACTCGGCGCTGTGTCTCTCGCGCGCACTTGCCCTGGCGCAAAAGAGCGCGGCCGGCGGCATCCTTGGGACCAGGGAACTCACCGGGCGGATCCGGGACTTTATTCTGGCCTTTCCGGGCACGGAGATCGACTATATCGCTTTTATCGATAGCCGCAGCCTGGAGCCGGTGGCGGCCGTGGATGCCGATACCCGGCTCGCCCTGGCCGTAAAAATCAACGGCCGGGTGCGTTTGATCGATAACGGCCCTGTCCTGCAATCAACCGCTTCACCAGGGGCCACGGCGTGACCGGCCCGGTGCGGCGGTTCAATAAATCGTTTTTTATTCGAGGTGGAAAAATCAATGTTACGTTTTGTTCTGAAATCTAAAATTCATCGGGCGACCGTCACCCGGGCCGACCTCAACTACGAAGGCAGCCTGACTATCGACCGCGACCTGATGGAGGCTGCCGGTCTCGTTCCCTTTGAACAGGTCAAGGTCTACAATATTCATAATGGTGAGCGTTTTGAAACCTATGTCATCGAGGGAGAAGCCGGCTCCGGTGTGATCGGCTTGAACGGCGCCGCCGCCCGCAAGGGGCTGGTCGGCGACCTTGTCATCATTGCCTCCTATGCTATGATCGATGATGACGAGCTGGCAGCATACCGGCCGCTCATGCTGCTCCTGGACGAGAAGAACGGAATCAAGAAATATATTGCCGAGTGAGGTCGAATTATGCCTGGTTTTGAAGTTTTTGGTGACGAGGAAAAACGCGAAGTCCTCGATGTTTTTGATACCGGCGTTCTTTTCCGCTACGAGTTCGGCCCGCAAAGGGGCGGAGTATACAAGGTCCGGCAGTTTGAAGAGGCCTTTGCCGCCTATACCGGCGCCGGTTTCGCCCAGGCCGTGACTTCCGGGACCGCGGCGCTCAAGGTGGCCATGACCGCCCTTGGCGTCGGGGCCGGTGATGAGGTCATTACCCAGGGCTTCACCTTTGTCGCCACCTGGGAGGCTATCTTTGATACCGGCGCGGTGCCCGTGTTTACCGAGGTGGACGAGACCCTCAATATGGACCCCGCCGACCTGGAAAGAAAGATTACCGACAAGACCAGGGCCATCATCCCCGTGCACATGCTCGGCGCCCAGGCCCGGATCGAAGAGATCACGGCCATTGCCGCGCAGCATAACATCCCGGTGCTCGAGGATACGGCCCAGGCCAGCGGCGCCCGTCTGCACGGCCGACACCTGGGAACCTTCGGGGCCTGCGGGACCTTCTCCTTTGATTCGGTCAAGACCATGACCACCGGCGAAGGCGGGATGATCATCACCGGTGATGAAAAACTCTGGCGGGCCATGTCCGAATATCATGACCATGGCCATGACCATGCGGAGAATCCCGGCGGCCGCGGTGCGGATGGCCGGAGTTTTATCGGTTTCAATTACCGGATGATGGAGCTGCAGGGCGCCATCGGCCTGGCTCAGCTTGCCAAGCTCGATGGTATGGTCGCGGCCCAGAAGGCGAACAAGAACGTCATCAAACAGGCGGCCGCGGCGATTCCCGGAGTCACCTTCCGGACCATTCTCGACGAGGAAGGGGATTCGGCGACTTTTCTCGCCTTCATGCTGCCGGACGCCGAACGGGCCGCGGCCGTGAACCAGGTCCTCCGCGACAATGGCGCCGGTGCCATCAATTTCGGCGAGAACACCTGGCATTTCTATCCCCGGTGGGAGCATCTTGCCCGGGGCGCGACCCTCTGTCACAACGGCTGGCCTTTCAGCTACCAGGGCAAGCGGCGGGTGGTCTATGACCCCGGGGCACTGCCCCGTTCGGCGGAACTCATGAACCGGACCCTAGTCTATCAGATCCCTGTGAAGTTGAGTGAGCAGCAGCGCACCACCATGGTCGCGGCCCTCGGCCGGGCGGCGGGCCTTTAGTGCTTTACTCCTGAACTTCTATCATAAGAAACAAGAAATTTTTGCTGCATTTTTCAAATGATTTCAAGGCGTAGGTTGGCGTTGAGCGTTTTTTCTCTCCATTGTTGGGTTTCGCTTAATTATTGGATAAACTGAATGTTATGATATATTCAACGACAGAAGCGAAACCCAACATTAATGG
>VAPE01030259.1_pt1 | contig 17774 bp, 13 predicted proteins | sample 3393911 | NCBI WGS metagenome assembly VAPE01 (sample SAMN08290436, study PRJNA428436) | hydrothermal vent metagenome | isolation source: Deep-sea hydrothermal vent chimney | place: Atlantic Ocean: South-mid Altantic Ridge | reverse complement strand
ATGAACAAAGTGAATTTAAAGAAGATTTCATGGAGTGTGAGTAGGTCGGGGCGTTATTGATATTGAGCAAAGCGAAATATCATTTTTCTGATTTTCAACGAATAAGAATATTTAAACTATCTCCTGAAAGTTTTTTATGGTTCTAAAATTTACATTAATTGTTTTAAAATGCTCTTCAGCACATTTTATTTTATGTTTTTCAGACGGTCTAAGATTGTCTAAATTAGTTACGAATTTTGTTTCTCTCACAAGATATAGCTTTTCTCTTACTTTTCCTTGTGTATCTCTTTCTTCTAAAACAACAGCCCAATCGGGATTATATTCTCCGACAGGGGTTTCAACAACAAACCATTGAGGGAGTTTTACAAATAGTTTTACTTTATCGCTTTCTTCTAATTGCTGAGCAAAATCTTTTTCTCCTTCAGAATCCCATATAACTCCGTCATAAATAGTCTTATCATTATAATCTGGGATAACATACTCATCATAAGCGTCCATGTCCTCAAATAATTCCATCTTCCAAAATTCTTTAAGTTCAATATATTTTATTCCATTCATCAAGAATTCTTTTAATTTCTCTTTAATAATTAAGGATATTGATTGAGTGAACTCTTGAGGATTTTTAAAAATTAAATCAATATTATTTACTTTTGAAAGAATAGAATAAATAGTTTCTCTTGTTAATTTAGTTTCCTCCGAAATTAACTCTATCAAATTAGGAATCTCAAAATTCTTATTAATTTCTTCTGCTTCATCTCCAATAAATTGATATTTTATACCCTTTCCTTCTTCAAAAGATAAAAATACTTTTTCCACCCTTATTTTTATGCTGTTTATTGTTATCTTATTTATTTCATCAACACAATTTTTTATTAATCCATTTGTATCAATTTCAACTGCATATCTTGTTTTTTTACCAATTCGTTTCCACAATTCTTTAAATTCAGGATTGAGTTTAAATCCTTTCTTTAATTTCAAAACTTTTCTATTTCTTGCGTTGGCAGGTTTAGGCGGAGCAATTATGTCTCCATAATCATCTACATATTCTTGCTGTAATTTTGAAACATAATCTGAATAACTCTCATTCGCAATCACAGTTAAAATATTATAATCTAAATCAGTAAGTCTTTCTCCTGTTTGATTTACTGGGAGTCTAACACCTCTACCGATTTCCTGTCTTTTCTTCATTTCAGAAACTGTTTCATTCAATGTGCAAATATTGAAAACATTAGGATTGTCCCACCCCTCTCTTAATGCTGAATGAGAAAAGATAAATTGTGTTGGCTCTTCAAATGAAAGCAATCTTTCTTTATCCCTCATAATAAGATCAAAAGTGTCTTTATCTCTTTCCATTCCTTTATCACTTTTGTAATTTGAAAAATAACCACTATGGACTTCATCAACATTTAAATCCTTAAAATTAGGGAATTTCTTCTTAATTTTTTCAAATTCTTCAATAAAAGTTTTTCTAATAAACCCCTCTTCTTCAGTATAATTAGCAACTCTATCAATAAAGAAAAGCGATAAAACCTTTAATTTTAATGGTTTTAATAATTCCTGCTTTCTAAAATGTTCTTCAATAGTGTGCCTTATTTGAGTTCTCATTAATTCTTTTTTATCTCCACCCAACTCTTCTCCATTTTTAATAGTTATACCATTAGAAAATTTAATATAACCATATTGTGCATCAATTGTAGAGACTAGAAAATTATGATATTCTTTATTATTTGATTTTTTTTCAAGATTATTATTTTTCTTTGTATCAACCAAAACTATTTTTTTCTTATAACCTGTTCTCTGTTTTTGATTTATTTCCAACTTTGCAGTTATTCCCTTTCCATCTGCCTTAATATAGATACATTTAATATACGCTGAATTAAAATCATCTTCTTTAACAACAGATAAGACTTCAATTTTCTTAACTAATCCTTTTGTATAAGCATCAACAGGAGTTAAGCGATAGATTAGATTATAATAATTTTTATGAGTAGCAGAATATCTTAATCTTAAAAGAGAGTTTAGTTTTTTCAATGCCTCTTTCGCTTTATCGCTTTCCATATTTTGGGGTTCATCAAGGATTAAAATAGGGCTTGTTTTTGAAACTAAATCTATTGGCTTTTCTCCGCTTAATTTATCAATATTTTGATTCATTATGTTTTTATCTTTGTTAAAGGAGTCTAAAGTCATAATCAAAATCTCAATATTATTATTTCTTGAAAATTGCCTAATTCTTGAAAGTTTGCTTGAATCATATTCATAAAAATTATAAGGAACATTGTCGTAAATCTGTTTGAAATGCTGTTTTGTGATTTGCAGGGTTTTCAAAACTCCTTCTCTAATTGCAACTGATGGGATAATAATTATAAATTTCTTAAAGCCATATTCTTTATTTAGTTCTAAAATTGTTCTTAAATAAACATAAGTTTTCCCTGTCCCTGTTTCCATCTCAATAGAAAAATCCATGCCTTGCAATTCTTTTATTTCTTTGATATTATTCTCTTTTTGAATTGTGCTAAGATTATGTAAAACATGTCTTTGAGAGATGGTTAATTCATTTGGGATTATTCCGTTTTCAGCAATAAAGGACAAATTTTTAGATGTGTTCTGTTGCCCCTTAAATAAGTCTACAACAGATTTAATAGCTTCAAGCTGAAAGTCTAATGAAGGGTTAAATTTGAATTTCATCATATAAAAATAATAAGAAAAGAGTTTTTATAGGTTTTTAGTGTTACTTTACTTTCTTAGATTGACGCCAAATTTTTCTATAAATCTCTTTCAATTTTTTTGGATTTTGCAATTGTATTAAATAAGTAGGTTTCTTTTTGGCAGCATCTTTTACAGATTGTCCCATAACCCACCCCTCGAGATTATCTATAAAAAATCCCCTATCATGCAAATTTTCTGTTTCTCTAACTTCAAAACCATCTATATCATTCTTAAATAAATTAGCTAATTTATCAAACTTTTTTCTTTTATCAGCATTTCTAGAATTTGTTAAAATATCTATCTTAAGGTTTTGGGCAACATCTTTTAACGTTATTTCTAAAATATGATCATCTACAAAAGGTTCAATGATAAAAATTTCTTTAATAGCCTTTTCAAGTATCTCTTTAATATCTAGATGAAACTTGAATGCAGATTTTTTATCATAGATTCTTTCTGAAAAATTTTCTTTTTTAGTTTCAAGCTCTATCTCTAAATTCTGTATTTTTTCATCCAAATCATCAACAATTTGTTTGCATTTTTTTAGATTCTTATTTTTATCTTCAATAAATTCATTTATTAATCTATTAATTTCTTCTGAAAAACAATTTATTTTAAAAAATCTGTTTATTTTTAGTTTAAGATGTTTTAGTTTCTCTTTATAGTGATTATGCCCTTTATGATATTTCTTGCAAATTTTTCCAAAATCTAATATATCTTCTCTTAGCTCATTTAGATTTTCTATTGTTTGGTTTTCCATTCAGCTCTAATTTCTCCTTACATTTATACAAATTATAATTTGGAACAAAGTATTTTTTATTCTCTTGTTTAACTAGACCTTTTAGATCCACAGAAATATACTTTCTAACACTAGATCCTTTAATTCCTAATATTTCTTCTACTTCTTTTTGGTTTATTTTTTCATCAAAATCTTTTTGTAGTTCTTTAATAAAAATAACTTTCCTTCCTAAAAAATATATTAAAATTTTTTGCCAATCCTTTAACTTATAAAATTCTTTTTCAAAAATTATCTCTCCAGATTTGATAAACCTTAAATATTTAGAAACAATTTCTGCTAACAATTCTATGTTTGGATTTTCGTTCTCATCCACAATAAGTTTATCTAATGCATCTTTTTCAGTCATCATCTAGTTCTTTAAAGCCATCCTTAACATAAGATAATCCTTTTCTTGTTATGGTAAAAAGATTATTTTTCTTATCATTTTTTCCATTAAGCATGATATATCCTTTCAATCTGTTTTTATTGATTAAATCAGAAGGGTTAGAGGGAGAAGGGAGAAGTAGTACCTTATAATTGGCTAATAAATCTTTAACTACAAAAGATTTTTTTATTGTATAAAAATGATAAGCAATCAACATAACTATGTCTAGTCCTTTTTTTGGTTTAAGTCTATGATATAGCTCTTGGATATCTTCAACCACTTCCAATTCTTGATCATTATTGTCGGTTCTTAGTATCTTTTTTTCTTCTAATATCTTATCACTATTTAGAATCTTATCTACCATCTTGCTAAAAACTAATTCCTTCTCCTTTTCAGATAGCATATCAACGCTAAATGCTACTATCTTTGCTTCTTTTATTTTTTCTTTTATACTTTCATCAAATTTCATGATATTATAGAATAATTATAGTATTTAAGTTTTTCTATTTTAAAGTTCTAGCCAAATCGAATCAAATTACCTTTAAATTACACTGAATTGACAAATTCTTTTTCTTGCTGTCGTTTAATGCCTCATCAAGACAGATAAACATATTTTCCTTTTTGAGCTTTAGCTCATTTATTGTCTTGTCTTTAATCTCTTGGTCTAAACAGATATAGAAGAACAAATCGCCATCACTCACTTTAAAGACTTTATTTGATTTAATATCTGTTTTTTCAATTTTAGAATTTAAGCTGTAACCTTCTTTTATCATACATTCATAGATTACATTTTCGTTCTTGTATCCAGAAATTAATGGGGTTTTGAAAAGCTCTAATTGTTTCTTTAATTCTTTAGCATCTTTTCCCTCGTATTTCTCCCATATTTTATAATTGGATTTATCCAGCTTAAAGACCTTGAAGCCTAAGTCAAGATTACTTTCTTTTTCTTCTGTAAGTTTTTTCTGTTTTGATTTATCTTTTTGTTCTTTTTCAATTTGTTTAATAACTCTTCTTATTCTTTCTTTTCCTATGTCAGCTATTGTTTTATAACCTTGCTTATATGCTTCAGATTTTTTATCTGTTTTTTCAGGAATTTGAACAAGAATAAATTTTCTTTTTCCACCATCATCTTTATTTAAATTTAAAACTGCATGGGCAGTTGTACTAGAACCTGCGAAGAAATCTAAAACAATGTCATTTTTATTGTTAGGAATAGATAACTCAATCATTCTTTTTATTAATTTAGTCGGTTTTGGATTATCAAATATTCCCTTCCCTACTAATTCGGCTAGTTCTTCATTTGAAGAGTGAGTATGTCCAACCTCATCATATTTCCACAAATCTCCGCTTACTCTTTTGTCTCCTATTTCACTTAAAAATGTCTTTACTGATGGAGTTGATTTTCCATTTTGACCAAATGTTATTCTATTATCTTCTTCTAATTTTTTTAACCTACTTTCACTAAATCGTGGATATCTTCCAGATGGTGCATACCACACAATTCCATTTTTGAATTTATATTTATAACTCTCACCAGAGCCACTTTTTGCATGGAGTGGCGTTGCTTTCCATGGACCTCTCGGATCATTATCTGGATTAGTATATCGCGAATCCATTTCAGCCGTTCTTTTAAGTCGGAGTTCTCCCTTAATTTGGTCTTTTTGTTTAGCATATAATAAAACATATTCATGTTGTTGTGATAAATAACCTGTATCATTCGCAACAGTATATTTGCTATACCAAATTATTTCTGAAATAAAATTCTCTTCTCCAAAAATTTCATCCATAACTTTTCTTAAATTGGCAACCTCGTGATCATCAATAGAAACAAAAATAACTCCATCTTCTTTTAATAAATTCCGTGCAACAAATAAACGAGGATAAATCATTGAAATCCAGTCAGAATGAAAACGACCATTTGTTTCTGGATTTGTTGTTAATTTAACTCCATCTCCGTTTAATTGTCCTGTTTGCTCTAAATATGATTGAATACTATTCTTGAAATTATCTTTATACACAAAGTCCTTTCCTGTATTATATGGAGGATCAATATAAATCATCTTGATTTTATTGAAATATGCTTTTTGTAATAGTTTTAGAACTTCAAGATTATCACCTTCAACAAACAAATTCTCTGTTTTATCAAAATTTACAGATTCTTTTTCAGCAGGTTTTAATGTTCCTTTTGCTGTTGTTTGAATATTTTTGAAAGTTTCTTTTCTTCCTGCCCAATTAAAAGAATATTTTTCATCCTTTCCATTGATTTCTTTTCCTAATGTTCTTTGTAATTTTTCAAAATCAATTTTTCCTTCTGTGAAAACTTCAGGAATAACTTTTTTTAATTCAGTTATTTTTTCATCTGTGATACTTAGTGATTCTTTGGAAACTTTGTTTGTCATATTAATATTATATTTTATTAGTTTTTAACTATTTCTTATTTATTTTAATTTCTTCCCTCATTTTCAACAATTCTTTCATTTCATTAATGTGATGTTGTGTTCTTTTTTCTTTATATTTGACCATTTCTCCAAAATATTCCTCCATATAATCTGAAGAATTATCTTTTATTTTTTTACTAGCCAATTTATGAAATAAAAAATTTTTCCTTTCCATTTCATATGAAGCTATTTTTTCTGCTATTACATACATTTTTTGATAAGCTTTTGCTATGTCCCCTCTTAAAAAAAGCTTTTGAATATCCAAATTTATTAAATTAATTGGCAAGTTCATTTCCCCTCAACCTCAATCTGTTCTCGAATGGCTAAAGCTAATCTATCCTCTCCATTATTTTCATTAGAAAAATCCTCAAGATATTTTTCTGGATTTTCTTTCCATTCAATTATCTTTTCAACTTTCTTACTTAATGTTTTAATTGCTGTTGCCTTTGGTTGAGCATTATCTAATCTCTTTTCAGTTTTCCCAAGATTAATATTTGCCCTTAATCCAACATATGCAATTGCAACTTTTATCTTTTCTTCTTTTATTCCTTTAATTAAAGATAATGCTTTTTTATATACCAATAATTGTTGTCTATATTCTCCTCCTTTGCGATCATTTCTTGAAGTTTTCCAATCAACAATTAAATATTCACCTCCATTTTTAAAGACAGCATCAAATTTTCCAGAGAACTTAAAATCTGAATCAATCTCAAATAAATCTCTCACACTATAATTGAATCCCTCTTCTATTAAATCAACTTTTGGATAATTTCCTTTTATCTCTTTAATTAATTCCTTTAAATTATCAAAATAAATTTTATACTTTTTCTCTACCTCAATTTTTTTATCTTTAAGTAAATATTCTGCATATTTATGAATTTTAGAACCTAAATCAAGTGCTAAACCTATTGAACTTAACTTTAGGATATTTCTTCTTAAATATTCTAAGGATTTAATATTCAAATTCGTAAAAGAAAGATGATCTAACTCTTCAAAATGTCTTTTAATAAAAGAAACCAACCAGGATTTATCTATCTCTAAATATTCTCTTGCCTCCTCATAATCTTTCGCAACAAATAAACTAAATGCTTTTTTTGATCTTTCTGCTAAATCTAAAACAACACTTTCATTGGAAGAATAATCTTTAGTTTCTGCAAAATCGCTGACATAATTCTGAGCATCTGCACTAACCACAAAAAGATTGTTTTTTGCTCTTGTAAATGCTACAAAATCTATTCTTAATGGTTCTTCTAATAATTCCTCTTCAACATTCACCTCTTTTGTTTTCAAAATAGCCTCGACAACCAGATCCTGAAAATTACTATTATCCCTTGTTTTCAAAGGCAAATAAATAACAGAATCATATTGTAATCCTTTAGATTTATGAACTGTAGTTACAATAATTCTCTTTTTACTTTCAATCGTTTGGCTTTTCAAATCTGCAGAAGACATAAAATCAATAAGTGGTTTGTAATCCATCTCATCCAGATAAGTCAAAGCTTCTTTATATGACTCTCTCACACTCAAACTTGCTAAAAGAGACTCACTCCCATAAGCAACTGAAACAGGAATAATATATCTCTCGAATAATAAATCAATATCTCTTAAATTTTTTACTTCATTTCTAATCTCTTTGAGTTTCGGACAATTTTTTAATAATTCCTTTTCTCCTAATTCACAAAGATTAAAGGCTCTCTGAATTTCTATGGGAAAGAATGAACTAAATAAAGCATTTTTCATTTCTTTAATATCATTACTTAATATCCCTTTTAAGAAAGTTATAATTTCATTTTTCGCATCTTTCGAAGCAGAGAAATAAGTAGAAGAAAAATCTAGATTTCTTGCTTTCAATTCTTTTGTAATCTTAGCTATTTGATTGTTCGTCCTAACCAAAATTGCAATTTGTTTTCCAGAATTACTTATAGACAATTCTTTTGCTAATTCGCAGGCAGAGGCATACAATTTTTCCTTCTCAACAGAGTAGACTATCGGCTTATCACAGTGATTTCCTAAAGCATTCTTTAGTGTTTTTAATTCTTCCTTATTACTCTCATCAATCGAATTAAACATATCTCTAGCATAATCTAATATTTCCTGACCACTTCTAAAATTATCTGACAAAATGAAATGTTTTGAATCTTTGAAAAGCTTCAAGTTAGAAATAGAACCTCCTTGAAAACCCATGATTGCTTGCTTCTTATCTCCTACACAAATAAATTTCTTCGCACATCTCAAAACAATTTTAGCCTCAATTTGATTAACATCCTGCATTTCATCAACTAATACATATTTAAATTTTGGAACTTCTTTTTGATTCAAAAAATTAAGAAGCATATCAGAATAATCTATCCCTTTTGTAGATTTAATTTTTTCATAAAATTCATAAGTTTCAACGAAATAATCTACAAATTTATCTATTTCTTTTTTAGTATTTTTTTTATCCCCTTCTAAAAACTCTTTTGATTTCTCAATAGAAATATCTTTTGGAAGAACACCATAACTTTTAAGATACCTCAAGAGATTCTCCATTTTTGGGACAATTATTTCTATAAGATAATTATCTCCATAAGTCAAAATCTCTTTCTTCTTAAAAAATTCGTAAATAGCATATCTCAAAAGATTTGAAGATATAATCTCCCCGCCCGATCCATTTTCCAAAGCAAAAGAGTGAAAAGTATAAACTTTCACATTCGAAGGGTTAACTTTAATTTTCTTGTCTTTTATTTCTTTAAGAAGCCTGTCTTCCAATTCTTTTTTTGCTTTTGTTGTAAAGGTTAAACACAATATTTCCTCTGGTTTGATCCCATTTCCTATCAAATTCAAATATTTAAATGTTAAGAGAAGTGTTTTTCCCGTCCCAGGATTTGCAGTCACAAATGCGTTTCCATCATATTCTATTATATTAATCTTCTCTCTATTTAGTTTTTTTTTAATCCATTCTTGAACTTTCATAAGAATCTAAGAAAATACACTTATAAAAACATTACTTAAAAGAAAATAATTTCCTTTTAAGAGTATTCTCTCAAAGCCTCGATGATCCGTCTGAAGATAAAAACTTCTAAACTGATTTAACAATCAAGAGAAGTTCAAAAAAAGAACTGTTTAAAAAGTTTAATTAGTTCTAACTTAATTATGAAACCAAGATATAGTTTTTCTTCAAGAAGAACAAGACATATAGATAATATAACGAAACAAAGGCCAAAATTTCCAGACCTTTTGGAACAATTAATCGAAGAAGCAGATATACTCTTAGAGGTCTTGGATTCGAGATTTTTAAAAGAAACGAGAAACTTCGGTGTCGAAAGGAGAATAAAAAGTTTGGGAAAAAGATTAATTCTTGTAAATAATAAATGTGATTTAGTTCTCAAAAATCCCACAGGTATAAATGTTTCTTGCTTGAATCGAAGGGGAATTAAAGAACTCCGAGAAATCATAAAAATAAAAGCAAAGCAATTAAAGAAAGTTGGACGAGTAAAAATTGGAATTATAGGTTATCCTAATACTGGAAAAAGTTCTCTAATAAATTCTTTAGTTGGAAAGAGTTCAGCAGGAACAGGAAAGGAGGAGGGTTTCACGAAAGGTTTGCAAAAACTTAGATTATCAAAAGACATTTCTTTAATAGATAGCCCAGGAGTAATTCCTCGAAGAGAATATTCTTCTTCAGATTTAAAAAAATTTGCAGATCAAGCAAAAATAGGAATCCGGTCTTATCCCCATGTAAGAAACCCAGAGATGGCTGTCGCAAGAATCTTTGAAGAATATGAAGAACTATTCAAAAAATTCTATAAAGAAGATTTTAAAGGAGATTCTGAAAAACTTATTGAGACTATTGGGAAAAAGAGAAATTTCTTTATAAAAGGAGGCTTTGTCGACGAGAAAAGAGCCGCTAAATCTATCTTAAAGGATTGGCAGGAAGGAAAGATTAAGCCAAAATTTTAACCATATAAGTTCCTTCTAAATGATAACCAATTTTCTTATAATATTCTCTAACACCAATTCCTGAAATAATAGATAATTTTTTTATACCTTTTCTAAAAGTTATCTCTTCTGCTTTTTTCATTAATTTTTTTCCTAAACCATGATGTTGAACCGCCTCTCGTTTTTCCTCTTGTAATTTCATCGCTTTTCCATAAACATGAAGCTCCCGAACTATTGCCTTCCCCTCGAAAATTCTTAATCTTAAAAGGCCAAAAATTAAATCATCTTTATTTACAAATTCCAAAAAATATTCCAGCCCTCCAGACGCTTTATATTTCGTTTCTCTTAATCTCAAATTCAAATTAATTTTCTTATTATCTCTCCTCGCAAAACCAATTTCCCTATACCTTATTTCCTTCAATTTTATTTTTTTATTTCTCCATTCTTTCTCTATTTCTCCTCTTAAATCTATATTTATTATTCCCGCAACGATAAATTCTGGAGGAATTTCTCTCATCACCCTCATTACCCTACAATATCTCGGAACTTTTTTAAACATTAAAATCAAAAGTTTCTCTACAGTTTTCTTAGAATAAGGTTCATATTTCCCTTCATAGAATTCTTTTTCTAAATCACTATGGGGCATAACCATACATGGATAAATCTTCAATTGATCTGGTTTGAAATTCTCATCAGAGAACAATTTCTTAAAAAGTTTCAAATCTTTTTTTATATTCGATCCAGGAAGTCCCGGCATCAAATGATATCCAATTTTAAATCCCGCATTTCTAAGAGCCTTCGTCGCATTAATAACATCCTGCACAGTATGATTTCTCCTTATTCTTTTATAAACTTCGTCGTCTATTAATTGAACCCCCAACTCTACTCTCGTCGCCCCAAACTCCCTCATTCTGTCAATATACTCTTCACAACAATCCGGCCTCGTTTCTATACAAAGCGCAATACATCTGTGTTCGGCGGTCTCATTTTTCTTTTGCGCCTCTTTCAAATCTTTTGAACGCTTCCCATTCAACGCATCATAACATCCTTTTACAAATTCATATTGAAACTTTTTATCGTATTGCAAAAACGTTCCCCCCATAATTATTAACTCTATTTTAGAAGTATTATGACGCATAAATTCGAACGATTTTATTCTTGCTTTAGTTTGTTTAAAAGAATCATAATTAAATTCCTTCGCCCTCAAGACGGCCGGGCTCTTCGGTGTATAACTCTGGGGAGCATTCATACTCGGACAATAAATACAAGTTCCTTTGTCACAAGGCCTCGGCGGGAGCATAACCGCAACAGGCACTATGCCCGAAAGACTCCTAATCGGTTTTCGTATTTCTCCTTCTTTTGGTTTGTTCATTCCAGAAAAAGAGAAAGAGAATTTAAAAGGGTTCTTCTTTGAGAATATATTTAAAATTAAATGAATTTAAATATTATACAAAATAACTTCACGTTTCTTAGGAAACAAAGTATATGAGTAAAGCTTAAGTCATAGACCAAAGTTTACAAGTGTGATTGAACAAAATAAGAGATTGGTTTTGAATTCTATTGTTTTTGGACGGGCGAACTTTTGTTTTTTTTTTCTAAAAAAAGATTTTTCAGGCAACCAAAGAATATTTAAATATAGAAATTTTAATATAATTAATATATTCCCTGGTATGGTCTTTATGGCAATACCAGGCAGTTTTTATTTTTATAACTCCTTAATCAAATCATTCATATAAATAAAGTCATCACAAGTTTTCTTTAAGGATGCTGAAGAACTACTTTTGAAATAAGCATTTATTATTTTCTTTCCTAATTTTTGGGCTTTTTTAATTGCTGGAACAAAATCTTCATCTCCAGAAACAATTATGGCAGTATCATATAAATATTCATAAGCCCCTGAAACTAAATCAACTGCTAAATGAACATCATCCCCTTTTACATCAAAAACATAATTTCCATTTTTTCTTTTATGTTTTCTTAGCTTGCAAAGAACAACATTAAAATCTGGAATTTTCCTTAATTCATTGAAGAATTTCTGTTGTTCCCAATAAGTTTTAGAATTCACACTTATATTTAATGGTGCATTGTAATAAAATGTTGAAATTAACATTTTGTCTTTTGTAAGTGATTTGAGAAGTTTTCGAAAATCTATTCAGTCACTTTTTAGATTTTTTAAACTATAATATAAATTACTTCCATCAATAAAAATAGCAATTCTTTCTTTTTTCATAAGATTATATAAAAAAAAGAATTTAAAAGGGTTCTTCTTTGAGAATATATTTAAACTGAAATGAATTTAAATATTATACAAAATGACGATTAAAACACAAAATAAAATATGGGATAAAATTGCAGAAGAATGGAGCGAATATAGGGAAAAACCTTTTGACTTCGTGGTTGAATTCCTAAAAAATAAACACGGGAGGATTTTAGATTTAGGAGGAGGTTCTGGAAGAAATTTAATTAAGCAAAGAGATTTACAATTTTACCTTGTAGATTTCTCTTCAAATATGTTGGAGTTAGCAAAAAAAAATGCAAAAAAAAAGAGATTAACCGTTTTCCTCAGAAAATCAGAATTTAGAGAAATGCGATTTAGAGAAGACTTTTTCGATTCTGTTATTTTTATATCCGCACTTCACTGCGTCGAGAAAGAGAAAGACAGAGAAGAAACCTTAAAAGCAATATATAAAGTTCTCAAACAGAAAGGAAAACTTTTGATTAGTGTTTGGAATAAAAATTCAAAAAGATTCGGAAGTTCTAAAAAAGAAGTCTCTATGAATTGGAAAGGTAAAGGAAAAAGATACTACTATTTTTATGAAAGAAATGAACTGGAAGACTTACTCAAAAAAGTAGGGTTTAAAATTTTAAATATAGAAGAAAATAACAATCTAAATTTCATCGTAGAAAAACCTAAACAAATCATTCTTTAATTTTATCTTTAATTCTATCCAACTCATCTTTGAATGTTTTTTCATCTATTGTTTTTGGTTCTTGTGTTCTTTCCTTTTTCTTTAAGAAAACTTCTACTTCCTTCCTCTTTCTAAGTTTCCTTATTAAGAAAGAAAATAGAACTATAAAAAGAAGAACTATAAAAAATAAAGAGAGGAAAATCAAAACTCTCATCCAATTCTTAGTTTCGTTTTTGAATAGATTAGAATTCAGCGTGGTGGTACATTGTTCAACTTTCTCCTCTAAATTCCCTGCTTCTATAAATTTCCCCTTCTTAATTAAAACATTCACTCCATTCAATAACTTTTCACAAGTCGAAAAGGAATCTCCTAATCCTTTTTCGTAAGCTTTCTCTTTTATAGAATTAAGATTTCCAACTAATTCTTTTTGCCTTTCCTTCATCCAATCTAGTCCCCCTGAAGAAGTGATGTTAAATTCTTTCGTTACATTTTTTTCTTTTGAATTAAAAATATAAACTGCAGAGGTCTTTCCAAAAGTTTTAGAAGAGAAGAATTCTACTTTTATTCTCATTATTTTTCCAGGATTTAAGGAATTTATATATGCTGGAGTTATGTTGTAATAAGATTTATTTAAACCATTTATACTTAAAGAAATTGCTTTTAGAATCTCATTGCCGGTATTATTAATCCATAAATAAGTTGTCTTCTTAACTCCTTTTTCTAAATAAACTTCCGAGTCGAAACTTTCTACAGTTAAATTATAAATTATTTTTGATTCGTTCGTTTTGTTTAGTGAGGGGGATTGTTTTATAGTTTCTCCACTCAATCCGGAAGATCCTCCGGGACTCTTGGAAGAACCTCCTACAATTGCGCTTGTTGTGCTAAAAATTTTATAGGCTCCTGCTCTTTCTGTTCCGGAATAATACCCCAAGAAAACTATTTTCACCTGACCAACATAATTTGTTACAGGAGCAATCGTCCAAAATCTTTTAGAATTCGCCGAGACCATAAAAGTATCTCCCCCAGAATCCAAAACTTTTCCGGTATCTAATCTTGTTAAATTCCATTTCAAATATAAATCCTTATTCACTCCCCCCGTATTTTGTGCAGTCACACTTATGTTTAATTTATTTACAGAAGAATTTTCTATTGTTATATTTCTAACATCGAAAGGCCCTCCGACTACTTTGAAGAATTGATAAGAATAATATGAAACCGAATTCTTCGTCATATTCACTACAGCTTCCCATTGACCTTCATTCACAGAAGTTCCTACGAGATAAGTATAATTATAAATCCCGCTTCCCTCTTTTTGCATTAATGCCGGACCTACAATTAAATTCCCTAAAGAATCATAAAGTTCTATTTTCGTAGAATCCGGATTGACCAAAAGTCCGTTCTTTTTGAAATAAGCTCTCACAAAATAATTCGTCTGTGAACTCACTAAGGGATAACCAGACATAGAAGAAGAATATCCTCCGAGCGTTTTGGTGACGGTCATATTGAAAATTTTACCATTCCATAAATCAGAATAATTATCTCTATATGTTATATTCAAAAGGTATATTGACTCATTTAAGGGGACGGACAAAAACCAAGTTGCCGTTTTTATTTCTCCTTTCGAAAAATTTCCTAAGGAGAATTGTTGAAGAGAGCCCGGCGTAAAAACAAATCCTTCCGGAACATTAAGATAAGCACCGACTCCTCTCAAAGGATTCGTCGCATTTAACTGACTGCTAATTTTTATAACCGAATCTACCAAAGAGAGTTTAGGAAAATCGAGTGAACTTTCCGTCGCAAAAGGCGTCAATACGGAAAAATTCAAAGGAGCACTCTTATTTAGGTTTCCAACTATATCCTGTGCATATACCACAAAAGAATAGTTCCCTGGAGCAGGAGCATAAAAATCCGCAGTATGAAATGTTCCATTTATATTCGTCATAGTTAAATTCTCTGTTGTATAATTGAAATCAATCCATACAGATTTTAAATTCTGGTCCTGCACACTCGCATTTACTCGCACGCTCGTTCCAGGATACACCGCCGATAAATTCGCAGATACGGAAGAAATCTTTGGAGGGATATTATCTTCTAGACTCCTTATAAAAAAAAGATTCGAGGAGGAATCTTTTCCCAAAGAATAAGAATCATTCAAAATTAATGTCAAATAATAATCTCCATAAATCCCAGTCGTGTTCCAAAGATAAGTGCAATTCTTCGCCACAGAAGAAATTGAAGGGGAACAATAATTTGATAAATTCAAATCTTTTTTTATTAAGTTCGTCGTAGAATTCTGCGTTTGTCCATAGTAAAGATTCGCAGTTAATTCATCAGAATCTTCATCAGAACTATTAAATTTAATTGGATAATCTCCTTGACTTTCATTCAGAGTTTCCCCCCCATTTGGTTGTAAAAGATATGCGCTCGGAGGGTGATTTATATAAAAGAAGCTCTCGTTCGAAGTCGTACAATTTCCAAAATCACACATCCCCGCCCAGAAAGAATTCGTCCTATTGTCTGTTATTTTAGAAGTGTAAGAACATTCTGCAGGATTTGTTTGGGAAATGGAAGTATTACAGAAAGTGTAAGAAGAACATCCTGATTTGGAGATGTTACTGGAATTACATATAAATAATTGTGAAGAGTCCCCTTCTAAATCTGTCCAATTCGCTCTGAAATTTACAGAACTTCCCATTTCAATAGGGGATGAAGGATTCGTGTTCGTCGTTAAATTTATTATTGTTGGAGGCGCATTTGAAACATAATCAATTATTAATTTCGGTCTTTGTGAAGAATTCAAAGAGTTCGAAGAACCAAAAGAAGTATAATTCCCGGCAGAGGAATCATTCGATAAAAGCAGGAATCCATAATTGGGAGAAGTCCCTTTGAACCATTCTCTCACGAGAGAGCTAACTGTGAAATTATAATATTCACCAGAAGCATCTCCTATATTTTTGGAAGTTACCTCTCCTGAAAAATCTCCTCCTGGAGAACTCCACAAAGAGGATACAGAATTATTGTCCCAAGTCGCTCCTAATTCTTCCCAACTCTTCGTTATTCCATAAACATTTATTGTTCTATTTCCTATTCCTGAAGAAGAATTAACATAAACTCTCAAAGTTGCCCAAAGGATTGTGTCTGTTGAGGGAATTGAAGAAATGTTGAACTTCAAAAGACTTCTGAACTCACGAGGATTAGAATTCTTCCCCACTTCTAACACCGAACTCGTCCCGTAATTCGTCGTAGATAATTCCTTTATGTATGTATCAACACCATTCGTTGAATTCGGCTGACTATTATAAATAAAGAATCCAGAGAATTTAAAGAGTCCCAAATAAAAAGAAAGTATCACTAAAACAGATAGGAAGACCAATGCAGAAAATTTCAAAAGTTTCTTTTTGTCCATTCAATTTATACTATTAGATAATTTTTAAATCATTTGATTTTTATCTGTTGAGAAAAAACCTTCAAAATAAATTAGTCTAATAAATCTGTCGGTCTTTATCAGAGCGCCTTTTCTTTATTATCTTTTATCTTGAGTTTCTTTTTAACAACAGACAACTGATCCGCCAGAGAGTCTATCACAGAGAGTAAAGAATTAAGTTTAGAATTATAATCAATTGGAACCGGCACATTCTTCTCTCCAACCACCCTCGCAATGTCCGAAATATTCTTCTTATTATTTTTAGAAACTAAAGCAAACGACTCTACCATTTTAAGCATCTTTTCATTATTAGATTTTATACTCTCAAATGCAGAAAAATAACGTTCAACTATAGACAACCTCTTCTCAAAGGAGGTTCTAAAATCATTGAAATCTTTAGTAGAAATAACACGACTGTAATCCAACCTCAATTTTTCCACCGCTTTCCCTAAAGAAGAATATGAAGAATCCAAATCTATAATCATTTGACTTAATTTCTGATTGTTTAAAATTTCCCTTTTGGAATTAATGAAAATTTGCTCCGCCTTATCTGCCTGAGCTTTAACAAGACGATTCGTCTTTCTCAATTCAATCATGTCTTCATTCAGTTCTTTATTAAATTTAAACAGAGCATCTGCACCAATCAAAGAGTCTGATTTCTTCTTTAATTTTAAAACCTCACCTTCTAAAAATTGATAGAATTTTCTGTTCGCGCCCAATCGTTCATTAATAACATCAACCTGAGAATTAAATCTTTTAAGATAGAGTGTCAATTTTTCTGGTTGCATTTCCTTAACAAAACTGACCGCCATTTCAGAATTTTTCTCGGCAACCCCTGCAGATTTTTCATTAGAAAAAGCAGACTGCCTGATCTCTCCAATTTCCTGATTAACTTTAGAAAAACGTCCGGAAAATTCCTTGACTAATTTCTCCAACATTTCTATCTTCGCCTTTAACTCTTCAATTTGAACATCTCCAAGAGCAGAAGAATTCACCTTCTTTTTTTTAGAGTTTTTATTCAAGTTCAAAGAAACTTCATTCGAATCCTCCGCACCAATATCTGGAGGAATTGTCTCACCCTTTTTAAAAATCTTAAATAATCCCATCTCTTCATATATAAAAATTCAAACTTTTTAAATTAATCTAAATTGAAAAAATTAAAGATCATCAATCATCTTCGACATTTTTTCAAATTCTTCATTCATACTTTTTACAATCT
>VAPE01027019.1_pt1 | contig 17816 bp, 15 predicted proteins | sample 3393911 | NCBI WGS metagenome assembly VAPE01 (sample SAMN08290436, study PRJNA428436) | hydrothermal vent metagenome | isolation source: Deep-sea hydrothermal vent chimney | place: Atlantic Ocean: South-mid Altantic Ridge | reverse complement strand
GCCGGGAAGGGCATTCGCGTGCGCGTCGTGTCCATGCCCTGCTGCGAGGTGTTCGACGCGCAGGACGAGGGCTATCGCGAGTCGGTGTTGCCGGGCGACGTGCGCGCGCGCGTGGCCGTGGAGGCCGGCCTCAGCGGCTACTGGCAGAAATACGTGTGCCCGGCGGGGAGGGTCATCGGCATCGACCGCTTCGGCGAATCGGCCCCGGGCGGCGTGCTCATGAAGGAGTTCGGGTTCACCGCCGAGCACGTGACCGACGTCGTCGAGGAGATTCTGTAGCAGACGGGTCGTCGCGCGGGCGTGCGCGCGGCAGGGCCCCGCGGAACCCTGGCAAGGGGGAGGCGGGACCCGCCGAATTTGCGCCCCACGGGGCGCAATCCGCCTTTATCACTCAAAATAGACGGAGACAGGGAAATGGCGATCAAAGTGGCTATCAACGGCTACGGCCGGATCGGACGCAACGTGCTTCGCGCCCTCTATGAGGCCGGGCGGACCGATGAGATCCGGATCATGGCGATCAACGACCTGGGCGACGCCGACACCAACGCGCATCTCACCCGCTATGACACGGTGCACGGCAAGTTTCCGGGTACGGTGTCCGTCGAGGGCGAATATTTGAACGTCAACGGCGACAAGATCCAGGTGCTCGCCGAGCGCGACCCGACCCGGCTGCCGTGGGGCAAACTCGGCGTGGACGTGGTCCTGGAGTGCACGGGCCTGTTCACCAGCAAGGAGAAGGCCGGAGCGCACCTCCGGGCCGGAGCCAAGAAGGTGATCATATCCGCCCCGGGCGGCAAGGACGTGGACGCGACCATCGTTTATGGCGTCAACCACGACATCCTGAAGGCGTCCCACACGGTGATCTCCAACGCCTCGTGCACCACCAACTGCCTGGCACCGCTGATCAAGCCGCTGCACCGCTCCATCGGCCTGGTGCGCGGCCTCATGACCACCATCCACTCCTACACCAACGACCAAGTCCTCACCGACGTCTACCACAAGGACCTGCGCCGCGCGCGCTCGGCGACCATGTCGCAGATCCCGACCAAGACCGGCGCCGCCGCCGCGGTCGGCCTGGTGCTGCCGGAGCTGAACGGCAAGCTCGACGGCTTCGCGATCCGCGTGCCGACGATCAACGTCTCGGTGGTGGACCTGACCTTCGAGGCGGCGCGCGAGACCTCCAAGGAGGAGGTCGATGCGATCATGAAGGAAGCGGCCGAGGGCGAACTCAAGGGCGTCCTCGCCTACAACGACGAGCCGCTGGTCTCCATCGACTTCAACCACAGCTCCGTATCCTCCACGTATGACGCCTCGCTCACCAAGGTGAACGACGGCAAGCTGGTGAAGGTACTGTCCTGGTACGACAACGAATGGGGGTTCTCCAACCGCATGCTGGACACCACCATCGCCCTCATGGAGGCCAACTAGTCCGGAGGCGGGCACCCGGTGCACCGGGTGCCCGCCCATTACGCCCCGCACCCGCCGAACACGATCGGGACACGCCCGCCGGAGCGCCCCGTCGATCGAGAGGCATTGGATGAGACCCGGATTTCATCCAATCCCTCTTTCCTATTCCGACCCTTTCGAACTCGGGAGATCCCTACATGTCCGTGATCAAAATGGCCGACCTCGATCTCGCGGGTAAGCGTGTCTTGATCCGTGAGGACCTCAATGTACCGCTCAAGGACGGAAAAGTAGCCGACGACACCCGCATCCGTGCGAGCCTTCCGACCATCCGGAAGGCCCGCGACGCCGGCGCGCGGGTGATACTGATGTCCCACCTGGGCCGACCCGAAGAAGGCGTCTACGACGAAAAGGCGTCGCTGGCGCCGGTGGCCGAACACCTGAGCGGACTGCTGGGCGCACCCGTACGCGTGATCCGGGACTACCTCGACGGCGTGGAGGTCGATGAAGGCGAGGTCGTCCTGCTCGAGAACGTGCGTTTCAACAAGGGCGAGAAAAAGAACGACGACACGCTCGCCCGTCGGCTCGCCGCGCTGTGCGACGTCTTCGTCATGGACGCCTTCGGCACCGCACACCGCGCGCAGGCATCGACCCACGGGGTGGCGAAATACGCGCCGGTGGCCTGCGCGGGACCGCTGCTCGCCGCCGAACTCGAGGCCCTGGGCAAAGCGCTCGGCGACCCGGCGCGGCCGATGGTGGCAATCGTCGGGGGATCCAAGGTCTCCACCAAGCTCACCGTGCTCGAGTCGCTCTTGCGTAAGGTCGACCGGCTGATCGTCGGCGGCGGTATCGCCAATACCTTCATCGCCGCAGCGGGCTACAATGTCGGGAAATCCCTGTACGAAGCCGACTTGGTCGACAAGGCCAAACGCCTGACCGAACAGGCCGCCGCGCGCGGCGCGGAGATCCCGGTGCCGGAGGACGTGGTGGTCGGCAAAGAGTTCGGGGAGAGAGCCAAGGCGACGCTCAAGCCCGTGTCCGAGGTGGCCGACGACGAGATGATCTTCGACGTCGGGCCGCAAACCTCGGCGCACTTCGCCGAGATCCTCGCGACGGCCGGCACCATCGTCTGGAACGGCCCGGTCGGGGTATTCGAGTTCGACCAGTTCGGCGAGGGCACCCGGCACCTGGCGATGGCGATCGCCGAGAGCGGGGCGTTCTCCATCGCCGGCGGCGGCGACACGCTCGCGGCGATCACCAAGTACGGTATCGCCGACCGAGTTTCATATATTTCGACCGGAGGCGGCGCCTTCCTGGAGTTTCTGGAGGGCAAAAAGCTGCCCGCCGTGGAAATCCTGGAAGCGCGCGCCAAGGGCTGAAGGGCGCGCACCGACTCCTCACCTACACCGTTCCGGCCCCCGCCGCGGGGACCGGGACCCAGGAAAACAACCCATCATGCTCAGACGCACCAAGATCGTCGCAACCCTCGGCCCCGCCACCGACGGCCCCGGCGTGCTCGACGCCGTGATCCAGGCGGGCGTGGACGTCGTACGCCTCAACTTCTCCCACGGGACGCACGAAGAGCACCTGCGTCGCGCCGAGGAGGCCCGCAACCACGCGCGCGCCCACGGTCGCCACCTCGGGGTCATCGCCGACCTGCAGGGCCCCAAGATCCGTATCGAACGGTTCAAAGACAAGAAGGTGGTACTCCAGGAAGGCGGTCGATTCATCCTGGACACCCACCTCGGCCCCGACGAGGGGACCGAAGAGGCGGTCGGCATCACCTATAAGCCCCTTCCGGGCGACGTGAGGCGCGGCGACACCTTGCTGCTGGACGACGGGCGGCTCGCCCTGTGGGTGGAAGACGTCTCCGAGGGGCGCATCATCTGCCGGGTGGTGGTGGGCGGCGAACTCTCCAACAGCAAAGGCATCAATCGCCAGGGCGGAGGGCTGTCGGCCACCGCGCTCACCGAGAAGGACCGTACCGACATCAAGGCCGCCGCGCAGATGAAGGCGGACTATCTGGCCGTGTCCTTCCCGCGCAACGCCGAGGACATCGAGGAGGCACGGCGGCTGCTGCGCGCCGCCGGCGGGCACGGTGCCATCATCGCCAAGATCGAACGTGCCGAGGCGGTGGAGGCACTGGACGGCATCCTGCAGGCCACCGACGCGGTGATGATCGCGCGCGGCGACCTCGGCGTGGAGATCGGCGACGCGGAACTCACCGCGGTGCAGAAACTCATCATTCGTCGGGCGCGGGCGATGAGCCGCGTGGTGATCACGGCGACCCAGATGATGCAGTCCATGGTCGAGAGCCAGATCCCGACGCGCGCCGAGGTCTTCGACGTGGCCAACGCCGTGCTCGACGGCACCGACGCGGTGATGCTCTCCGCCGAGACCGCCACCGGGAAATACCCGGCCAAGGCGGTAGCGGCCATGGATCGCATCTGCCGCGGCGCGGAGCGCCACCGCATCAACACCCCCATCGTCGATCCGCGCGTCGAGGGCCAGTCCAGCCGTATCGACGAGGCCATCGCCATGGCCGCCATGTACACGGCCAATCACTTGGCGGTACGCGCGATCGCGGCACTGACCGAGTCCGGTGCCACCAGCCTGTGGATGTCGCGCGTGAGTTCGGGTATTCCCATCTACGCGCTGACCCGGCACGTGGAGACACGACGCAAGGTGACCCTGTACCGCGGGGTCTACCCCATCACCTTCGACGTCACCACCAAGGACCATGCCCTGGTCAATCGCGAAATCATCGACGAATTGATGCGCCGCGGGGCGGTGCGCGGAGACGGAGACTTGGTAATCATCACCAAGGGTGATCTGACGGGAGTGAGCGGCGGAACCAACGCCATGAAGATCGTGCGTGCCGGCGACATGGTGCTACCGGAGGATTGACGCATTAGGCCGGCATCCGACTCCGCGCCCTTGGACAAAACGGGAATTTTTCCGGCCGGGGCCGGTGCGGGGCCCGCGCGATGCCCGGATTCGGAGTCACCTTTCGGGATGGGGGCTTTGGGAGTGCACGTGCATTCCTGCTAGAATACGCGCCTCAGCCTTCGACCCCACCCCCCCTTCCATACAAAAAACCATGCCCACGGGAGAGAGATCGCCATGGCTTTGATCACGCTGAGACAGTTGCTGGACCACGCCGCCGAGTACGGCTACGGCGTGCCCGCCTTCAACGTCAACAATATGGAGCAGATCCACGCCATCATGGAGGCCGCCGACGAGACCGACAGCCCGGTGATCGTCCAGGCGTCGGCCGGCGCCCGCAAGTACGCCAAGCCTCATTTCCTGCGCCACCTGATCCTCGCCGCCTCCGAGCAGTGGCCGCATATCCCCATCGTCATGCACCAGGACCACGGCGCCTCGCCGTGGGTCTGCCAGCGATCCATCCAGCTCGGGTTCACCTCCGTCATGATGGACGGCTCGCTCCTGGATGATATGAAGACCCCGGCCACCTACGAATACAACGCCGACGTCACGCGGCGCACGGTGGAGATGTCCCACGCCTGCGGCGTATCCGTGGAGGGCGAGCTGGGCTGCCTGGGATCCCTGGAGACCGGCATGGCGGGCGAAGAGGACGGCTCCGGCGCCGAGGGAAAACTCTCGCACGATCAACTGCTCACCGACCCCGAACAGGCCGCCGACTTCGTCAAGCAGACCGGCGTCGACGCGCTCGCCATCGCCATCGGCACCAGCCACGGCGCCTACAAGTTCACCCGTCCGCCGACCGGCGACATCCTGGCCATCGGCCGGGTCAAGGAGATCCACGCGCGCATCCCGGACACGCACCTGGTGATGCACGGATCCTCCTCCGTACCCCAGGACTGGCTCCAGATGATCAACACCTACGGCGGCGACATGGGCGAGACCTACGGGGTGCCCGTCGAGGAGATCCAGGAGGGTATCCGGCACGGGGTACGCAAGGTCAACATCGACACCGACCTGCGCATGTCCTCCACCGGCGCGGTGCGCAAATTCCTGGCCGAGAACAAGAAGGAGTTCGACCCGCGCAAGTGGCTGAGCGCCGCCACCAACGGCATGAAGGCGATCTGCAAGGCCCGCTACGAGGCCTTCGGCACCGCCGGCAACGCATCCAAGATCAAGATCGCGAGCATCGACGATATGGTCCTGCGCTACGAGCGCGGCGAGCTGGATCCGCGGGTCAACTGAACACCTGGAAAATCCGATGGTCGCCGCGAAGGATGCGGGGACCCGGGCGAGGCGGCGCACGAACCGAACAATGGATCGGCCCGGTGGGGCTTGGGCGCGCGACCGGCAGGGCCGGGCAAGCCCCCCGGCACCCGATACGCAATTACGAGCGAAAGGAATCGCGATGTACACAGCCGCACAGCCCCCCGTCGCCCGCCGGCGGCTCGCCCGCCGCGTGCGCCTGCTGCGCATCGCCCGCAGTTGGTCCCAGGAGGTGCTGGCCGAACTGAGCGGTCTGCACCGCACCTACATCGGGGCCGTGGAACGCGCCGAGCGCAACATCAGCCTGGACAACATCGAAAAAATCGCCCGCGCCCTGGACATCTCCATCCCGACGCTGCTCGACGACGCCGAGCCGGCGGCGCTCCGCGACCTTGCGCCCCGGCGCATCGAGGAACGCAGCACCGCCTACCGTTTCCGGGCGGCCCTGTAGGGCGGGGCTCGCCCCGCCAACGCCCCACATCCCCACACCGCCGGTGCGCGGTTCCCCCTACCCGGTCGGGCAAGCCCGACCCTACGCACAACGCCGGCAACACCACCCCCGGTAGGGCGGGGCTCGCCCCGCCAACGCCCCACATCCCACACCATCGGTACACGATTATGGACGCCAACGGCGGGCGCGGCGACGATAGCGGTCCGTTGCCACTTATCTGCGCCATATTGATACGTTTCTCCCGTCGACAGCGACCCCGATTCTCCATGCAATACAGGCATGGAGGATCGCGCCCGAACCCGCCTTGCCCGACGCATCCGGTTCCTGCGCCGCTGCCGCGGCTGGTCCCAGGAGGTGCTCGCGGAACTGAGCGGTCTGCACCGCAGCTACATCGGCTCCGTGGAGCGCGCCGAGCGCAATATCAGCCTGGACAACATCGAGCGCATCGCGCACGCGCTGGGGGTCCCGATCCGCGACCTGCTGACGGAACCGGAGGGCACGCCACCCGCGGAGTGCGGTCCGTGAAACCGGTGCCGCCGTGCCCTCCGGGCACCGGGGTGCGTCGCTGGCCGAAGCAGGCATTGGATGCCATGGCGGAGACGGTCGCGGCACAGTCCGGTGGGCGGGTGATGGACTGGGGGATCGTACCCCACTCGCAAGCCACAAATCCGGCCGGCCACACGCTGCTGTACGTCACCGTAGGTACCCACCAGGGTTCGCGCCCCGTGATCACCACGGTGACCGCCAGCCTGGCGGGCAACTTGGTCCCCGGCCCCGGATGGCACAACGAGGCGGAAGCACCGCCGCTCGCCGCCATCCGCCGGCACAGCTTTGAATACCTGTTCTGGCACTGCCACAGCGCCGATCCCGAGCCGCTGCTCGAATACCTGCGCTGCTGCGGCGTCCTCGTCCTCGACCACTGACCGCACCCCGGCAGGGCTTGCCCACCGACGGCATCCGATGATCCGGGCCGGGGATGCATGGTTCGGAACGTCGGCCGGGCGCGCCCGGCCCTACCAGTGGGCACAATCGCCGATACGCGTGTAGGGCGGGGCGAGCCCCGCCGACGACGCCCGAAATTCCAACAACGCCGCGAGTTCCCACGACGTCGGCCGGGCGCGCCCGGCCCTACCGGTGGCCACGATCGCCAATGCGCGTAGGAACCCCGTAGGCGGGGCGAGCCCCGCCGACAACGCCCAATCGAGGGTGCCGGCCACGGCACGCACCCGAGTCCCGGTCGTGGAAAAGCGCCACGGAATCCACGGACCGCACCCTATCCGGTCCGTGGATTCCGTGAGGTCCGTGGCTCATCTCGACACCATCACGAGGATCCGCGGCCTCGGCGGGGCGCGTCAAACGCCCGTGAGGCGCCGCTGCGCCTCGCGGTATTTCTCCGCGGTGCGGCGGATCACCTCGGCGGGCAGGGACGGCCCCGGCGCCGTCTTGTCCCAGTCCAGCGTCTCCAGATAGTCGCGCACGTACTGCTTGTCGAAGCTCGGTGGGCTGATCCCCGGGCGGTATTCATCAACCGGCCAGAAGCGTGAGGAATCCGGGGTCAGGACCTCGTCCATCAGCGTGAGCCGGCCCGCCTCGTCGAGGCCGAACTCGAACTTGGTGTCCGCGATGAGGATGCCGCGTGCACGGGCATAATCGGCCGCCTCGCGATAGATCCGCAGGCTGAGATCCCGTACCCGCTCGGCGAGATCCCGCCCCAGCAGTTCAACGGTCCGTTCGAAGGCGATGTTCTGATCGTGTTCGCCGGTCCCCGCCTTGGTGGACGGCGTATAGATCGGCTCGGGGAGCCGGTCGGCCTGACGCAGCCCGGGCGGGAGTTCGATGCCGCACACGGCACCGCTGCGCCGGTAGTCCTTCCACCCGGAACCGATGAGATAACCACGCACGATGGCCTCGACGGGCAGCGGATCGAGACGGTGCACCACCACCGCCCGCCCGTCGATCGCGGCGCGCTGCACGGCGTCGGCCACCACCTCTGCGAGGGGTGTGTCCGTCAGATGGTTCCCGATCAGATCCTGCGTGCGACGGAACCAGAAGTTGGAGACCGCCGTCAGGACGCGCCCCTTTCCGGGGATCGGGTCCGGAAGGATCACGTCGAAGGCCGAGAGCCGGTCCGTGGTGACGATCAGCAACCGGTCGTCGCCTACCCCGTAGAGATCGCGCACCTTCCCGCGATGAAGCAACGGAAGACCGTCCACCTTCGACTCGAACAACGCGTCCACCATGGATCCTCTCGCATCCTCAGTCCGTCTGATCCGAGCGTTCAAGGGGTCAGAGTACTTGAAATCCCAACTGCGCTGATGCTGCGATCCGGCGCTGGAAATTTCAAGTACTCTGCCCCCTTGAACTCCCACAAATTCCGACAGCGTCGGCCGGGCTCGCCCGGCCCTACCAAATACCACAATGCAACGGAAACCCCCTGTAGGGCGGGGCGAGCCCCGCCGACAACGCCCGGGATTTCAACGATGCCGGCACGGTCCCGCCGGGCGGAGTCTCGGTCCGGCGCGTTACCGTGTCAGCCCGACGAACACCGCCGGCAGGCGTTCGGGCAGGCGCTGCACGTGATCGACCACGCTGTAGCCCCGCGGGCCGAAGATCCTCGGCACGTATTCGTCGGCGTCGCTGTCCAGGGTCAGACAGTAGGTGAACACGCCGCGCGTGGCGAGTTCCTCGACCGCCTTCTTGGTATCCCGGCGCAGATATTGCGGGTCGCGAACGTCGATGTCCGCCGGTTCCCCGTCGCTGACCAGGAGCAGCAACTTCTTGCGTTCCGGGCGTCGCAGCAGGAAGCCGGCGGCGTGGCGCATCGCGGCCCCCATACGCGTGGAGAGGCCCCCGCGCATACCCGCGAGCCGCGCCTTCACCTTCTCGTCGTAGGGCTGGTCGAAATCCTTGAACCGGAAATACTGAACGTCGTGCCGCCCGTCCGAGGCAAAGCCGTGCACGGCGAACGGATCGCCGATGCCGTCGATCGCCCAGGCGAGCAGCGCGGTGGCCTCGCGCGCGAGTTGCACGACCGGACGGTCGCTGTCGCCGAGCGTCTCGTTGGTCGACTCCGAGAGATCCAGCAGGACGAGCACGGCGAGATCCCGGGTCTTGCGAATGTGGCGCATGTGGATCCGCGTATCGGGGCTTTGCCCCATGCGCAGGTCGACCATGGCGCGGATCGCGGCGTCCAGGTCGATCTCGTCGCCGCTCTCCTGGCGGCGCAGGCGAATCACCCCCTCGGGCTGGAGGCTGTCGATCACGTGTTTGATTCGCGAGGCCACCGGCTTGTATTCGTCCAGCACGCGGTCGATATCCGCCGGGTCGCCGCGCGGCTGGCGCTTCTCCAACACCGTGGCCCAATCGGGGCGGTGGAGCTGGATCCGGTAGTCCCACTCCGGGTAGTGGTGGGGCTCGCTGATCGGCTCGCGACCCTCCAGCCGGTTGATACTGATCCCTTCCGGATCACCGTCGCGGAAGAATTCGGTCTCCAGGGTCCAGATCTCCTGGGCGTCGTCGCCGGCCAGCTCGCAGTCGAGTTCGTTGACCATCTCCAGCACCGAGACGGTGCGCCGTACCTGCCGTTGGCCGGCCGGCACATACTCCACCCCTTCGTCCCAGACGTTTTCCGCAAACGACCAGATGAAGCGGTTGTCGTCGCGGTAGGGGATCGCCATCGATTCCAGCACCCTCAGACCCGGAATCGCGGCGCGCCCGCTCAGCCGGTTGATGAAGATCACTCCCAGGTCCCAACTCATGGCGTTGTCGCGCGGGCGCACCGCGAATTCCGCACGGAACGCCGCGGCCGCCTCACGCACCCAGGGGTCCGGGTCCTCGTAGGATTCATCCAGGAGCGCGTGGGCGCAGCGCTCGATGAGGTCGACGACGGGATCGGTCGGACAGCTCACCTCGCGCGCCTTTTCGTGGAAGGAGATCCACAACGGTCCCAGGCCCGGGAACTCGCAGATCGCCAGGCGTTCGATGCGCGCGTCCTCGAACAGCCCGATGAAGACCATCTGCGTCGGCGTCAGGGCCTCGGCGTCGATCGGGCGCTCGGTATAGGCGATGTGCGCCGCCGCGTGGGCGGCCGCCGCACGGTAGAGCAGCGCACCCGGAATGCCCGCGTAGTCGTCGTAGGCATCCGGCAGGTGAATCACTTGGTGCTCGATGAACGGCTTGTAGCCCTCGCGCGCTTCATAATCCCCGGAAGTCGGCCGCAGAAAGAAATCCCGGCCCCACAGGGCGCGCAGATAGAAGTTCAGGCGCCGGTGCTGATCGACGAACAGCGTGCCGCGCCGCTCCTGCTGGAGCACCGCGCGGCTGTCGTTCGACTCCAGTGCGAAGTAGCCGACCTGCTCCGTGAAGTCACGGGCGTGGGCCTGCGCGCCCCAGTTGGCCCAGCGGCGCAACCCGCCGAGGGTGAGTTTGGTCAGCAGCGCATCGAGGTGCTCGAGCATGGGCCGCAGCCCGCGCGGCACCTTGGCGGAGAGTTGGTGGATCAACCCGAGATAGGAGCGCAGCAGTTGCGCGTCGGCGAGACGCCGTGCGGCGATCGGGAGCGTGGCGAACAGCAGCGCGATCACCTGCCCGCTCACCATCGAGGAGAGTTTCATTGCGGCCGTGACGCAGTCCGGGATGACGTCCTCGCCGACGGCATTGGCCACGGCGGGCATCGCCTCCAGGTACGAGACGACCAGATCGGTGCCGCGTCCCAGCTCGCACAGGGCACGTGCGCCTTCCAGATAATTGCGCACGCCCGTCGGCGACATCACCCGCGCCGCTTCGGTGAAGCTCGCGTCGAAGGTGTCGCGCACCACCGGCGTGACCTTCTCCAGGAACGGGCGGTAATCCTCGAGATCGATGCTCATGGCATCGCAACCCTCGCGCCCCGGTCGATTCGGGCCTTACTTGCTATCGAGGCCGAGGATCATCCCGGCAAGCTTCTTGGCCTGGGCCGGTGTGGTCTGGCCCGGAGGCATCGGGAGCGAACCCCAGATGCCGGAACTACCGTCGGCGATACGCTTGGCCACTTCCGTGACCGCCCCCGCCTTGCCCTTGTACTTCCTGGCCACGGACATCCACGACGGCCCCACCACCTTGTAATCGAGTGCGTGGCAGCCCGTGCATACGAGCCCGTTGGACTCTAGGTAGGAGTCGATCTTGGCGGCATCCGCCCGGTTCCCCCCCGCCGCGATCGCCGGTTGCAGGAAGGCGGCAAAGGCCAACGCCCCGGCCACTGCGGTGAACCTCGTACGAAACCTGCTCATGGTAGGTCCTCCGATCGAGGTACGGTCCCCGGAGATCGGCCGCAGGGAGAAACCCCTGCCCCCAGCGGGCACTCGGATAGAAACTCAGGCGCCGGTGCTGATCGAAGAACATCGCGCCGCGTCGCCTCGGTGAATCTCGCGCCAAAGGCGTCACGCACTACCGGTGCGATCTTCCCCGGGAACGGGCGGTAATCTCCGAGATCGATACTCACGGCGCTGCGGGCGAATCGCGGTCCCACACACCGATCAACCTCCGGATCCGACCCGGGCGGATACCCCGCCGGAGCCCGTTCATCACGGTGAGCGGCACGGGGCCGCCCCGGACGGGGCGGCCCCGGCCGATCCGGGCCTTAGTCGAGACCGAGGATCATCTCGGCGAGCTTCTTGGCCTGGGCCGGGGTGGCCTGGCCCGAGGGCATCGGGACCGAGCCCCAGACGCCGGAACTGCCGTCGGCGATACGCTTGGTCACGTCCGCGAGCGCCCCCGCCTTACCCTTGTACCTCTTGGCCACGGCGTCCAGTGCCGGCCCCATCACCTTGTGATCGATCGCGTGGCAGCCCATGCACGAGAGTCCGTTGGACTCCACATAGGAGTTGAGCTTGGCGGCATCCGCCTTGCTCACTCCGGCCATGGCCGCCGGCTGCAGGAAGGCAGCAAGTACCAGTGTTCCGGCCGCCGCGGTGAACATCGTACGAAACCTGCTCATGGTATATCCTCCGATTGAAGTAAACGCTCCACAAAAGCATAGGTTACCACCCGCGCCGGCGCGACCGCGGCACGCGACCGCAACGCCCCGCCAACACTAAGCGACTCATCATACCAGCCTCTCCGAGCCCGGGCACTTGGCCGGGATCAATTCCCGGCGAGCGCCTGTCAGAAATACGTCTCGACCGCCGCATCCAGCGTGTCGCGCATGTCCGGATCGTCGGTGATCGGGCGCACCAGCGTCATCCGACACGCGACCCTGGGGGCGATCCCCTTGACGATAAGCTGGCCCGCGTAGACCAGCAGCCGGGTGGAGATCCCCTCGTCCAGCCCGTGGCCCTTGAGGTTGCGGGCCCGGTGAGAGATCGATACCAGCTTTCCGGCCAGCTCCGCGTCGACGCCCGTCTCGTGCGCCACGATTTCCGTCTCGACCTCGGCCGGCGGGTAGTCGAAGTCGAGCGCCCCGAAGCGCTGCTTGGTCGACTGCTTGAGATCCTTCATCAGGCTCTGGTAGCCGGGATTGTACGAGATGACGAGCTGGAAATCCGGGTGTGCCGCCACCACCTCGCCTTTCTTCTCCAGCGGCAGCGTGCGTCGATGGTCGGTGAGCGGATGGATCACCACGGTGGTATCCTGGCGCGCCTCGACGATCTCGTCGAGATAGCAGATCGCACCGATGCGCGCCGCGACCGTCAGCGGGCCGTCCTTCCAGTGGGTGCCATCGGCGTCCAGCAGGTAGCGCCCGACCAGATCCGAGGCGCTCATGTCCTCGTTGCAGGCCACCGTGATCAGCGGGCGCTCCAGCTTCCAGGCCAAGTACTCCACGAAGCGGGACTTGCCGCAGCCCGTGGGACCCTTGAGCATGATCGGCATGCGCGCGGCATAGGCGGCCTCGTAGAGTTCGATCTCGTCGCCCACCGCCCGGTAATAAGGCTCTTCCGGGATTCGGTATTGTCCCACCTCGGACATGAAGGCCCCCTGCAGCTGCGTAGGTAAAAAATCCTTGCGAGCAGCCCCGATCGCGGGGTGAGCAAGCACGGCGCGTCCACCTGCTTTCATTCGACCGCCCGACGCACCGCACACGCCGGACGTCGCGGCACCCCGACAAGAGGGCCCCCACCCGGCAGGTCCGGACGGGGGCCCGCCGTCGGATCACGCCTTGATCGGCCCCCGGTAGATCACCATCGCGGCGCCCTGAGACTGCTTATAGGTATCATAGCCGACGAGCCGCACGTGGTGCGTCGGATTGGCCTTGTGACAGGCCTCCGCCTCGGCCAGGATGCGATCCACGTCGGTCTCGCCGAACATGGGCAGCTTCCACATGTACCAGTAGTAGCCTGTGGCGTTCTCCGGCTCGGTGTGCTCGATCGCCGGATTCCAGCCCTTCTTCACGATGTACTCCACCTGCTTGTGGATCCTCTTTTTGTCCATCTCCGGCAGGTAGGAGAAGGTCTCGAACTTGCGGCTGGCGGGGTCGCTCAGCCGCGACGGGTAATCCTGCAATTCGCTCATCTCGATGCTTCCTCTTCCAATCGGTTCGGCGCCGTGCCGCACGCCCGCTGTCCCGGGGTGCGGCACGGTGCGGGGATCACTTGTGGGCGACGTCCAGCTTGTCCACGGTGTCGAACTCGAACTTGATCTCCTTCCAGGTCTCCATCGCCGCCTTCAGCTCCGAGCTGTGCTTGGCCGCGGCGGTGAGGATCTCCTTACCCTCCTTTTCGAGTTCCCGGCCCTCGTTGCGGGCCTCCACGCAGGCCTCCAGGGCCACGCGATTGGCCGCGGCGCCCGCGGCGTTGCCCCACGGATGCCCGAGGGTGCCGCCGCCGAACTGGAGCACCGAGTCGTCCCCGAAGATGCTCACCAGGGCCGGCATGTGCCAGACGTGGATGCCGCCGGAGGCCACCGGAAACACGCCCGGCATAGAGCCCCAGTCCTGGTCGAAGAACAGGCCCCGGCTGCGGTCTTCCTTGACGAAGCGATCGCGCATGATGTCGATCCAGCCGAGTGTCGCGGCCCGGTCGCCCTCGAGCTTGCCCACGACGGTGCCCGAGTGCAGGTGGTCGCCCCCCGACAGGCGCAGGATCTTGGTCAGCACCCGGAAGTGGATGCCGTGCTTGGGGTGACGGTCGAGCACCGCATGCATGGCGCGGTGGATGTGCAGCAGCATGCCGTTGTCCCGGCACCAGTTGGCCAGGCCGGTGTTGGCGCAGAACCCGCCGGTGATGTAATCGTGCATGATGATGGGCATGCCGAGTTCCTTGGCGTACTCGGCCCGCTGGTACATCGCCTCCGGGGTCGGCGCGGTCACGTTGCAGTAGTGACCCTTGCGCTCGCCGGTCTCGGCCTCGGCCTTGTGGATGGCCTCGGCCACGAACGAGAAGCGGTCGCGCCAGCGCATGAACGGCTGCGAATTGACGTTCTCGTCGTCCTTGGTGAAATCCAGGCCGCCGCGCAGACACTCGTAGACGGCACGGCCGTAATTCTTCGCGGACAACCCGAGCTTCGGCTTGATCGTGCAGCCGAGCAGCGGACGGCCGTATTTGTTGAGTTTGTCACGCTCGACCCGGATGCCGTTGGGCGGCCCGCCGCAGGTCTTCACGTAGGCGATCGGGATGCGCAGGTCCTCCAGGCGCAGGTGGCGCAGGGCCTTGAAGCCGAACACGTTGCCCACCAGGGAGGTGAACACGTTCACCACCGAGCCCTCCTCGAAGAGGTCGATGGGGTAGGCCACGAAGGCGTAGAAGGACTCGTCGTCGCCCGGCACGTCCTCGATGCGGTAGGCGCGGCCCTTGTAGTAGTCGAGATCGGTCAGCAGGTCGGTCCACACCGTGGTCCAAGTCCCGGTCGAGGACTCGGCCGCCACCGCCGCGGCGGCCTCCTCGCGCGCCACGCCCGGCTGCGCGGTGACCTTGAAGCAGGCCAGAATGTCGGTATCGGAGACCGGGTAGTCCGGCTCCCAATAGGTTTCGCGGTACTCCTTGACGCCCGCCTGATAGGTCTTCTTGGTCGACATGTGTCTTCCTCCGTCATCACGAGATGTTCGGTCCGCGCCGCACCGGGCGGCACAAACCGGGAATTTGCGGGTCCGGCTCCGCCCCGTGATCCACGGAAACGGCCGAGCGCGATCTCCATGCCAGTGTTCGTGTTCGCCAGTATAGATCGACAAACCATAATGTAAACTAAATTAATCTGATCATTTTAATAAACTTTCACTGATGTTATAGTCGTCCTCGACATGCACCTGACCCTGCGCCAGCTCCAGGTCTTCGAGGCCGTGGCCCGACACCGCAGCTACACCCGCGCGGCCCGCGAACTGCACCTGACCCAACCGGCTGTCTCCATGCAGATCAAGCAGTTGGAGGAATCCCTGGGGCTCCCCCTGTTCGAGCAGATCGGCAAGCGGATCTACCTGACCCAGGCCGGGCGCGAGATGGACCACTACGGCCGGGTGATCGCCCGGCAGCTCGCCGACGCGGAGGCGGTACTCGAGGACCTCAAGGGCCTGAAGCGCGGTCACTTGGCCCTGGCCGTGGCCAGCACCGCGAACTACTTCGCGACCCGGCTGCTGGCGAACTTCTGCAACCGCTACGAGGGCGTCACCTTCAGCCTCGATGTCACCAACCGCGAACGCCTGCTCGGGCATCTCGAACAGAACGACACCGACCTGGTGATCATGGGGCACCCCCCAGAGCGGTTGCCCCTGGCCGCGGAAGCGTTCATGGAGAATCCGCTGGTACTGATCGCCCCGCCGGACCACCCCCTCGTAGGCCGTCGGCGCATCCCCCTGGCGCGGCTCCGACAGGAGCGCTTTCTGGTCCGCGAGCGCGCCTCGGGCACACGCAGCGCCATGGAGCGGTTCTTCGCCGAGCGCGACGTGACCCTGGCCAGCGGCATGGAGATGAACAGCAACGAGGCCATCAAGCAGGCCGTGCAGGCCGGGCTCGGACTCGGTATCGTCTCGCTGCACACCCTGGCGCTGGAACTGCGCAGCGGTGTGCTGGCCACGCTCGACGCAGAGGGCTTCCCGATCCTCCGCCACTGGTACTTGGTGCACCGGCATGGCAAGCGTCTCTCGCCGATGGCCGAGACCTTCCGCCGCTTCGTGCTCGACGAGGCCCGGCGACTGGTCGAGCCCGAGCCCGCCCCGAATCGAACCGCTCCCCCGCCGCCGCAGTAGAACCTCCCAAGTCCGACAGGCTCCCGGTGCGGAAGATGCGGGCGCGGCGTGGTTGGCCCTATAATCGGTTTTTTCGTCGCGCCCGTCGGCGGGCGCCGTCACCCGCATCGAGAAAAAGGACCGACCCATGTCCGACAATCCACGCAGCCGCAGAATCACCGAGGGCGTCAAGCGCACCCCCAACCGCGCCATGCTGCGCGCGGTCGGCTTCGGCGACGACGACTTCTCCAAACCGATCGTCGGCGTGGCCAACACCTACAGCAACCTGACCCCCTGCAACGTCGGCATCAACGAACTCGCCGAAGGCGCCGTCGAGGCCCTGCACGCGGCCGGCGCCATGCCGCAGGTCTTCGGGACCATCACCGTCTCCGACGGGATCGCGATGGGCACCGAGGGCATGAAGTACTCGCTGGTCTCGCGCGAGGTGATCGCCGACTCGATCGAAACCGTGTGCAGCGCCCAGAGCATGGACGGCGTGCTCACCTTCGGCGGCTGCGACAAGAACATGCCCGGTGCGATGATGGCCATCGCACGCCTCGATATCCCCGGGATCTTCGTCTACGGCGGCACCATCGAGCCGGGCCATTACGAAGGGCGCGACCTGACCATCGTCAGCGCCTTCGAGGCGGTCGGCCAGTTCGCCGCGCACCGCATCGAGGAGCGCGAGCTGGTCGAGGTCGAGCACCGCGCCTGTCCCGGCCCCGGCGCATGCGGCGGCATGTTTACGGCCAACACCATGTCCGGCGCCATCGAGGCGATGGGCATGAGTCTGCCCTACTCTTCCACCATGTCCGCCGTGGACCACGAGAAGGCCGAGAGCGCGGTGCGCTCGGCCGAGGTCCTCGTCGAGGCCATCCGCCGCAAGCGCCTGCCGCGCGCGATCCTCACCCGAGAAGCGTTCGAGAACGCCATCGCCGTGGTCATGGCGCTCGGCGGCTCGACCAACGCCGTGCTCCACCTGCCCGCGATCGCGCACGCCGCGGACGTCGAACTGGGCCTCGATGACTTCGAGCGCATCCGCACGCGCGTGCCGGTGCTCTGCGATCTCAAACCCTCCGGGCGCTTCGTCACCGCCGATCTGCACCGTGCCGGCGGCGTACCGCAGGTCATGAAGATACTGCTCGAACACGGCGTGCTGCACGGTGACTGCCCGACCATCACCGGGCAGACGATCGCCGAAGTATTGCGCGAGATCCCCCCGGCGCCGCCGACCGGCCAGGAAGTCATCCGGCCATGGGACGATCCGGTCTATCCGCAGGGCCACCTGGTGATCCTGCGCGGCAACCTCGCCACCGAGGGCGCGGTGGCCAAGGTCACCGGCGAGAAGAGCCCGAGCATCACCGGCCCGGCCCGGGTCTTCGAGTCCGAGGAGGAGTGTCTGGAGGCGATCCTCGCCGGGCGCATCCGCCCCGGCGACGTGCTGGTCATCCGCCACGAGGGCCCGCGCGGCGGACCCGGGATGCGCGAGATGCTCGCACCCACCTCGGCGCTGATCGGCGCGGGTCTGGGCGGCAGCGTCGGACTCATCACCGACGGGCGCTTCTCCGGCGGCACCTTCGGCATCGTGGTCGGACACGTCGCTCCGGAGGCGGCGGTCGGCGG
>VAPE01032518.1_pt1 | contig 17838 bp, 16 predicted proteins | sample 3393911 | NCBI WGS metagenome assembly VAPE01 (sample SAMN08290436, study PRJNA428436) | hydrothermal vent metagenome | isolation source: Deep-sea hydrothermal vent chimney | place: Atlantic Ocean: South-mid Altantic Ridge | reverse complement strand
GTAACAAATAGTATAAGTCATAAAGAAGCAGACAAACTCATGAGGCCTAAATCAGCACCAAAGGCAATTCTCAACACTCCATCGGATGTCATTCCTATGACAGAAGATGAGTTGAGGAAGTTTTAAATGCTGAGCTTTAAATTGAGTCGGTCGATTCAGGAAAAGTCTGCCTATTCCTCTTATAAAATAGCCGGTGAAGGTAATTTCAAATGTTAAAGAAAAGAGAGTTGACGGTGCTTGCATGCAATGGCAAATAGGAATCGAAAATCGGGCATTCTTTTCTTTAATCTTTCGCAAACCTAAGACTTTATTATTAAAGTATTATGAATAAATGGTTATTTTTACAGATCAACGGATTGAGCGGACATAACCTGCCCGTTGATCAAATTGTAATATTAATGGCTAAATATATGCCGTATTTATTTATTCTGTTTGCAATTTATCTATTCGTAAATAAAAAGACCGTTTCAATAGTATCTATTCAGGCTGCTGTCATTGGGCTTATTCTAAACTGGATTATCGGCCTTATCTATTTTGAGCCGCGTCCATTTGTTAGCGGCATCGGGCATGCAATCATCAGTCATTCAGCTGATGCATCGTTTCCTTCCGATCATACAACACTAATGGCAGCTATTGCCGTTTCGTTGCTATTTTATAAAAGATGGATAGGTGTCTTATTTCTTCTGCTTGCACTTGTCGGCGGTTTATCAAGGGTCTATGCAGGCATTCATTATCCGATTGATATAGGGGCATCATTTGTGGTTGGATTTTTTTCTGCTATTTTTGCAAGAAATTTTTTTAAAATAGATGATAAACTTTTTAGTATTGCACAAAAGAAAATTAGTGATAAAATAACGAAAAAAATTTAATATGCTGTCTGTATAGACGGATAATTTTGAGCTTATAGACTTATGATTTGTTGTAATATTATTTTTTATAGGAGAATGAGTTGTGAATAGATTGTTAAAATGCTTTAGAAAAACCGCTATAATTGTATAAAAATGAAATCCGTTAAAATTGGCATAGCAGGCTTGGGTACTGTTGGATCAGGTGTTGCAAAAATTCTTCTTGAAAATGAAGAAAGCTTGTACAGACACATCGGTTTTAAACTTGAATTAAAACGAATCGCAACTCTCACTAAAAGTAATCTTGCACCGGATAATATTAAGGGACTAATTGTAGATAATATAAGTTCTTTATTCGTTGATGATATTGATATAGCGGTTGAAACTATGGGCGGCATTGACATCGCGAGGGATTTTATTGAAACCGCACTCAAAAATAAAAAAGGTGTAGTCACGGCAAACAAAGCTCTTCTTGCTCAATATGGATCGGAAATGATTCAAATAGCCCGCGAACACAACTCAGAGCTGGCGTTCGAAGCGTCTGTTGCAGGCGGAATTCCTATTATTAGAGTGCTTAAGAACGGTTTGGCATCCGATAATATAATATCTATTAGAGGAATTGTTAACGGAACGGCTAATTTTATACTCTCGAGAATGCTTTCGGAAAAGCAGAATTTTAACGATGCTCTGTTATTCGCACAAAATGCCGGATTTGCAGAGAAGAATCCGTCATTTGATATTGACGGCATTGACTCGGCTCATAAATCCGTTATCATTGCACTTGTTGCTTTTGGATTTGCAGCAAAATTCAGTGATATTTGGTATGAAGGAATACGCGATATTACATATCAGGATCTTAAGATGGCTTATGATCTTGGTTATAAAATAAAACTTATTGCGACTGTTAGAAAGTCTAAGGGGAAATTGGATATGAGAGTTCACCCTACAATGATTAAAAAGGATGATTTTCTTGCAAAAACCGACGGCGTATATAATGCGATAACCGTAAAAGGCAGCTATTCGGGCAAAACAACCTACATTGGCAAAGGTGCCGGATCACTTCCTACGGCAAACAGTATTGTTGCAGATCTAATTCAGATGGCTAAAAGAATGAGGTATGGCGGATTTGGAACGGTATTTCCATCCGGGTTTGCAAACCTCAACCGATTTGAGCTTGAAAAAAGAGAAAATCTAAGATTGAGATATTATCTCAGGTTTGGTGTAGCGGATAAACCGGGCGCACTTTCAAATATAACCGGAATATTGGGAAAAAACGATATAAGCATACATTCTATGCTTCAGATAGGAAGAAATGGAAACGGTTTTGTACCGCTTATTATGATGACTCATACTGCAGATGAAGATGCCGTATTAAGAGCCGTAAGAGAAATTGATGAGCTTAATATTACTGCAAAGCCTACGCTATTAATAAGAATTATGGATAATGAATAAACAGCTTTGGGGAGGACGGTTCGATAAATTGCCTACCGAGCTTATGAAACAATTCAATGCATCCATAGATTACGATAAACGATTGTGGAAAGAAGATATTGAGCAGTCTGCTGCACATGTAAATATGCTTAATAAATGCAAAATTATTAGTGATGAAGATTACTCTCAGATTGTTGACGGGTTAGACCGAATAACAGATGAGATAAAAAATGGAAAATTCTCCTTTAATATTAGTGACGAAGATATTCACATGAGTATTGAAAAACGTTTAATTGAGCTTAAAGGCGATTCTGCAAAGAAAGTTCATACCGCAAGAAGCAGAAATGATCAGGTTGCCACCGATTTTAGGCTTTTTGCAAAAAAAGCGGCTAAAAAGGTTTTAAAAAATCTGTTTTTATTACAAAGAGCCTTATTAAAACTGGCAGAAACGAATTTAACCTTGACTATGCCTGGATTTACCCATCTGCAGCATGCTCAGCCTGTTTTAGTCTCACACTGGATTATGGCTTATTATGAGATGCTAACGCGTGATGCCGAACAGTTTTTTATGAGCTTAAAATTATCGGATTCGCTGCCTTTGGGAGCAGGTGCAATCGCAGGAACTTCATTCCCAATTGATCGATTTTTGGTCAAAAAGAGGTTGGGTTTTAACAGCGTTTCCAGAAATTCTATAGATGCTGTTTCCGACAGAGATTTTGCATTGAACTTTCTGTTTTCATCTTCCGTATGCGGTATGCATCTGTCTCGTTTGGCCGAAGAGCTTATTCTTTTTGCCACAAGTGAATTTGGCTTTATCAAGCTGCCGGAAGAGTACAGCACCGGCTCATCTATGATGCCTCAAAAGAGAAATCCCGATGCGCTGGAACTTATAAGAGGCAAAACCGGAAGATTATACGGCAACCTTGTGAGTCTGCTTGTTGTTATGAAGTCGCTACCTTTGGCGTATGACAAAGATATGCAGGAGGACAAAGAACAATTTTTTGACAGTTTTGACACTATAAATAATTCCCTTCTAATTTTAAACGGCATTATATCAAAGCTTGAGTTCAACAAAGAGAGACTTGACAATTCTTTAAAAAAGGGATTCATAACCGCAACCGATCTTGCTGATTATCTTACCAAAAAAGGCATCCCATTTCGCCAAGCACACAAAATTACAGGAGAAATTGTAAAAAAATTAGAATCCGACGGAAAAGATTTTGAGTCGGCAGACATAAATGAACTTAAAAAATATTCTGATAAAATAGATGATGATTTAAGCAACTGTCTTTTGATTTCAAGCTCTGTAAATTCAAGAAAAAGCTACGGTGGAACATCTAAAGATCAAGTTCTTTATCAAATTCAAGATGCATACAACTCCTTAAATAATCGGGAGCTTCGCCTGAGCCATCTATTTTTCGATTATCTTAAATCACCAAAACCGACAGTAGATGCTGTTGTATTAAAAAAAGATAAACTGCTTTTAATAAAAAGAAAATACGAGCCGTTAGGCTGGGCTTTACCGGGTGGATTTATAGAATACGGTGAGTCGGCAGAGGAGGCTGTGGAAAGGGAACTGCGGGAAGAAACAGGATTAAAAGTTGTCAGCTTGAATCAGTTTCACACCTATTCGTCGCCGAATAGAGATGAAAGATTTCATACTATGAGCGTTGTTTTCATTGTAGAGACTGCCGGCAATGAAGCTGCCTCAGATGATGCAGCGCAGTTGGGATGGTTTTCATTGAACAATCTTCCCGACTTAGCTTTTGATCATAAAAAAATTCTGGATGATGTGAGGTCCGGAATTCAGAGCCAGGGGATAAGTTTTAAGATTTAAAAGAAAAGATTCAAGATGCCGGGTTTTTGGTTTTAGGTGAACAAACGAGAAGAAAATATATTATAGGAGATATTGCGCCTACTTCCGCAGTGATGTCAGGAAATAGGAACAGCATGTTTTCTTGGTATTTTCCGAACACCGAATCCCGAACACCGAATTTAGATATGGCGGAGGAACTTTATGCTTGTTTACACTGAGGTAATGGTTGCGTTTGTACTTTTTTTAATTGTTTTTACAGGTATGCTCGTAGTTTCCAAATGGCTTGCTCCTAAAAATCCGTATAAGGAGAAACTGGATATCTATGAATGCGGCTCTCCTATTCTTCAAAGCGGATATGTGATGAATATTAAGTACTACCTTCTTGCTATTATGTTTACACTTTTTGATATCGAAATCCTTTTCATAATTCCATGGAGCGTATATGCAAGAGAACTCGGAGCGGTAGGCTTTATAGAAATAGCACTATTTGTTGTTCTGCTATTTGCAGGGTATATTTATGCATACTTAAAAGGAGCACTAAAATGGCAATAGAAAATGCATTTATCACGACAAAACTTGATAGACTTGTCAGCTGGGGAAGGCGATCATCTTTATGGCCTATGACTTTTGGTCTCGCATGCTGTGCTATTGAAATGATGTCAACAGGCGCATCACGTTTCGATTTAGACAGATTTGGTATTGTTTTTCGCGCGTCTCCAAGACATTCGGATGTGATAATTATAGCAGGCACAGTGGCAAAAAAGATGGCTGTTGCCGCACGTAAGGTTTATGATCAGATGCCGAATCCTAAATGGGTGATTTCCATGGGAAGCTGTTCAAACACAGGAGGACCTTATGATACCTATAGCGTTGTCCAGGGTGTTGATACTATTATACCGGTTGATGTATATGTTCCTGGCTGCCCTCCATCTCCTCAAGGACTTATGTATGGTATATTACAGCTTCAGAAAAAAATAAAGAGAGAGGGATCTTTAAATGCCTGATACGGGAAATGTTATGGCAAGAACGGTTGATTATTTAAAAAAACTTTATCCGGGTTCCGTAACGGATGTAAGAAGAAAGAGACTCGGAAGAATTAGAAGGGATTGGACAATTACGGTAAAACTGTCAGCTGCATACAAGACATTGAAGGCGTTAAAAAATTATCCTGCCGGAAATTATGATTTTCTTGTTTTTATAACAGCTATTGATACGCAAAAAGCCCCTCGTTTTACTGTTGTCTATTTGATTAGATCCATTTATCTATCGCGTCAAATTAGGATTGAAATACCAGTTGCGGAAGGTGAAAGCGTAAAAAGTGTATATGATATATGGCATTCAGCTGATTTTGACGAGAGAGAAACTTATGACATGTTTGGTATCCATTTTGAAGGACATCCGAATATGAAGAGAATATTGATGCCTGAAGATTGGGAAGGATTTCCTTTAAGAAAAGATTATCCGCTGAAAGGCAACCAATTCAGCGACACTTACCTTGATGGAAAGCTCCCTAATGGGCAGCTGAACAAACCAAAGCATGTAAGAATGCCTTAAGGATGAATTATGAGTATTGAAAAAAGAGAAATGCTTATAAATATGGGTCCTCAACACCCGAGTACGCATGGCGTGCTGAGAATGATCCTGCGCTTAGACGGTGAAAAAGTTGTTGATGCCGAACCTGATGTAGGCTATCTTCATAGAGGCTTTGAAAAGCTGGCGGAAAATATGCTGTATCAGCAGTTCGTAACTTATACCGATAGACTTGATTATATTGCAAGCATGAATAACAACCAATCTTATGCTATTGCGGTTGAGCGGCTTATTGGTATTGAAGCTCCACCTCGAGCCCAAGCGATTAGGGTTATAATGAGCGAGCTTAATAGAATTAGCTCACATCTTGTCTGGCTTGCAACTCATGCCTTAGATATTGGTGCAATGACAGTGTTTCTGTATTGTTTTAGAGAAAGGGAAACCATTGTTGATCTGTTTGAGGCTGCAGCAGGAAATCGTCTTAACTATAATTATTCAAGAATTGGAGGTGTTGCATTTGATCTGCCGAAAGGCTTCAAAGATAATCTTCAGAAATTTTTGGATATTTTTCCTGAGAAATTAGATGAGTATCATAGATTATTAACGAAAAACAGAATCTGGATGTCAAGAACAAAAGAAGTTGGAATTTTAACAAAAGAGCAGGCGATAAACTGGGGTACAACAGGGCCGGTTTTGAGAGGTTCAGGCGTTAAATGGGATATTAGAAAAGAGTTTCCGTATGACGGATATGAGAATTATGATTTTGATATTCCCACAAACAATGCAGGCGATGTATATGGCAGATATCTTGTTAGGATGGAGGAGATGCGCCAAAGCCGTAGAATAATTATACAGGCGATAAAACATCTTCCTGACGGTCCTGTGATATTGGCTGATTCGCCATATGTGAGCCCGACAAAAGACAAAATAATGACGGAAAACTTTTCACTTATGAAGCATATGGTTCTTATAATAAAAGGCATGAAAACACCTGTTTCCAGCCTCTATTCATCTACGGAGAACCCAAAAGGAGAACTTGGATTCTACATAGTGTCGGACGGCAGCGGAAAACCATACAGACTCAAAATAAGAGCACCGTCTTTTATCAATATTTCAGCAATGCCAACTATGCTAAAAGGCGGCTATATTGCTGATGTTGTTTCAGTGATTGGAAGCATAGATTTTGTTTTTGGGGAGAGTGATAGATAATGACTGATATAAATTTTTTTATAGACGGCACTGCCGTTAGTGCAAAACCGGGCGAAACCATACTTCAGGTTGCAGCAAGATACGGAATTTATATACCTGCGATCTGCTATTCTGATCGTTTTTCGTCTCCCGTAGGAGCTTGCAGAATCTGCATAGTAGTTATCGAACAGCTTCCTGAAGAGGAACTTAGAACCGATCTTACAGGTCATCATCCTGTTTCAACGGGTAAATGCTCAAGACCTATGCCATCATGTGTTATGAAACCTAAAGCAGGGACATATGTGTGGACAAATACAGATGCCCTAAAACAAGCAAGAGCCGATATTGTTAAAAGATGGGATCGCTACCATCCTCTTCAATGCGGTGTGTGCGATGCATCAGGAGAGTGCGAGCTTCAAGATGCCAATCTTGAATTTAATATTACCGAAGGATTGGAACAAGATTTTGATAATCTTCCGCAGAAGACTATTTTCAAGGACTGGCCTATAGTCAACAACGATACAAATCTTTGTATTCAATGCAAGAAGTGCGTCAAAGTTTGTGATGATGTGATGAATGTTAAAGCGCTTGCTCTTGTTAAAAGAGATGGAGGATATTTTGAAATTGATACGGTTAACGGCTTACCGCTTGATTGTGAATTTTGCAATCAGTGCATAGACACATGTCCGACAGGTGCTTTGGAATCCAAGTTTTTTATGTATAAGGCTAAGTCATGGGAAGTCGATCATGTTAGATCGCACTGTTTTTTTTGTCCTGCCGGATGCGAGCTTGAACTAAATGTTAAAAATAACAATATATTGAGAGTCACAAGTCATCTTCCGAGTTTCAACGACGGCAATTTGTGCAACCTCGGATCATTTGCATACGATCTTAACACAAGCGGCAGATTAAACGGAGCATTTGCCGGCGGTAAAGAGATCTCTTTAAACGCTGCATTAGATAAAGCTTATTTAAGTTTAAAAAATATAGTTGACAAATATGGCAAGGATTCGATCGAAATAATATGCGATTCATCTATAAGCAGTGAATCAATGGCATCGGCAAAATGGTTTGCAGAGTTGATAGGAGCAAGTTTAATCTTTCCTGACGCATCAGGTGCCGTAAAATTGCACAATTCTCTCGCATCTTTCGGACTCTTAAAAAAGCATTCATACGATGACATTAGAAATAGTGATACAATCCTTGTCCTTGGTTCCGACATAACCAATTCAGTACCTTTTCTTGACTGGATAATAACAAGGAGTAAAAGATCTAAAAAGAATGCCGGAGAATTGATTCTCGCTAATTGGAGAGAAAGCAAATTAGATTCGCTTAAACCGATAAGATTAAAATACCGATTTGGAAATGAAACCGAGCTGCTGCTATTTTTGATTAAAAAGATAGCTGAGAAAAACAGTGCCGATTTAAGTGCCATTGAATCAATGCCCGATTATAATCTCCTGATTGAAAAAACAGGAATAGATGAGGAATCGATTGCTGCTGCTGCAAGTCAGATTATCAGCGGCACACTTTCGATAATGGTTGATAATCATCTGCTCGAAAAAGATGGTATTTCAAATCTGCTTTCCATACTCGCTTTAACCGCTAACAAAAGTTCCGAATCCGTAAGTTTTTGGCCTATTAGTAAAAAGGCAAACATTATGAGTGCAGTTAATATATCGGCAGGACAAAACTATAGTACTAATGAAGAGTTCAAAAAAAAGCTTATGGAAAAAAAGCTCCATGCAGTTATCTACATCGGTAATGACATTGAAAGAAGCATACCCGCAAGTGAAATAGCAGAACTGAAAAATATAGAGCTTATGATACAGCTCTCAACTCACGATATTTCGTCTTTGAAGGTAAAAGAAACAATATTATTACCAGTTAAAACCGATTATGAAACAAGCTCTCATTTCGTTAACCTTGAGGGCAATTTAATAGGTGTCCAAAAAGCAGTAGATCAAAATAATAACTCTATTTTATCTGTTCAGAAAATAATAGAGATGCTGGCAAAACGATTTGACACAAAGATGGGTAATATCAAACTTTATATTGATGATAAGGTTACTGCAAAAAAAGATTCGCACTATAAATATAGCGATGATAAAAGCATTGGATTCAAAAATTATCCGTATAAGCTTGTTATGAAAGAAGATCGATTCAGGTCAGATGTTTCAACATCATACGGAAGCGGGCCTACAATTGCCAGAGAGAATGGATATGCCGAGATAAGCGAAGATATTGCAGCATTGCTTGACATTAAAACCGGAGATATGATAAAATTGATGTCCATAGTTGCTGAGATTAAAACATCGGCATTGGTGTCAAATCAATTGCACGGAAACATCGTAGCTGTTCCAGAAGGCTTTATTGATATAAATCCGATGCTACTATTTTCAGCCCGCACCCTGTATGAACCGATAAACATCAATAAAGTTGGAGAGAAAAATGAATAGTTTGGTTTTAACATTTCTGATATTTCTGATAAAATCTTTACTCTTTTTTGTAATGATTACTTTCTTTGTCCTTGCAGCAACATGGTATGAGAGAAAAGTTATCGGCCACATGCAGCAGAGAATAGGTCCTAAAAGAGTAGGGTGGTATGGACTTATGCAGCCGATAGCTGACATGATAAAGGCTTTTTTTAAGGAGGACAGTATTCCAAGAGGAGCAGATAAACTGTTGTTCTGGGCTGCTCCCATTATAGGTGCATTGTTTGCGTTTATGGCTGTTTTAGCCATTCCGTTAGGTCCTCCGATAACGATTTTTGGTGTAACGATAACTTTAGATGCGATTCATCTTCCTTCGGGGATACTTTATATCATTGCAATGTTGTCGCTTGTTTCGTTTGGAACGATATTTGCGGGTTTATCGACCACCAATAAATACTCTATCATTGGTGCCGAGCGTGAAGTAGCTCAAGTTATAAGCTATGAACTAATTATGATATCTGCACTTCTAAACCCGATAATAATGGCTGAAACATTGAATATAACCAAGATAGTTGAAGCTCAATCTCATCTTTGGTTTATCTTTTATCAGCCTGTTGCATTCATAATGTTTATTATAAGTATGTTTGCCGTAGCTTCGCGAGTTCCGTTTGATCTTCCTGAGGCTGAAAACGAACTGGTTGCAGGACACATGACAGAATTCACGGGAATGAAATACGCTTTGTTCTTCTTCGCTCAATATATTATTATATTTTTAGTTTCTATGATTGCAGCACTTTTTTTTCTCGGAGGCTGGCTTGGTCCTTCATTTTTACCGCCGTTTATGTGGCTATTTATAAAATGGGCAATTTTCGTATTTCTTTTCACATGGAGTTGGGCAACATTTCCGCGCTATCGTTATGATCAGCTTATGAATATCAGTTGGAAAATTTTGCTTCCAATTGCGATTATCAATATCCTCTGGACAGGTTTTGCCGTTCAGATCGGACTTCCTTATTTTCATTAAGGATTAGGAGGAAATAGTGTTATTTAAAGATTTAAGAAAAGGTTTGGCTGTTACTATGGGCTATCTGTTTAAAAAGCCTGTGACTGTGCAATATCCTACGGAAAAGTTAATACCTCCTGAAAGGGCACGATGGAAACACTATCTTGGAAAATTTCCCGATAGCAAAATAAGATGCATAGACTGCGGCTTATGCGAACGTGTGTGCCCTCCGAAGGTGATCACAATTACGCCTAAGTTTCTTGATGGCACAAAAACAGCGGCAGCATATGAGATTGATCTCGGGCGCTGCATGTATTGCGGTTACTGTGTTGAGGTATGTCCTGAGCTTGCCATACTTATGAGTTCTAAAAATTATGAATTTTCAAAATACGATAAGGCGATGCTTATTTATCAAAAAGATGCACTGCTTGAGAATCTTGACGAAACGGGAGATCAAAATGATTAACGCAATTACATTTTATCTGCTTAGCTTTTTACTAATCGGTTCATCATTAATGGTGGTATTTAACAAAAATCTTTTTCACGCAGCATTTTGGCTGATTCTGTTTTTCCTATTTTTTTCAGGCATTCTTTTTACACTTTCAGCTCCTTTCCTTGCGCTTGCAGAAATAATAATTTATTCGGGTGCTATTGGAGTAATGATTATATTTGCAGTAATGCTTACAGGTAAATATACGGAATTTGATATCAACGGACATACATTCATAGGTATTTTAATAGCCTCTGTTTTTGTGGTTGAACTGTTTTTAATTATACATAATCAAACCGAATCTTTCTCAAATTTCAGCACAGCTTTTGTGGGCGGAAGCAATGCGAGGGCAATCGGCATAGAACTCTTCTCTAAATATTTATTGCCGTTTGAAATTGTAGCCATACTACTGCTTGTAGCTCTATTCGGTTCTGTTGTGCTTGCAAAAAGGGATCAAAAATGATTACACCTATTTATTACATAGTTTTATTACTCATTCTTTTGGCGATAGGATCGGTAGGTGTGATAATAAGAAAAAATTTTATACTCATACTTATGAGCCTTGAAATTATGATGAATGCTGCAAGCGGACTGTTTGTGGTTGGCAGTGGAATAACAGGCGATTTGTCAGGACAAGTATTCTTTCTTTTCGCATCCGCTGTAGCTGCTGCTGAAACTGCAATAGGTTTGGCAATAGCAATAATTATATATAGAAAAAAACATTCAGTTGATACTGATCAATTTAGATCATTAAAGAATTAGAGGAGATTATGAAATTAATAGCATTGCTCATTCTTTTATTTCCGTTAACGGGTTTTTTAATAAACGGTATATTTGGACGGTGGACAAAATCTCGAGCGGGCATTATTGGATCTGTCTCTATAGCATTATCCTTTTTTATGGCTATTGTCGCAGCTTTCAATTATCATGGTATAGCATTTGACAATATATATTACAATTGGATTAGTTCGGGAATTTTCGATGTACCATTTGGTTTAAGAATAGATTCGTTGTCTCTGACAATGATTTTTGTTGTAACAGGCGTCAGCACACTTGTTCATATATACTCAATTGGCTATATGAAGGACGATGAAGGCTACTCAAGATACTTTGCATTCTTAAACTTATTTGTACTTTCAATGCTGATACTTGTCCTCGCCGACAATTATCTGGTAATGTTTGTCGGATGGGAAGGTGTAGGTTTTTGTTCATATATTCTAATCGGCCATTGGTACAAGAACCAGGATCCTCCAAAAGCCGGAATCAAAGCATTTATTGTTAATAGAATTGGTGACGCCGGTTTTATTATAGGTTTGCTTTTTCTTTTCAGGCATTTTGGAACATTAAATTATACAACTATTTTTAGCAACGCATCTACACTCAGCACAGGACTTGCAACCGTGATTACGCTCTTTCTTTTTGTAGGTGCAGTAGGTAAATCAGCTCAGTTTCCGCTGTATATGTGGCTTCCGGACGCGATGGAAGGTCCAACACCTGTTTCCGCTTTGATACATGCGGCAACAATGGTAACGGCAGGTGTTTATATGGTTGCAAGAAGCCATGTGCTTTACTCTATGTCGCCCATATCAAGCGAAGTAGTAGCATCCATCGGCGCATTTACGGCTTTTTTTGCGGCAACAATGGCGATTACACACAACGATTTAAAACGTGTTTTGGCATATTCTACTATCAGCCAGCTCGGTTATATGTTTATAGGTGTAGGAGTGGGCGTATATTGGGCTGGAATATTTCACCTGATGACACATGCGTTCTTCAAAGGACTTCTGTTTCTTGCGGCAGGCTCTGTTATGCATGCTATGCACGGCGTGCTTGATATGAGAAAGATGGGCGGCATAAGAAAACAGATGCCTCAAACAGCTATTCTATTCATAGTGGGAGCTCTTGCCATATCAGGCATTCCACCGTTTTCAGGATTTTTCAGCAAAGATACTATTTTAAGCGAGGCATTTAAACTTAATCATCCTATAATCTGGTTTGTCGGTGTTGTTACAGCTTTTATGACCGCATTTTATATGTTTAGGTTGATATTTTTGACATTTTACGGTAAATCGAGAGTGCCAGCCGATCATCACCCGCATGAATCGCCTCTTGTTATGACAATACCTATGTGGATTCTTGCGTTCTTTGCAATTGTCGGAGGCTTGGTTGGTCTGCATACTTCACGAGGCATTCCTTTAGAAAATTTTTTATCGAGCAGTTTAGGCAGCGTGCCTAACGCAATAGTTGCAGTAAATGATAATCTGCTTCTCGCCATATCGGTTTTGATGGGGATAGGAGGCATTCTGCTAGCATGGATAATGTATATTGCAGTTCCCGAGCTGCCTGCAAAAATGGCAAAATCGTTTAAAATATTATACATCGGATGTAAAAACCTCTGGTGGGTTGACCAAATCTACAACTTCTCTTTTGTTAAGCCGTTGTGGTGGGTATCACGTAATTTCTTATGGAAAATTGTTGACATTAAAATAATAGATGCAGCCGTTGACGACGCCGGATGGTCGGCACTTTTTGTTGGAAAAACATTCAGGCTGCTCCAAACCGGTTTCATCAACAGCTATGTGACTTGGGTTTCTGCCGGAGTTGTTATTATGCTTGGTTGGGCTATATATAGCGGAGGTGTAAGATGAACATATCAAGCTTTCCATATCTTTCACTTATACTGTTTTTCCCTCTTGCAGGTGCCCTACTATTAGCATTTGTGCCAAAGAAGGATACTCTCATAATAAAGCTGTTGAGTCTTTCTTGGATTATAATTGAATTTCTGATCGCTGTACCTCTGTTTTTTAGGTTTAATCCGAACACATACAATATGCAGTTTACCGAAAATTATACATGGATTAAGAGTATGCATATTCACTATTTTCTCGGCATCGACGGCATTTCGCTCTTTCTTGTTCTTTTGACCACATTTCTAATGATTTCAGCCCAGTGGTCAACATGGGAAGCTATAGACAAGAAGGTTAAAGAGTTCAATATTATGCTTCTTGTACTTGAAACAGGTATGCTTGGTGTTTTTATGTCGCTTGATGCTTTTATGTTTTATGTATTTTGGGAATTTGAACTCATACCGATGTATATGCTTATCGGAATATGGGGTGGAAAGTTTCGTGTTTATGCGACAATGAAATTCTTTTTATACACATTTGCAGGATCGTTATTGATGCTTGTCGCTATTATGGCTCTCTTTTTCATCAACGGTCATTTTACCGGTAACTATACGTTCAATCTTGTCGAACTGGCAAAAACACCCGTTCCGCTAAAATATCAAATATGGCTATTTCTTGCATTCTTCGTTGCATTTGCGATCAAAATACCTCTTTGGCCGTTTCATACATGGCTTCCGTGGGCGCATGTTGAAGCACCTACCGCAGGCTCGGTTCTGCTTGCCGGTATCTTACTAAAAATGGGTACTTATGGATTTTTAAGATTTAATCTGCCCATGTTTCCTGATATGGCGAGATTGTTTATCCCGTATATGGTTATTCTGGGTTTGATAGGTGTCTATTATGGAGCTTATGTTGCAATGGTACAGCCTGACATGAAAAAACTTGTTGCGTATTCATCGGTAAGTCATCTTGGCTATGTAATGCTCGGGATGTTTGCTATGAATAGCATAGGAATGGAAGGTTCCATTATACAGATGGTAAACCATGGCATTTCAACAGGTGCTCTATTCCTCATAGTCGGCGTGATATATGAACGAATGCATACGAGGCTTATTGATGATTACAGCGGACTTGCTGCAGTGATGCCGGCCTATGCTGTATTTGCCGGCATTTTTGTTTTCTCATCTATAGGTTTACCAGGAATGAACGGTTTTATCGGAGAAATTATGATTCTCATAGGTGTGTTTAAGCATAATATGTGGTATGGAATACTTTTGGCTCCTGCAGCTATTTTCTCTGCAACATATATGCTGGTTATGTATAGGAGAGTTTTTTTTCACAAGCCCAAACCTGAGCTTGTCAGACTTTCCAAACAAGGTAAATTGAAAGACCTCACACTTAGGGAATTCAGCTATTTTATACCGCTTGTTATTGTAGTTTTCTGGATCGGACTTTATCCAAATTCATTTTTATCAAAAATACACACATCTGTAAATCACCTAATGGTGCAGGTGCATAGAACCGCACCGGCACATTATTTGGATAGAACCGTCAAAGTCGTAATTAAAGGAGATAAAAAATGATTATGCCATATCATCTTGCTGATTTTGCTGCCATTATCCCGGAGATTATTGTTGTAATTCTTATATCCATACTTTTTGTAGTTGACCTTTCAACAGATAAAAAGAAGATCTTGAGTTCCATAAGTATAATAGGCTATTTGGTATCACTTTTGTATTCCCTGTTTAATCTTGGCAATATGCCGGTATCGGGTTTTTTAGGTCAGGTGTTTATTGACGGAACGGCAAACTTTATAAATATAGTTATCACCGCCACTGCCATACTCGCCGTTTTGATGAGTAGAGATTTTCTTATAAGAGAAAATATCAATAAAGGTGAATATTATGTTATCATGGCTATTTCTGTTTTGTCTATGCAATTTCTCTCTGCTACACATAATTTGATTATAATATTTCTATCGATTGAGGGAGTGTCGATATCTATGTATATATTGACCGGATTTCTAAAAGATAAAGATAAATCGCCTGAGGCTGCTATGAAATATTTTATTTTCGGTGCTTTCGCTTCGGCATTTCTAATAGTAGGTATAGCGCTATTTTATATTTATACAGGTTCGGTAGAATTTAGCGGAATTGCCAAAGCAAATCCTAATAACTTGTTATTTGTTGTTGCATTTCTAATGGTTCTTGTCGGCATCTCATTTAAAATCGCAGCTTTTCCGTTTCATAGCTGGACACCTGACATATATGAGGGTGCTCCAACACCTGTTTCAGCCTTTATGAGTGTTGCTCCAAAAGCAGCTGCATTTATTGTGTTGATGAGATTTTTAGCAGTTGCACTTCCCGCCATAACAGCTGAATGGCAAACGCTGCTTTGGGTTATAGCCGTGTTTACAATGTTTTTCGGCAACACCGTTGCACTTTTTCAAAAGGACTTAAAGCGTATGCTTGGATATTCTTCAATTGCCCACGCAGGTTACATTCTTGTTGGCATAACAGCATACAATACACTTGGAAAAGCAGGGGCTCTTTTTTATCTGTTCGGATATTTATTTACCAATCTTGGTGCTTTTGCCGTAAGCGAATATTTTGCTAAAAAAGGCAGTGAAAATAATGCTATAAAAAACTTGCAGGGGATAGGCTACAAATATCCATTGGCAGCGGCTTCAATGACTTTCTTTATGTTGTCATTATCAGGAGTTCCTCCTGCTGTAGGCTTTGTCGGAAAATTTTATCTGTTCAGCGCTGCAGTTCAAGCTCATTTTTATTGGCTTGCTATATTTGGTGTTATCAACAGCGCCATAAGCGCATATTTTTATCTTTCTGTTGTTGTTCGTATGTATATGAAAGGCGACGCTAAAGAATCAACTGTTGCATTCAATTCGACTTCGTTGAAATATGCAATTGCAATAGGCATTATTGGCACTCTAATTTTCGGCATATTTCCAGGATTGCCGTTTAACGCAGCAATAAGTGCCGTAAGTTCGCTGTAGCAGAGGATAGGACATAAAAAAACTATTTAACAAAAACAGAATGAACTATAAAAATATATGAGTATAGTTGTCCCCATATGACTTTAAGATTGATGGAAATAATATACTATGAGACCACTGCATAATATATGAACAATCTGCAAACAATACGAATAATAGATCTCTTGATAGCTTTTATACCTGCTGCAGCTGTTGTGATAATACTTTTTAAGTGGCATTTAGGATATAAAAATGCGCTGTATGCTGTTGCCCGCATGCTCACGCAGCTTTTTATAATAGGCTATTTTCTATCATATATTTTCATGTCAAATAATTCTCTGTTAATTTTATTAATTTTAATAATTATGGTTTTGTCATCAAGCTGGATAGCATTACGAACCGTGTCATCCAAGCGACTGGATCTTTACAAAACTGCTTTGTTATCCATATTTGTCGGAGGAGGCATAACTTTGGCAATAATTACGCAAGTCGTTTTAAATCTTCATCCATGGTATGAACCACGCTATATGATTCCGCTTGCAGGGATGATTTTCTCCGGTTCTATGAACGGCATAAGTCTTGCAGCCGAGCGATTTAATGCTGAGATTAAAGGAAAATCGTATGAAAAAGCCCGCGGTATTGCATTTAGTGCGTCCTTGATTCCTATAATGAACACACTGTTTGCCGTCGGTATTGTATCGATTCCGGGAATGATGACTGGACAAATCTTATCTGGAATTCAGCCAATTATAGCCGCAAGATATCAAATAATGGTTATCCTAATGCTTTTCGGTTGTTCAGGCCTGTCCTCAGCTATATTTCTTACACTCTCAAAATCTATATTCTGTGATACACTTATTGGCAATGAAAAAATATGTAGTTAATTTAGTGAGATTTTGTCTTAATGCAGCAATATTATATGATTCTCATTTCATACCCCGTGTTCAAATCTATGCCAGAGTAGGCTGAACTCAGTACCTTCTTTTGCGGTTTTCTTTCATATCGAAAGTTGTTCCAAATACCGATATATCTGAGCTTGAATCATCCGTCGTATAATCCCGTTGCTTACGCTTGTGCCTTTAGCACATGCAGTGGTTTTATATTTGGATTTAACACTTTTCTTATTGAAACCGTTATGACGATTTAACTTATCAGATATTGCAAATTTATCATATCGGATGGGATGGAACGGAAGTTCTTCTTGTGTTCCATACTTACCAACCCTCATTGCATATACTTTTAGCATTAGCCTTAACTGTTTGTCTGCAAAAGTATAACAGGTTCAGAACAGGTTCAGAAGTATAAGAGATTAAGATAAATATTTCAGGTGAAAGTTTATGCTTAAGCAAAAAAGGAAAGCAGATCTGCTGAATCTTATACTGAGCCCAAAGCTTAAGACAGATTTACAGAAGGATTAAGGTGTGGAACCTGATGCAATAATACACAGGAGGGTTATAATACACCAATGAGAACAAAATATG
>VAPE01014504.1_pt1 | contig 17857 bp, 17 predicted proteins | sample 3393911 | NCBI WGS metagenome assembly VAPE01 (sample SAMN08290436, study PRJNA428436) | hydrothermal vent metagenome | isolation source: Deep-sea hydrothermal vent chimney | place: Atlantic Ocean: South-mid Altantic Ridge | reverse complement strand
TAACCGTCAAAACCGATCTCGATCAGTTGTTCGGCGGCCTGCTGCCGGAGGTCCGGATACATGCCGCCCTGGACAATGCCGAAGAGCAGCTGGCCGTTATCCGGCTGGGCGGCCCTGGAGCGGGCGGCCCAGCGCCTGGTCAGCGCCGTGGCCTCCTCTGTTTCTTCCCGGCCGGCCGGCCACGGGATACAGGTGTCGAGCGCCATCATGATGTCCGCGCCCAGGGCTTCCTGGACCTGCACGGCATCTTCCGGGCTGAGAAAGAGCCGGCTGCCGTCAAGATGGGAACGGAATTCCGCTCCCGCCTCGGATATGTTGGCCAGCTTCCGCAGGCTGAAGATCTGAAAGCCCCCGGAATCGGTCAGGATGGGGCGATTCCAGTGCATGAAGTTGTGGAGGCCGCCGAATTGTTTGATCAGTTGGTGGCCGGGCCGGATAAAGAGGTGATAGGCATTACCGAGGATGATCTGCGCCCCCAGTTCCTCCAGATTTTCCGGGGTGACGGCCTTGACCGACCCCTGGGTCCCCACCGGCATGAAAACCGGGGTCTTGAAGCTGCCGTGCAGGGTCTTTACTTCACCGCAGCGGGCCCGGCAATCATCGGCACGGTGCAGGAGGGTAAAGGGTGATGTTGTCTGGTGGCGCATGGGTGCAAAGGTAAAAAATTTATCGGCTCGGCCCGGTCGCTACCGCGTCGTTGATAATGGACTCCAGTGTCCCGGCCTGCTGTTCAATAGACGTCGCCAGGTCAAACTGAACCAGGGCGCGTTGCAGGTTGTGTCCCTGAAAACGGGTTTTGAAATAGCGGTTGCCGTCCAGGTGGTCGGTAAAAAAGCGCAGACCCAGTTCAAAGGTCATGAGCAAAACCGCGGCAATGATACGCGTTCTGTCTTCATCGGTCAACAGGAATCCGGCCGCCGGTAAATAGCCCCGCAGCCAGGACCTGAACAGTTCCGGAGCAAAAACGGTCTGCCCGCTCCGCCCGGTTTCCCCGCCGGGGTTGCAGCAGGAGCGCAAGGCGTCACCGATATCGTGGAGGAGCAGGCCGGGCCTGACCGTGTCCAGGTCAATCAGGCTGACGACCCGGTCACCGTGCCGGTCAAAGAGAAAATTTGTGACCTTGGGATCAGCGTGAATCACCTGCTGGTGCAGTCGTCCCCGCGCCTCTTCCAGGACCGTGACCAGGGCCCGGCGTTGGTCGATAGCGGCCCGGCAGCAAGCGATTTCCGGCCCGTCCTTGCCATCTTGAGCTGCGGAAATGCGGTCGTATTGTTGCAGATAACTGGCGGTCTGATGAAAACCGGGCAGCGTCTCGGCCAGCCGGCCGGGATCAAGGGTGCCGGCCAGGAGGTGGAAAATTCCCAGGGTCCGCCCCAGTTCCTCGGCCTGTTTTCCGTGCCTGATGGTCCGGCAGGTGCGGCTGTCCGCGATAAAGGTCATGAGTCGCCAGACGCTCCCGTCTGCGGCCCGGTAAAAGTCTCCACTGCGGCTGGCAACAAGAGAAGCGATCCTGAATTGTTCAGGGGCGATACCGTTTCGGTCTCGCTCCTGCCGCAGGTGCTCCGTGACCAGGCGGACATTGTCCATCACCCGGACAGGCTCGGGAAAGACGGCCGGATTGAGTCGCTGCAGGATTCGCCGGCCGCCGGAATGGAGGGTGACAAGAAAGGTATCATTGATATTGCCGGCGCCGAAGGGTTGAAGCCGTGCAATATCATGGCCGGCCAGAAAAAAGGTTGCGGCCCGGAGCGCCGCTTTCAAGGCGTTTCCCGGCGGGGCAGGGGGGATAGCGGTTTTTCCGCCCGCCCCCGGCATTCCTCGGCCGGGTATTTGCGGCGGTTTATGGCCAACTTCCGCTCGGTGGCGGCAAGAAGGTTGATATGCAGCCGGTCGGCCAGCCGGACCAGGTAAATCAGGACATCGGCCAACTCTTCGCCGACAGCTTCTTTTTTATCCGGCCCCGGATTCAGGCTTTCCTCCTGGGACAACCATTGAAAATGTTCAACCAGTTCCGCCACTTCGACGCTGAGGGCCATGGCCAGGTTTTTGGGGGAATGGAACTGTTCCCAGTCGCGTTCGGCGGCAAAATGCCGAAGCGTCCGGGCAAGGTCATCAAGTGTTTTGATCGAGGTCATAAAGGTGACGATAATGACGTTTTGTTGTGGTTATTCAGGCGAAAAAAACGGCACCGGGATTGCCGGTGCCGTTTTTGCTTATGGAGCTATCGGGCACTGAGAACCACGTATTGGCTGTATTCACCGGCCCGGATACGCAGCAGAACCTGCTTGGGGTTGGGTGAGTTTTTCACGGCCTTTTGCAGCTCTTTCAGGTTGTGTACCCGCTGCTTGTTGACCTCCTCGATGAGCTGACCCGCCTGCAGCCCGGCCAGCGCGGCCGGACTGGCCGGGGCAACCTCGGTAATAAGGACGCCTTGGCCCTGCTTGTAACCAAAATGCTCGGCCAGTTCCCCGGTCAGGTTTTGCAGGCTCAGGCCCATGTTTTTAAGCGGGGAGTTCCGGGTTATTTCGCCTTTGCCGAAGTTCGGCGGCTGTTCGCCGATGGTCACGGTAACGTCCTTCTTGTGACCGTTCCTGATGAGTTGCAGGGTATGTTTGCTGCCGGGTGCGGCCAGGGCGATTTTGTTGCGCAGCGCATTCACGTTGGCCAGCAGTTCTCCGTCCAGGGCGATAATCACGTCACCCTGCTTGAGATCGGCCCGTGCCGCCGGTGATTTGTTCGTGACCTCGCTGACCAGGGCACCGGCGGCCTTTTTCAGGCCGAAGGATTTGGCCAGGTCCTCGGTTACGTTCTGGATCACCACGCCAAGCCAGCCGCGGATGACCTTGCCGTGCTGACGCAGCTGTTGTTCAATGGATTTCGCCATGTTGATCGGAATGGCGAAACCGATTCCCATGTAGCCGCCGCTCCGGGAAAAGATGGCCGTGTTGATGCCGATGGCCTCGCCGTGGATATTCAGCAGCGGCCCGCCCGAGTTGCCGGGATTGATTGCCGCGTCGGTCTGGATGAAGTTTTCATAATCATTGATGCCCATCCGGTCGCGGCCCTTGGCGCTGACCACGCCGACAGTGACCGTCTGGTTCAGTTCAAAGGGGCTGCCGATGGCAATGACCCATTCTCCGACTTGCAGTTTGTCGGAATTGCCAAGGGGCAGAACCGGCAGATCCGTGGCGTTGATTTTAATGAGCGCCACATCCGACTCGGGGTCGGTGCCGATTACCTTGGCCTTGAATTGCCGCCCGTCGGACATGCCGACCGTGATGGTGTCGGCTTTCGCAACCACATGGTTGTTGGTCAGAATGTAGCCGTCACTGGCGATGATGAAGCCGGAACCGAACGCCTCCTGCTTAAATTTGCGCGGCTGCCGGTTATGGCGAAACTGGGGCCCGAAAAAGCGCTCAAAGAAGGGGTCGTTGAACAGACCGAACTGGTTCCGGCCGCCGGCCCCCCAGCCCTCAATAGATTTTTCAACCCGGATATGAACCACGGCCGGGCCGGCCTTTTTCACCACTGCGGCAAAGGCCTTGCCGGTACGGGCGAGCAGGGCAATATTTTCGTCGGTCCCGGCAAATGCGGCAGTGCTGCCTGCCAGAATCGTACAACAGATAAACAGGGCCGCGGCAACATGCGGTCCCGGAAAGAATCGTTTTAATCTGTACATGAGAGTTTTCTCCGATTGGAAACATCATTTTCGGTTATCCGACAGCCGGACAGCCCCTTAAATCTACAGACAGACAGGCAAACAATCATTTTGTATAACACGATATAATGATACCTGATGGGGGTTCCGTCAAGGCTGAATATGAGAGATATGGGGAAGAATATGGGTCTGGTACGGGTTAACGGCCGAGGACGTTGTGGGTCCGGGAAAAAGGTTGCAGGGCACGAGAGTCCCGGTTCTAGATTCGCCATGATTTTGCCGATACGAAGAAAAAACTCCTTATATCTATCAGGGATGCTTGGTGATTTCCATGTCGACAGCGTCGGCATCGGGGGCATTGTAACGGATAATGTTACGGAGATGAAAAAGACTGTCCAGGTCAATGCGGTTGAATTGGAGAGCGACGGTTTCAGGAGGGGAGCGGACAACTTTTCCCTCGACCCTGATGCGGACATCATCTGTTCCTTCAAGGATGATCTTCATTTGGCAGACGGTTCCGGGTTCCAGGTCGGCCGTAATCGGCAGCAGGCAGCCGCCGACGCTGAGGTTGCTGATTTCCGCCGCGCGGTAGAGCGCATCACTGGTCTTTATTTCCGCCCGCACCTTAAAGGGCGTCCGGGTAAAACGCCGTTTATCGTCCGTCATGTCACCTTCCTATGTAATATTTGTAACACCAGGGGTGGACAACCTCGGGGGTTATTCGGCCCCTGCGAGCCATCAGATATATAATAAGCGGTATATTGTACATATAGTAATTTTTCAATAACCTGAATCCGTGACGGTTTGAGGTGACATTCCATACAACTATCTGGAATTTATTGCGTTATTGCCGAATAGGCACATCTGCTGCGTTGGTAACTCGTTGATATCACACTAGGATAATCAACATCGTTGTCGCCTTGCATCTGCACCGTTCTCGAACGCTCATGGATTCAGGAATAAGCGTAGGTTGCGGTTGAGCCGTATTCTGATCGTTGGGTTTCGTTCCTTAACCCAACCTACCATGGTTGCAGGAGTTCATCATGTTCTTAAACTTCAGGCGAAACCCAACGGTGGTAGCCGGATTGTCCTCACCGCCCGTTTTCCGGCGGCGCGGCAGAGTGTCAATGTGCAGCAGCCAGGCCAGGATTTCGCCGCAGAGATAAACCAGCCCCCCGGCCCAGAGGACATCGCTGAGAAAATGTCCGCCTTGCAAAATTCTCGTCGCCCCGACCAGTGAACCATAAGCCGCGCCGCCGGCCAGGAAGACCAAGGCCAGCTTGCGGTTTCGATAGCGATAGATAAACCAGGGGGCCAGCATATAAAAAGCGATCGAGGCATGGCCGGAGGGAAAAGAACTGTTGCTGCCGGCCGCACCGTGCTGCCAGATCTGGGTAAACTCGTACTGTCCGCCGAAATCGACCAGCTCGTACGGCCGGGCCCGGCCGAGGTTATCCTTCAAAATCACATTGACAAGCAGACCCGGCCCCAGCGCCAGCAGGAGAATGAAAAACAGGCTCTGCCGGCGGAAGACGGCGAACGATGAGCGGAAAAAACCGGCAACCAGGACGAACAGCGCCCCCCCGGCCAGGAGAAAAGCGGGCAGCGCGGCATAGGTATAGATGACGTTCCAGGGAAATCGGCCGATACCGGGCCACTGCTTGTTCGGTTCGAAGACCAACCGGGCCAGCTGCCGGTCGGCATCGGTCAGCCAGATCAGGAATGTCAGCAGGATGAGAATTGCCGCCGGTACGGCTATTCTAATAAACAGTCTTTTCACCAATGTCTCCCCGGACAGTTGCCGTTTTTAACCAGTCTGCTCTCTACCGGCAGGAGGCGGAAATCCTTTACCGCTTGTCAGCAAAGTGTCGATATGCTAACTTAGGTTGCACGCAAACACAAGGCCGCAGAAGTGGCTCCCGCAGCCGGAGGCGAAAATATGAAGTTGATTTTGCGCGAACCCTGAGCACCGGACTGAAGACTGACGGCGGCAGCGCATCCCTTGTTTCGCAACCCTCGAACCAAGCATTCAAGACTTCCCGGTTTTGACGACCTCGTGTTTCAATCTTGGACAACTTTATCCTTGTTTCCGTGAGCGTTCGAGAACGGTGCAGATGCAAGGCGGCAACGCTGTTGATTATCCTGGTGTGATATCAACGAGTGGCCAATGCGGCAGATGTGCCGTTATCGGGCGCCCCGAAGGGCGGCGCGGTGAAGAACAGGAAATGCGTTTATTCTGTAATAATGCAATAAATTCCGTATATTGCATTAAATGTCACCTCAAGCCATCACGGATTCAATGAAATTGGCTATCAGGCATCCCGTCTGCAGGCGATTTTGGGCCGACCCTCAATCTCACAATCCTCGCCGTAGCGCTGCTACACCTGCGGTTGTGCTCTCAATCAGCTCAACCCAATTTAACCTCAATCTGAGCGCAATTTTGGCCAATTTATTTTTATACATCGACTGAGGAATCGTATATGGAAACAACGGAGCAAACAGTCGACGATGGCATAACCGAAGGCCTGAAAACCGTCAGTTATTCGGTGAACAGTAACGGGGCGTATGAACTTGTTTCGGGTTTGAGCTGGCAACCGGTAAATGTTGTCAACCGGCAGGCCTGGCAGGAGATCGAAAAGAAGACTGCATTATCCAGAGAAAAAGTCGCCTCCGACCGGGTAAGCTGTCTGCATTATTACATGACCGCCAACCAGATGGACATCGGTCTCCTGGCCCGCTACACCGGACAGTCGCGCTGGCTTGTCCGCCTGCACCTTGTTCCCTTCATCTTCAACCGGATACGACCCGGAACTTTGAAAAAATACGCTGAGCTTTTTCAGGTTTCCCCTGATGACCTGATCCGCGGCAAGCTCAAGACCCCAATCTACCATCACCTATAATATGGACAGTAGCCTCTTGATTGATTTTCCCCACAGACAGTCAGCCCACTGCGAGAGCGGTGTGGCGGCCAACCTGCTGAACCACAAAGGAATAAATATTTCCGAAGCCATGGCTTTTGGCATCGGCGGCGGACTTTTTTTCGGCTATCTGCCGTTTATCAGGATCAATGGCCTGCCCCTGGTCACATACCGGGCTACTGCCGGGCATATCTTAAAGCAGATTGCAAAAATCCCCGGGATCAACATGTATCAAAAAAAGTTCCGGGACAGGAATCAGGCAATGGCCGAGCTGGATGCGGCGCTTGAGGCTTCCATCCCGGTTGGTTTGCAGACCGGTGTCTTCTGGCTGCCTTACTTTCCCCGGGCTTTGCGCTTCCATTTTAACGCCCATAACCTGGTTGTGTACGGCAAACAGGGGGACGATTACCTGATAAGCGATCCTGTCTTTCCGGAACCGGTTCTCTGCCCGGCAGAAAATCTGGCACGGGCCAGATTCGCCTCCGGTGCCCTCGCCCCCAAGGGGAAGATGTATTACCTGACCCGGGTGCCGCAGAATTTTGAACATGGATCCCTTATTCAGCAGGGCATCAAAGCCGTCTGCCGGATGATGCTTGGCTCACCCTTTCCCCTGATTGGTATCAAAGGCATACGGTTTCTGGCCGGGCGGCTTGAAAAATGGCCGCAAAGGCTTGGCCGTGAAAAAGCGGACCTGCACTTGGGGAACGTTGTCCGGATGCAGGAAGAAATAGGTACCGGCGGCGGCGGCTTTCGTTTTATGTACGCCGCTTTTCTACAGGAAAGTGCGGCAGAATTGCATGATCAATATTTACGCGACTGCGCCTCATTGCTGACCGCGGCAGGAGATAACTGGCGGGAATTCGCTGTCATGGCGGCCCGCATCTGTAAAGATCGTGCCCGGCCTGGTGATACCTATGCTGCCATGGCCGGGCAGATCCGCGAGTGTGCCGCGCAGGAAGAAAACGTTTTCAGGAAGCTGGTGCATTGGTTGAAACGGTGTCCATGAAAACCACCGACTCACCCGCCGAGGAGCAGGAGCTGAACCTTGCGATTATGGCTCGGTCTCTGGTAAAGCGATATAAAAATGCGGCGAGTCCGGCCTTGGATAATTTCAACCTGCGGGTGCAAAAAGGAGAATTCTTTGGCTTGCTCGGGCCAAACGGTGCCGGAAAAACCACTGCCATTTCCATCCTCAGCGGTCTTTTTCCACCTGACCGCGGCACGGTCTTGATTATGGGAACGGAATTACGGCGGCAACCAAACAAAATCAAGCAGATTTCAGGGCTGGTACCGCAGGATATTGCCCTGTATGACCAACTCACTGTCCGTGAAAATCTGGTATTTTTCGGCAAACTCTACGGGCTCGGTGGGCAAAAACTGCAGGACCGGCTTGCAAGATGTTTGGAAATTGCCGCGCTCACCGAACATGCAGCCCGTCCCGTTGCCACCTGTTCAGGTGGCATGAAACGTCGTCTGAACCTGGCGGCAGGGCTCCTGAATGATCCGCAAATTCTCTTTCTCGATGAACCGACCGCAGGCATTGATGCCCAGTCCCGGCATCTGATCCATGAACAACTGTCAGAGTGCAACCGGAACGGGGCCACAATTCTTTACACCACTCACTACATGGAAGAGGCCCAGAAACTGTGCAGCCGGGTCGGGATTATCGACAGCGGCCGATTAGTGAAACAGGGTATCCCTGAAGAATTGCTGGCACAAAGCGGGAGCTGTAACCTGGAAGATCTTTTTCTGCGCCTGACAGGAAAGCAACTGCGTGATACATAATGTCTATCCTTAAATCGTATTGTTCTCACGGCTCCCGGTTATGATGAAAATATTTGCCGCCGCTGCCAAAGAACTCCTGCTGCTGCAACGGGACCGGGCGGGATTGCTGGTCCTGTTTATCATGCCGGCGATCCTGGTGATAGTGATTACCCTGGTGCAGGCAAATATCATGGAACTCACCGGGCAAAAGAAGACCAGGGTGCTGTTTCTTGATCAGGACAACGGAGATCTTGGCGTCTCTCTGCAAAAATACCTGGCAACAGGACACCTGGAGATTGTGGCATGGGATAAAAAGCAGAAAAATATTGCAGCTGTTCAGGCCGCGGTTGCCAACGGCGACTACCAGGTTGGCATTGTTGTACCGGAAGGTTCCTCGGTCAGATTCCACAGGGAGACAGACCGCCTTCTGCAAAAAAACGCCAGGCAGGAAAAAGGCAGCTCCCGGGCCTTGATCCCCGTGCAGGTCTTTTTTGATCCCGGGATCATGCCCGGTCTACGTTCCGGCATAACGGCCCGGCTGCAGACGGCATTACAAACTATTGCCATGGAGGCAAAGATTAAGGCCCTGGAGCGGATGCTCAAGGGGGCAATGGCCAGGCTCGGCGTCCCCCCCGAATTTGCGCCATTGCCGGAATCAGGACTCGCCAAGCGTCTCGGGCAGCCTCTTTTTACCCTGGAGAACAGCCAGGAGTCCTCCCGGCCAACCGGGACGACTCCATATAACCCGGTCCAGCAAAATGTGCCGGCCTGGGCATTGTTCGGCATGTTTTTTACCGCCATTCCCATTGCCGGGGCTATCCTGCAGGAACGAAAATCCGGCATCTGGATTCGTCTGATGTCTCTGCCCGTCTCTCCTCTTCTTCTCTTTGCCGGGAAAATTCTGGCCTATATCGGCGTCTGCCTCTGCCAGTTCCTGCTTATCGGCCTTATCGGTTTTTTTCTGTTCCCGTATATTGGACTGCCGGCCTTCACCGTTTCCCCGAATCCTGCCGGTGTGCTGCTTATCGTTCTGCTCTCAAGTCTTGCCGCCTGCGGCTACGGGATCTTCCTGGGGATGGCCTGCAATACCTACGAACAAGCATCAACGCTGGGAGCAACCACAGTTGTGGCGGCCGCCGCCATTGGCGGCGTGATGGTGCCGGTCTATGCAATGCCCCGGATGATGCAGCGCCTCAGCATTATATCGCCGCTCAACTGGGGCCTGACCGCCTTTCATGACCTGCTGATGCGAGGGAATGCTCTTCCTGCTATTCTGGATGATCTTGGTGGTCTGGCCATATTTTTTCTGCTGACAGTCCTGCTTTCCTGGAAACTGGCGCAAAGCCGAATATAGTGTGCTAAAACGCTCTACCGTAAATCGGCAAACCTTAACCGTGTATGTAGCTAGAAAGTATCTATGAAACCTTTTGAACGAGAACTGCTGGAACTGATATGCACAACATGCAACCTGCAAGATGTCGAATTGGATAAGATAGGCTCCGATGAGCCTCTGATCGGTCCGGATTCTCCACTGGGAACCGACTCTCTGGATGCCCTTGAGATTGCCGTAACCATTCAGCAGGAATACGGCGTCAGAATGAACTCGGAAAACACAAGCAGGGTGGTTTTGCAGTCAGTGGCAACCCTTGCCGACTACATCAAAAAGAATAGGTGAGGATTATCTTGAGAAATTATTTTTTACATCACCGTCATGAGTACATAGCCGACGGAAAATCTGCCGCTTTCGGGAATCATCCCCAATATCCGCTCCCCTCTTCGCAGGTTGCCTGATGAAAAAAGCTCCTCCAGCATAATATAAAAAGAGGCGGAACCGGTATTGCCCTTGCGGGCAAGATTGGTGAACCAGCGATCCTGCGGTATGGCAAAATTAATTTCCTGCAGTTGCTTCAGGAGCGGTTCCCTGAAATATTCAGAGGAATAGTGCGGCAGAAACCAGTCAATATCATCCGGCTTGAGACCATGTTTTTCGATAACCGACGGCAGACTTTGGCCGACCAGGGTCGGTATTACCTCCCGGTTCAGCAGGCGGGCATCCTGCTTGATTGTAAAGACACCGTATTTCTTTATCGTACCGGCCCTTGCGTACTCCCGCCAGCCCTTGATGCTTCCGTCTTCCTGCTTCACTGCCCCAGCATACATACAGGCTTCCAGACGATGGGCATGGGAGAGAATTTCAATCCAGTCAACCTTAAGGCTTACGCCGCCGGATGCCGGCCCTTTTTCGATCAGCACGGCACCGGCTCCGTCCGAGAGCATCCAGCGCAGGAATTCCGCCGCAAAAGAAAAGGCCGGGTGACGTTTTTTACCCCCCGTCTGATCCGTCGTGCCATTCATGGCCTGGAAAAAATCCGTTCGCATAAATGTAGAGGCCAGCTCGGAACCGGTTGCAACCGCGTTGCCAGTCAGGCCCAGGGCCACCGACATGGCACCGTATTTCAGGGCCGTGATGCCGGTAAGACAGACTCCGGCCGTGCTGATAATTTCGCATGGACCAATGCCCAGCTCCCCATGCACCATTGAGGCATGCCCGGGCATCAGTTGGTCGGCGGATGAGGTGCCGCAACAGAGGCACTCTATGGGCGGTATGGGCATCTTCCTGCCGGACCGCAGCAGGCGTACCGCCTCGGCCGCCAGTTGCGCATTGGTATGGGTGATACCACCTGTTTCCGGGTCAACGGCATAGTACCTGGTCTTTATGCCGTTGTTGGTGAGAATAATCTGCCTGGTTCTGGCCGAGACCTTGTCGACTTCTCCCAGGAATTGACCCAGTTCCCCGTTCCCCACCGGCTTACCGGGCAGGAAAGCCGAGACCGCATTAATAAAGGCATTCATCGATTATAACCGGGCGTTCTGGTGACTGCTGGCAAGGATCCGGGCATAAAGGGTGTAGAATCGTTGTTCTTCAAGTTTTGTTTCCGTAACTGCGTTGGTCAATGTGTAATAATCAAGGTTATGGTTCATGATCCGATGTTGCTGTTCCCGATAGAGAGACGTGCCCGGCAGGGGGGTCATGACGGTTATCATCGGCAGATCAATCTGTGCTTCACCGAGATAGGTGCTCAGGCGCTCAAAGTCGTCTTCGTCATAGTCCGGGGAAATAATAAAATCTCCGACAATGGTAATTCCCATATCATTGAGAATGGCAATCGCCTCTGTATTCATGCAGACCTGGTTGGCCTTGTTCATGGCCGAAAGACTTGCATCATCAACCTCTTCAAAGCCGATAATCACTGCCCGCAGCCCGGCCTCTTTCCATTGGCGCAGCATTTCCGGGTGACGGACAACCGTATCTGAACGGATGTCGGCCAGATACTGTTTGTTCAGCCCCGATTCCAGAAGAGCCCGGCCAAGAGCGGTTGCCCGCTGTACGTCACCGAAAGTGTTGGCGTCAACAAGCCTGATAACCGGGACATCGGCAAGCAGCCCGATGTCCCGGATGACGGCAGCAATAGATTTTGTCAGGTAACTGCCGCCTGTCTGGCCCGTGATGCAGCAAAATGAGCAACGGTGCGGACAGCCGTATGCCGAGGCGACAAAGCCCATATTGATACCCAGTTTTTCCAGGACATAGTACGAGCGGTATTGGCTGACCAGGCCATAGGCCGGGGGGCGGTCCATGACCAGATCCTCGACGGTGGTACGTCCGGATGGTCGAGCAAGTTGCCGGCCGGGTCTTGTCCGGATCACGCCCGGCAGAGAGATCCTTTTTTCCGTATCGGTTTCAAGGGCTGCAACGAGGTCGGCAAAGGTCTTTTTTCCTATGCCGATCACAATATAATCAACAGCATCATGATTGAAAAATGCAGGATCATTACTGGCATGGATGCCGCCCACCACCACGGTCGCCCGGCAGCTCTCTTTTACCTTTGCCGCAAGCTGCAGCATGGTATTGGCTTCACAGGTCAGCCCGGTGATTCCAACCACATCCGGCCGGAACTCCGGCAGTTCGGCATCAAGGCCGCCGGGGTCCGCTTTCAAGTCAACAATGCGAACATTATGCCGGAGCAGGTTGCCGGCCAGTTCCTCCAAGGCCAGCGGTTCGCCCCGAAAGATCTGCTTGAGCGAGGTTATACCATAGCGTTCTTCCGGAATACTGCGCCCGCAATTCGGGGGATTAACAAGAAGAATGTTCATCACTCTCCGGCCTGGTTTTTTTCGCCTGCCTTGATCTCGACAAAAATCCTCGTTTTCGGACAGACACTAACTCGTGATACATGCTGGAAAATGCCGGGTAGCTTGCGGTAGAAGCCCGGTGATCTTTCGCTGAAAGATGGTTCGCAACTGCTTCATGAATTTTTACATACAGCATTGCGCCAGCAGGTGGGGTCTGAGGCGAGATAGTCACCGGTGAGCTGATAGGCTGCTCCACGGCAGCCGTAGCACTCTTCTGCTTTTTCACAGGTGCGGCATTCTCCTTTTATCATTTTCCGGTAATTTTTCAGGTTATTGATCACCTCGCTGTTTTTCAGGATATGGGCAAGTTTGTTGTTGCGAATATTGTCCTGGGGAATAGTAACCCCGACGCAGGGCATGACATTGCCGGTTGCCGTGACCACGCAGGAAACCTGATGGCGCATGCATCTGTTGCCAACCAGGGGAGGTTGTGGCTCCCAGGTTCGACCGAACTCTTCACGATCAATAGCCGCTAACTTGGTAAACAGATCCTTCAAGGCACGGGAATCAACCGTAAGCCATGTATTCTCAAGGGCATTTGCCTGGGGAGTGATGATTTCAAAATAGGGTTCTATGTTTTCCTCCCGTAGCCACTGCCACATTGCCGGCAGTTCCCCTATGTTTTGACGACAAATCACGGTGCTGATTGCCAGGAACCGTTCTGCCGACGGATAACCGGCCTCTTGCAACGTAGCCAAGGCGTTGTTAATTATCCGGAATGCACTTTTTTTGCCGGCCAGCTGGTCTTGAAGCTCCTCTTCCCGTGAATTCATTTTTAAAACGACCCGGGCCCTTTCCTCGGCGAGCACTGCGGCAAGATCTTTATCGATTCCTGTGCCATTGGTGAATATCTCGATTTCGAGCCGCTCTTTACCAAGAAAACGGAGCATCTCGACAATATGCGGATAGATGCTGGGCTCTCCGCCCAGAATAATTATCTTCCGTGCTCCCAACTCTTTTGCCTGCAGGATGATATCTTGGATTTCCTCTCTGGAAAGCTCGTTGCTGCATTCGGTCTTGTCGGTAATATAGCAGTACGAACAGCGGAAATTGCAGACCCGGCTGAATTCGATCTCCATGGACAGCAGCCGGTCAGCTGCCACAGCCTCTTTGATTTCCGATTCGGTGAACTCAAGATTGTATATCTGCATAGTACTAATATCCTTCCAGATCCCTAAAGCTGATCGAAATCGAGATACCCGGTTAGCGCGTTGGCCCACAACCAACTGTATTTTTTATAACCTGAATCCGTGAGCGTTCGAGAACGGTGCAGCTGCAAGGCGGCAACGAGGTTGATTATCCTAGTGTGATATCAACGAGTTGCCAACGCAGCAGATGCGCCGTTATCGGGCGCCCCGCAGGGCGGCGCGGTGAAGACTAGAAAATACGTTTATTAGACATATAATCAATAAATTCCATAAATTGCATGGAATATCACCTAAAGCCGTCACGGATTCGGGTATAATATTAGCTGCTTGGGGTAGCGGTTTATATTGTACTGCCTTTTAACTCGGCCGGTAGCTCCAATGCCTGTCTGATGCGATTTTCAAGTTCAGCCAAGGATAGTTCTTGCCCCGAGGCCGTCTCGATACGGTCAACTATGGCCAGGCTGATCGTGTTATTTATCCGGGTGTTAAATAAAAATTTTCCCGGAGTAAACAATTTCTCGGTATTGCAAAGATGCAGGACATAGACCGGAGCCCTGCAAAGCCTGGCAATCTTCAAGGCGCCCATGTTCAGGGTGGCGATTTTTCCGTCGCGGCTCCTCGTTCCTTCCGGAAACACAAAAAGATTGCCGCCTCTTGCCAGGTACCCTTCCATCTGCTCGACCCGGTCAATCATCATCCGGGCAAATTTGCCGTTACTGTCGGCAGGGCAGTACCCGGCATTGCGTATGACCCATCCAAAAATCGGCACCTTAAAAAATTTCGTTTTGACAACCGTCTTCTGTCGCTCAAGAAGAGAAATCATCAGCAGTGGATCCAGATAAGACAAATGGTTACAGACAATAACCGAGGATTTGATTTCTGCTATCCGTTTATCGATCTGCCAGTGATGCCGCGGGGCAGCTATACGTACAATTCCCAGAAAACCCCGGAAAAACAAGTTGGTTAACCGCTGAAAAGAAATTTCTCGTTGAGGGGAGAACAGGTACGCAGCGCCATAGCCGACGGAAAAAAGAAGAACAAAGCCCAGGGTAAAGTAGGTCCAGCAGGTCATGGTGACGATAAAATCACGCAGCCAGCCACCAAACTGAACCAGGAGAGAGTTACGCGGCGGCTTCCCGGCCATTGCGAATTATCAGGCAGGTATTGACCCCGCCAAAGGCAAAGTTCTGGATCGAGGCGATGTTGATGTTGCCACTGCTCAGCTCGCGGACGTGGCGCAGCATGCTGCAGCGGGGATCAACATTGTCCAGGTTCAGGGTCGGGGCGATAAAGCCCTGTTCCATCATATACAGCATCAGGGTGAGCTCGATAACACCGCAGGTGCCCATGGTGTGCCCTGTGTAACTTTTCAGGCCGATGACCATCGGGCCGTCACCATAGACTGCATCAATGGCCTGGGCCTCGATAACATCCCCCATTCTTGTGGCCGTGGCATGGGCGCTGATAACGTCGACCTCCTTAGGCGTGATGCCGGCATCATCAAGGGCCAGGCGCAGTGTCGCGCTTATGCCGTCAAGGTTGGGCAGTATAAGATCCCCCCCGTTGTTATTGCAGGAAAAACCGATAACCTCGGCAAGTATGTCGGCTCCCCGCCTTTTGGCGGCTTCATACTCTTCAAGCAGGACCGCCCCGCCGCCCTCGCCCACGACCAGCCCGTCCCGCCCGGTATCAAATGGGCGGGGGGTACATTGAGGTGTATCGTTATAGTCTACGGAACAGGCCAGCAGATTGTCAAAAACAGCTACAGTTGTGGTGTCGTATTCATCGGCACCGCCGCATATCATTGCATCCTGCATGCCGTACTTGATCATTTCATAGCCAAAGCCGATGGACTGACTGCTTGTGGTGCAGGCGGTTGACGAGGCGATAACCCTGCCGGTGATGCCGAACATCCTGGTTATATTCACTGCCGTGGTGTGCACCATGGACCTGAGATAATCAACTGCGCCGATGGAAGCAAATTTTGACTCCAACTCATTAAAAAATGTCTTGTAGATCTGACGCTGGACCGTCGGGCTGCCATGGGTGGAACCAAATGCCACCCCGAGCCTGCCCGAGGAAATAAATTCCTGAGGTAAGCCCGATCGCTCAAGAACATCCTTGGCAACCTGGCAGGCATAGAACGCCACCGGCCCCATGGTTTTACGGTATTGGCGTTTAAATTCGTAAGCAATCGGGTAATCAACAGTACCAAACACCCGGGAGTGGATATGTTTGGTCAGCAGGCCGTCATCGCGCAGGGGCTTTACTCCGGACCGCCCCAGGCGCAGGCTCTCGATAATGTCCTCTTTCCGGTAACCGATGGGGGTAATGGCTGAACATTCTGTAATGACGACTCGACGTTTCATGGAGCGGAAAGCACTTTTCTCTATGTATGGTGGGATGACTGTATTTTTTCTATATAATCAAGGATATCATTGACGGTGCGGATACCCATGGCCTTTTCCTTGTCTTCCCGGCTCAGGGAAAACCCGAGCATGATTTCAATCTTGCCGAGCAATTCAATAGCATCAATACTGTCAAATCCGTGATCGTCACGGAGATTGTCGTTTAATCCCGGATGTTCAAATTCAAAATCGTTTTCCAGAATCGATAAAATATTATCCTTTAATTCATCTCTGGTCATAAGTTCAACGAAGGCTGTTCAAGATAAAATTGAGAATCAATGCAATGAGCCTTGGATACTACACTCTTTACGGCTAATTTCACAAGGAAATATTACCGGCCATTCTAATGCAGAAACCGATCAAAATGATACCATTCAAAGGGGCGTTTCCGCAGAGATTCTTCCAGCAGATCGGCGTACTGCTGGGCAGCCCGGGAAACGGCCTCGGTTCTGTCCCGGCGGGATTCCGGCTGAATTGCAATCGGGTCGGACAGGGTAAGGTGGTAGCTGTTTTTACCGGTGCGGAATGCAAAAAAGACAAACAGGGGGGCGCCGGACACCAGGGCAAAAATAAAAGGAGCTTCCGGCAGATAGGCATCATGGCCCAGAAAGGTGACGCGGACCTGGCGTTGATCGCGACGCCAGACAATATCTCCGGCCATGGACACTAGGCCCCCTGATTGCAAAAAGCGGATACCCTCCACTGCGGAAAATGGTGAGCCACCATCCTGGTCCGCACCGATGATGGTTACTCCTGACCTGCGCAAATCAACCTTTTGCATCCGTTCCACACATTCTTTTTCCTTGACTCCCATATAGAGAAGAAGCTGTAAGTCGTCCCTCTGCTGGTTGAGAAGCATGGCTGCCTTTTCCCAGTTGCCAAGGTGGGACATGAGCAGAATCGCGCCCTTTTTACCGATGACGGCTTCAAGTTTTTCCCATCCCCCGGAGGTAAAAGTTGTTGTCCCGGTCCGGGAGGACAGAAATCGGTCAAGATGAATGGTAGTGAAATTCTGGTACTGTTTGAAGGTGCACCAGAGGTGGTAGAGTTTTCCTCTCCCGGGATAGAGGGCGGCGTAGAAACGACGGCTTTCCGGAACCCGGCTGGAAAACACGAAATAACCGGCGGCAATAATCCGGGAGATAGCAACAAGCAGCCATGGACCACATAGCTCTGCGGTCCGGATAATACTCTTGTACCAGAGCCCCTTCATGGTCGGAACATCCGGAAAATCCGCGCAAATATCAGGCGACTGAACGTGATGGAATTGCGACAGAAATCAACCAATGGCCGGAAGTGACTCACCCGTTCTCCTTTTACCTGATAGGCTACCTGTACCGGTACTTCAATAATCTCCATGCCATGCTGCCGGGCCTTGACCAGCATTTCCACCTCGAACTGATACCTTCTGGCGCGTACTCCAAGCTGCATGGCCTCCGGCAGGGGATAGAGCCTGAAGCCGGATTGCGAGTCCTCTACGGCCGGGCCGCCGGATACCCGGACCCAGAAGTTGGAAAATTTACGGCCGAACCTGCTGGTCCAGGGTACGTTTTTCCCCTCCTCCATGCCCCGGCGTCGGCCGACGACAAGGCAGCGCTTACCGTCAGCCACGGCCGAAAGCAGTGCTCCGGCGTCGGCCGGTGTGTGCTGGCCGTCACCATCAATGGTGATGGCCCGGTCGCATTTTTTTTTAACCGCCGCCGCAAAACCGGTGAGAATGGCCGCGCCCTTTCCCCGGTTAACGGAGTGATGCAGGACCGTAATCCC
>VAPE01021987.1_pt1 | contig 17865 bp, 23 predicted proteins | sample 3393911 | NCBI WGS metagenome assembly VAPE01 (sample SAMN08290436, study PRJNA428436) | hydrothermal vent metagenome | isolation source: Deep-sea hydrothermal vent chimney | place: Atlantic Ocean: South-mid Altantic Ridge | reverse complement strand
GTTGAAGAAGTTAAGAACGTCCCTGAATTACTCAAAATTGTTGTTTAATCTGTCCATCCTGTCCAAAAAGAAAAAAGTCTTGCATACTTTAAATCTGCGTTCATCTGCGAAAATCTGCGGCTAATAATAACCCTTGACCCCACCACCCCAAATATCATATACTTTTACCATAGCATGAGGGGGTCATGCCGATGTTCCTAAAATTACACAACCCCTCGAAAAAATCCTTTAAAATCAAGCCCAACCACGGTCGGGATGGGCGGTAGCCCGTCCATTTGCCGGTTAACAGGATAAAAGAGAGAAACAAAATCTTGTTGTTTAATCATTACATCCTGAAACATCCTGTACATCCTGTCTAAGAAAACTCTTCGTGGTGAACAGTTCTTTTGCCCTTTGCCTTCAACCCTTCGTGCCCTTCGTGCTCTTCGTGGTAAACAGTTCTCTAGTCTTTTGCCTTTAACGCCATGCCCTGTAATAACAGTTATATGTCCCATCTTTAAAAAAATGGGAACCCGGGTTCAGGACGAGGAGGAAAAAATGAAATGTCTATTATGCAACGGTGAAATGGAAAAGGCAGCAGTTGCTTATACAGTGGACAGGAAGGGGTACCATCTTTTTATCGAGAAATTCCCGGCTTATGTCTGTTCTCAATGTGGCGACATAAGGAATATTTTTTAGAAATAGAAGAAGGAACAATCGCTTATGTGAACTTCAGAACAAAAGGAGGAGGAGTAACAGAATTTGCAGTAAAGCTGTTATCCTTATTTGAAAACAAGTGGCATGAAATCATTAGATATGATAGTGGACATAGCTGTCCCCATAAGGATATACTCAATATAGATGGTGAAGTAGTAAGGAAAGTCTGGTATGATTTTCTTGATAATAGTCAGGCATTGACAATGGCAATTACGGATATTAAAGACAATTTTGAATTCTATAAGGAGAGGTATCAGAAGTGGCTAAAAGGACAATAAAAGAAAAAGAGATAACAGAGTATCTCAAAGATGAAGGGTTTAAAGAAATCAAAGTGGCAGAAAAAGCTGCTGAATGGTATAAGAAAGCATCTGAACGTCCATCCTGTTTAAGAACAGTTCAAAAGAAAAAAATAAAAAGTTAAATGGATAGCGAGCGTATACCCTTAGTCTGGCCACAGGGAAGATCAATGTTTGCGTGATGATAATATTTAACCTGCTTTTTAAAGCTCTGCGCTCTGCCCTTGACCCTCAGAGTTCACAAAAGGATATGTATTATAAAACCCTTCGTGCTCTTCGTGTCCTTCGTGGTGAGCAGTTTTTGCCTTTAACGCTATGCCCTTGCGTCTATATGAAGGAAGAAAATACTTAACATTTAAGATCTGACCCTTGGCATATTCTATCCTGCGGTAATGAATAACATCAGTGAAGGCTGGGATAGCTATCTTGCTTGTTAGCTGTTTAAATTTTAATAAGGAGGTTGAAAAAATGAGAAAATACAAGTTCAGGATTGTTGTAGAACAAGATGAGGATGGCATTTATATTGCTGAATGTCCTGCTTTAAAGGGTTGTTACTCCCAGGGAATCACGATAGAAGAAGCTATAGAAAATATAAAGGATGCAATTCGGCTACATCTGGAAGCTCGCAAGGCTGTAGGAGAAAGCATTCCCATTGAAGTTATGGTTGAAGAGGTTGAAGTAAGTGTCTAAAATAAGCCCTGTTAGATCAGGAGAAATTATAAGAGTGCTTGAGAAACTTGGTTTTAAGAAGATAAGACAAAGTGGAAGTCACGCTGTATATTATCATTCTGATGGTAGATGGACAACGGTTTCTATACACAAAGGAAGAGACATAGCAAAAGGGACTATAAGAAAGATACTCAGAGATATAGGCTTAACTTATGAAGAATTCAGAGATATCAAGTAAATTTGTCAAATGTGTAGACCCTGTCAGTCGACTTTATGGTGAGCAGCTACTTTATTTGGTATTTGGTATTTATTTGGGAACTACCCAGGTATAATGGTTGATTTTATACGACTGAAAACAGAATACCACGAAGAGCACGCAGTACACGAAGTAGTTGAAAAGCGTGGAAGAAATTAAAGAGATTCATGAAGCTCAGTTGCTGACTTATGATGTGTCGACAAATAAGGATTGTTAATCAACTTCAATGTTCTAAGATTGAAAAATGGCATCAAAAGATACGTACTATAAAACTCTTCGTGGTGAGCAGTTCTTTAGTCTGTAAGATAACCTTCGTATCTTCTCTTCGTGCCCTTCGTGCTCTTCGTGGTGAAAGTTTTTGCCTTTCTGTCCATCCTGTCTAAAAAGAAAAAAGTCTTGCATACTTTAAATCCGCGTTAATCTGCGAAAATCTGCGGCTAAAAACAAAAAATGAAAAACTACGATTCCACTAAACGCATCCTTGTCACCGGCGGTGCCGGTTTTCTTGGCTCACACCTGTGTGAAAGGCTTCTTGAGAAAGGACATGAAGTCCTCTGTGTTGATAATTTTTACACTGGCCGGCGCTCTAATATTGCCCATCTCATATCAAATCCCTATTTTGAAGTCCTGAGGCATGACATCTGCTTCCCTCTATATCTGGAGGTAGATGAGATATACAATCTTGCCTGTCCTGCCTCTCCCGTTCATTACCAGTTCGACCCGGTACAGACCACAAAGACATCTGTTCATGGCTCTATCAACATGCTTGGATTAGCCAAGCGGGTAAAGGCAAAAATTCTACAGGCATCGACTTCTGAAGTCTATGGCGACCCAACTGTTCACCCTCAGCCTGAAAGCTATTGGGGTAATGTGAATCCTATTGGCTTAAGATCATGTTATGATGAAGGAAAACGCTGCGCAGAGACACTTTTCTTTGACTATCACCGTCAGCACAAACTTAAGATAAAAGTGGCCAGAATATTCAATACATATGGCCCGAGGATGTATCCTAACGACGGCAGGGTAGTAAGCAATTTCATTATGCAGGCCCTGAAAGGGGAGGATATAACCGTCTTTGGTGACGGAAGCCAGACAAGGAGCTTCTGCTATGTGGATGATCTTGTAGATGGTCTGATTAAGCTTATGAATACTCCTGACGACTTTAGCGGCCCCGTGAATTTAGGCAATCCTGTAGAATTCTCAATCCTCGAACTTGCCCAAAAGGTGGTCGAATTAACCGGCTCAAAATCCAGGATTGTTTATAAGCCTCTACCTCAAGATGATCCTGTTCGTAGGTGTCCGGATATCACGTTAGCAGAGAAAGAATTAAGATGGCAGCCGAAGATGGGTTTGGAGGTGGGTCTGAGGAAGACCGTAGAATATTTCCAGTTTTTTGCCAAATAAACAAAACAAACCAACAAACTAAAATAACCCGAGAAACAGAAAAATGCAACATTGCAAGTCTGACCCCGATTCACCGACCACTTTGGGAAAGGCTGCTGAAATAACAGGTTGTTCTGAAAAGGCTTTAGTGGAAACGTCTATACAAAGGCATTTCAGCGGTGAAATATACAGGTCTTGACCATGATAAAGAACTAAAGATATTTTTGAATTTTATAAGGAGAGGTATAAGAAATGGCTAAAAGGACAATAAAAGAAAAAGCAATTGTTATTGGAGGGGGAATTCACGGTATTACTGCAGCTCTTGCGCTTGCTGAGGCAGATGTTGATGTCACGGTAATTGAAGCGAATGAAGAACTCCTTCAAGGAACATCCGGTGCAACGCATAACCGAGCCCACATTGGATACCACTATCCTCGGTCAATCGAAACTGCTCAAGAGTGTTTGCGAGGGCTCGAGTACTTCAAATTAAGATATCCAGGAGCTTTGTATTACCCCAAAGAAGTATATTATGCCATTGAGAAAGATGAGTCAAAAACGAGCACAGAGAACTACATGAAATTCTGTGACCATATGCAGATTCCATACAAATTTCAATGGCCATCAAGTGAATTCTTGTCAAAAGACCATCTGGATAGTTCATTTCTCGTCCCAGAGCCATGCTTCAATTTGAAAGTGTTAAGCCAATTGATTGAAAAAGAAGCTGCACGTAAAGGGGTAACAATAAAAACTGGTTCGACCGTGATCTGGTCAGAACCGAAAGAAGATGGAATGTACAGTGTAATGATCGAAAAGAGAAATATAAAAGAACAACTGAGAGCAGGAATAGTGATTAACGCAACATATGCCTATTCAAATAACATACTAAACATAAGTGGCCTCGAAGCTGATAGAACACAATATTATTACCATACAACAGAGGTTATAGTGGCACGAAGCAACAAGCTGCGTATTCCCGCATTGACCGTCATGGACGGTCCGTTTATTTCGGTGTTGCCCTATGCGGCATGCGAAGACCTTTATCTGGTATACGATGTAGTCTATTCCGTGGTCCACAAACAAAAAGGTTTTTTATATGAGAAGCCAAAGAAAGTAGCGTCGAATTGGAAAAAGATGATCGAGCACGGGGAAAAATATTATCCATTCATAGAAACATTGGAATTCGTCAAATCGCTGTGGGGATCCCGTCCAGTTCCTGCCGATGATACAATTGACTCACGATTCACAAGAATCTTAGTTCACAAAGCATCACCAGGGTTCTATTCAATCCTGGAAGGCAAATTCATATCTGCTCCGCTGGTCGCGCAAGAACTCATTGGAATGATACGGAAGGACGGATTGATCAAATGACAGTAAGGGTTGGACTCATCGGTCCAAAAAAAAGCGCTAACGGTTACGGATTGGGCCACTACGTGGCAAGAGAGGTGTTGAATTCTCCAACGTCTACCCTTATGGCGATCATGGGAACTACAAGAGAAAGTGTCAGACATGCGGTAAACTTGATAAATTCAGAAAAAAATACCGCAAGAACATTTTCTGGTGCTATGTACACTATTGAGCAGAAAGAAGAATTTTTTCGAAGAAACGATATTGACCTTTTCATTATATGCTCACCTTCTGAAACCCATGAAGAGTATATTCGTGAAGCACTGCAAAATAACAAGCATGTGCTCGTCGAAAAGCCAATGATGAAGGCCACCAAAGGGACCCACCTATCTGCAAGGATTCAGCTGGCCCACGCGCTTCTTGATATAGCGAGGGAGAAAAACCTACTTTTATCTACAAATTGCCAGAGGGCAGCAGTAATTCCAGTTCTGGCGGAGCAATTTGGTATAACAGACACTCCCTCAACAGTCCAAATTGAATTGGCCGTGGGCATAAGCAAAGTATTAGAGGATCCTGAGGACTTATTTGATTTGTTAATCGCGCACCCGCTCAGCCTTCTTGTGAAATTCGGTGTTAGTGACTATGAATCCATCCAAGTACAAGAACATTCAGTGCAAAGGGATTATAGGTCAGTTCGTCTCCAGTTGAGAGGGTGCTGCAAGGCTTATAAGAGAGACATGATGTACGTCATTACTCTTCAGCAATCCATGAAGCAATCCTTAGCAGCAATGAGGGTGACTGTCAATAACATAGGGCCAGTAGATATCACAATGAAACTCTCGAACGAAGGAGAGATAATTACCCAGTATACAACTCAGAACACTTCTTTAGCCCCCTTATTTGCGGAAGACACATTAAAGATATCGATAAGGAGAATCATAGATGCCGTTGAACACACTGAAGAATCTCGATGCCCACTGATATCGAATGATGAGAGCTTTACAATCTATGCTATGCAGGAAATAATGAGAGAAGCAATTTTCGGAAATTAAAGGCAGATGTTGAAAAACTTGAGGAACTCTATTTAAAATATTCAATCTTCATGTTAAAGCTATATCGAACAGACTCTTTGAAGGAGGGGTTGATTCTCTTTTGCTACACACATTATACCAATACTGCAACTGCTGTCTGAAAGGGTTGTGTTAACCTCCGAAGTATGGCATTTAAGGCATTTAAACAGCTCAAAGATGTGACAAAGAGTAGGCGATCTACCCCGATATCCAAAATGTTACTCTCTATTCGGCGCTCACAAAGAAACAGTAGCTTATTTGGGGATGAAAAATTCCAATTCACTGTGAACCAAGACAGGTTTCTTGAAGAATGGCGTGGGTGGATATGAATTGCATAGTAAATGCCTGTTTTTTCAACAGACCGTCAAGACCCCAATCGCGATTTGTTTTATTAGAAATGACAACTTAAGGTATATGCAAAAATGAGAGAAGGAAAAAAGTGAGCACTGCCAGAAAAGCGATTACAGGGGCATTTTGGCTTGGAGGAGTAAGTTATGTAGCCTTTGGCATCAGCCTTATTGGGAATATTATCCTTGCCAGACTTCTTATACCTGAAGATTTTGGGATGTTTGCCTTGGCCCTCGCTTTGAGTGAATTGCTTTACATCCTATCAAGCTTTAGTTTCTCTCAAGCTGTAATCCAGATTCAAGATGAGGAAAATGTGGCGGATATGGCCTATATACTCTCTTTTGCTTTAGGGGCCATGCTTATAGTCTTAGCTCTGGGACTATCACCAGTCCTTGTTCATTTTTATTCAAAAAAGGTTGCCATCCTATTTTTGGCCCTCAGTGGAGCAGGTTTTATCAGTCTTCTTGCTGGTGTTTATGGAGCTCAATTCCAGAAAGAATTTGAGTTTAAAAGGCTCTCCTTTGTTCGACTTATTTCTTCATCCCTTTCCGTGGTTCTGGCTGTTGGAATGGCTTTCTATGGCTTTGGAGTGTGGAGTTTACTTGCGATGGCCGTGTCTCGATCAATAATTTCCTTCCTTGTATACCGATTCGCTTCTTCTTGGAGGTTTAGCTGGAATATTGATCGAAAAATATTAAAAAAGCTTTTCAATTTCGGATATAGAATGTTTTTCTTAAGAAGTTTAGAAATCGCTTATACAAGATTAGATAGGCTTGTAATAGGGACATTGGGCAATACAATTATGCTTGGGTTTTATCATCAAGCTAGATACCTGGCCGATCTTGGAAATGTTGCTACAGCTCCTGGTTTTTTCCAAGTTTCATTCCCTACCTATGCTAAGTATCAAAAAGATAATAAACGACTTTCAGAAACTTATAAAATTGTTAACTATTTTCTGGTTCGGATAATGGGTTTTTTTCTTTTGACATTTGTGCTTTTCCCTAAAGAGCTCATATCCCTTCTTTATGGGCAGAAATGGATAGAGGCTGCGCCAGCTTTACAAATGTTTTCTATTTATGCCTTCTTTGTACCAATTTTTGAAAATATGAAAGCATTATTGATAGGAAAGGGACAAATCTCTGAGGCAGCCAAAGCTCGCTTTTTTCAAGTGGGATCTTTAATTCCTTTATTAATTTTAGGGATACTCTGGAAGGGATTAGAAGGAGCAGTTGCTGCTACAAGTCTCGCTATGGTTATAGGCGTAGCAGGTGGCTTTTATTACATAAAGAAATTTTGCATATTTTCTTTTAGAGAAATTTACTTGAAGCCCTTGGTTGTTATATGCGTAACTGCTTTGATTTTTGGATTTATAAAATCAAAATTAAATGTGCAAATGGGAGGACTAATGACAATAGCTTATATTATAATCTTAAATCTCACGTATGCTTTGCTTTTACTGGCCATCGAAAATAATAAGCTAATTGCCAATATAAAATTGATATTAAACAAATTGAAAGAAAGGGAAGCTTTATCGACTGGAGATTTATGATGGAGAAGAATTCATATGAGTAAAGTTGCGGAACAGTGGACCCAGTCCCTCAGAAAAGAAGGATATGAGCATACATGTAAAAATAAACATGAATTTAAGAAAATTAAAAAGCTATCCCGCATTTGGAAACGAATATTGTCTAAAATAGATCTAACCCCTGGGAGTAGTTGTTTTGAAGTAGGATGTGGTGGTGGAATACATTTGGTTAGATTAGCTCTTAATGGATTTTTAGTAAAGGGAATAGATTGCTCTCCTGACGTAATAAATCGTGCAAAGAATTTCATAAGACAAGTTGGTAAGTTTGATGATAGAGTCAGTCCAATTCACATTTATGTTGGTGATTTTTTATCAGAGGGTTATGAATTTTCAATTAGTGATAAATATGATCTTGTATTTGATTTCGGTGTAGTTGAGCACTTTTTAAAAAAAAGCGAGAGGCTGGAATTTATTAAACGCAAATTTCAACTCGTTAAGGAAGGCGGATGGGTTGTTTCGGTTGTACCTTCAGGAAAACATCCTTATAGAGAAATGCAGCGCAACGAAGGGCTTGGTGGATATCATGTTCCTGAAATAAATTATACTCCTGAACTTCTAAAGGCCGAAATGCTTGAATGTGGATCTAAAGAGGTGTTTGTCCTCCCTCACAACATAATGGGATATCTTAATATCCATCCAAAGCAAAATGTAGTAAGAAAGGGGACTTTTTATTTGTCTCAAATTCTTCCACAAAGGTTATTTAAAAAAAATTTCTTATATAAACACGCATTCTCCTATATAGCTCTTGGAAGGAAATAGCTATGCAAGTAAAAATTTATGTTGATAGTATAAAATATGACATAGAGTAATTATTAGAGCCCATTTGGTGGGTTTGTTATAAGGGGGGGCCTTATGAAGCTAAATTTAGGCTGCGGTAGTGAGTATTTAAAAGGATACATAAATATTGATATAATGCAGGGGGTTGCAGATGTCGTTTGGGATTTGAATAAATGTCCCTATCCATTTGAAGATGACTCAGTTGATTATGTTCTTGCAAAGCATGTTTTAGAACACCTTGATGATGTGATATCAGTAATGAACGAACTTCATCGTATCGTTAAAAAAGGGGGGGGGAGTGGAAATAAGAGTTCCTTTTTATGCGAACTTTCAGGCATTAACACATGTACAACATAGACATTTTTTTTCTTATGGTACACTGGATCTCATTACGGAAAAGTCAGCCGAAACTTATGCCCCAAACTTGTGGAAATATAAGGAGAGGAAATTAGTGTTTAAAAGGGGAGCTGTGTCATCAAAGATAAAATCAAAGAGCAAAATTGATATTTTTTATCCGTTAAGGCTAATTTTCGCACAGATATCCAATAAATTTCCTTCATTATATCAGGAAAGCTTTTTAGTATATTTATATCCCGCAAGTGAAGTTATTTATGAAATAGAGCCAATTAAGTGAATTTCTACTGAATATCTTTTCCAATTTCATTCTTCTTTAGCACTCTCAATGTAGTATGCTTGTAAACCTAAAGGAATAGGGAGCATTTCAGGAAAGGCCTTCAGGAACTGATGACGAAGAGTTTAAAAAAGGAATCTGCTATGAAAGACAGTGTGATAATCTCTACAGGGCATGCCCGTTTACATCTTTTTTATGCTGCTATAGGTGCTCAAGAAGCGGGATTGCTACACTCCATGCTAACTTCTTTCTACCTTAGGCGAAAATGGTTGCCACTGGCAGAAAGGATGGCGAAGTTGTCAAAAAGGCCAGTCTGGCGTAGGCTCTTGCTTTGGCGAGATGATGGACTTAGTGAGCAGAATGTGATTTCCCTTGGTTCAACAGAGGTTGTATCGAGATTATGTATGATAGCCAGAGTTAAGGCCCCTTTCGAGAGCGTTCGGTTCTGGTTAGAAAAGATGGATTCTTTGTATTACGGGAGGATGGCAAATCGCCACATTAGGGCTCCGGTCAAACTAATCCATTCTCGATCTGGTTTCTCTCGCGCTATTATCCCCCATGCCCATAAAATAGGTGCAAGGGTCCTTTTAGAACAATCCATTGCACATCCGCTGTTTGCTCGTGGAATAATGGAGGAAGAATATGAAAAATGGGGTGTTCCTGATAAGCATAGAGTTTATGCGTATCCAGAGAAAGAAATGGAACGGGATATTGAGTGCAGTGATTATATACTTACAAACTCAGATTTTTGTGCGAATACTATTAGATCTTACATTAAAAACCCGAAAGCGATTAGAGTCGTTTATACCGGAGTCGATGTAAGTAACTTCAGCCCTTCAGTTACAAAAAACGATGATGAATTTACCATATTGTTTGTTGGAGCAATCAATATCCGTAAAGGTGTTGCCTATGCGATTAAAGCTTTCAGAAAACTCAGATTGTCCAACGCAAAACTCCTAATTGTGGGAGGTAGATCAATTGATGCCCCTCCCATTTTTGACGAATGCAGGGACCGTGTCAAGTATGTGCCACATATCCCTTATTCTGAGGTTCCAAAAATAATGGCTAATGCCAGTGTATTTGTATTTCCTTCACTGGTAGAAGGATCTGCTCGGGTAGTAGGAGAGGCTATGGCCAGCGGTCTATCTTGTATAGTGACACCGAACGCTGGTTCAATTATCCAGGATGGAGTTGAAGGATTTATTGTACCACCTAAAGATGTAGATGCCTTAGCAGAAAAAATCCTTTGTCTATATAAGAATCGCGATTTAGTAGTTGAGATGGGCCGAGCTGCCCGAAAAAGTGCAGTCAATAAATTGACCTGGGAACACTATCAAAAGAATCTGATTCGTGTATATAAAGAGATTCTTCAAGAAATTCTGGCATAGAGAGGCATAATGCTTGACACTCCCATTCAAATGTTCAGCATCCCTATCCATTGGAGCTTTGTCCCGATTTGTTTTTTGGTGGGTTTGCTTATTATTGCTATTCGCCCTTATTGGGGCTTTCTCTTTGCGGTTTTTTTAAATGTGGCCTTTGGGGTAGAAATTCTGTTTCTCCTTCACGTGCCTGTTATAGGTGTATATTTAAATTTAAACGATGTCTCTATGTATTTATCCATTCTGGCACTCTTAGCAGATCGCAGATACAGTAGAGATAAGTTTATATTTCCAAAGGTAATCTTGGCAATTCTAATTGTCATTTCAATCGGGTTTATAGAGTCTTTAATCCGATATCCGGATAATTTCTATTATACCTTAAGAGGATTGCGTTGGGCAATTCAGTTACCTATTTACTTCATTATTGGGGCAAATCTGGTACGAAGCGAGAAACGCATTCGGCAGCTTCTTTTGACTATCGTTCTTGGCGGCTGCCTGGCGTCGTTACAACAAATTTTTTGGATAGAGCAAACTCGACAAATGTTAGGAGATTTTTATGAGCCGTCACAGTTACGAAATATAAAATTCTTACGGGCTGAGCAACATATCTGGTTGATTGCTGGTGCTTTTATAGTTGCAGGCAAGATTCCCCGGAAATGGCTTCAACTGGGAATCGGCGTGCTCTTCTTGGTTGTCAGTGCAACTCACCAGACCCGTTCGATTGCTCTCGCCGCGGCGGGTGCATTGGTGCTTTATTACTTGTGGTTCTTGAGGGGCTCATCTTCATTCAGGTTGAAACGAATTGGATTTCTCGTTGTGATCGTTGGGATAACAATCTTTGCAATGGGAGCTCTAAAACTCACTAGACTATCGGAAAACTATTGGCATCGTATCAGTTATTCGTGGGAATATAAGTATTCCGATCCATCACTGGATCCTCGGAAAAGGGACATCGCTGTAGAATTTGCAGATTGGCGAGAGGGAAACATGATTATCGGAGAAGGCTTATATTATTATCCTCGTCACGTATTCCTGATTGGAAGGGAAGAATCATTGATCAAAGAAACAGGGGTTGGGTTTGGTCACATAGGTTATATAAATTATTTGTCTCAACTCGGTATAGTTGGCTTTCTCGTTTACGCGGTTTGGTTCCAAGGAGTGGTACTTGTCCGTGCTCGTCAGGCATTTCGTGAATATCAGCAAAGGCCTTGGCTTGCTTATGCTTCAGCATTGGTAGGTGCAATGTTTCTATATAATGCGATAGTTAGTTTTATGACTTCAACTCCATACTTGAATCAAGGTGCAGTAGTATCAGGTATTTTGGCCGGAGCCGTTTGGGCAATTCCTTTGCCAAGGAGAGTATTCAACGATCTGCTCTTTGGTTAAGAACCAAGACGAAATATCTATTTGCAGACAAAGAGGTTAGAATATAATGCAGTTGCCTAGAATAACCGTTGTCACGCCTTCTTACAATCAGGGAAAGTTTTTGCGAGAGACTATCGAATCCGTCATCAACCAAGATTACCCTAACTTGGAATACTTCATTGTTGATGGTGGTAGTACAGATAATAGTGTAGATATCATTCGTGAATATGAAGATCGAATTGATTGGTGGGTAAGCGAGAAGGATAATGGGCAATCGGAGGCTATAAATAAGGGGTTTAAAAGGGCAACAGGGGATTTGTTTAATTGGATAAATTCAGATGATATACTCTTTCCAGGAGCATTGCATCGAATTTCAGCAGCCTTTAGGCGACATCCTAACGCTGATCTTATCGTTGGGAACCAAGCACGGAGCGATGCAGATGGAAGAATCCTTTCTGTTAGTGTTGTGCCCTCTCTAATGGCAATCACTCCGGTTAGCTGGTTATTACCCATCGGGCAGCAGTCCACCTTTTTTTCTGCCAAGGCCTTCGAAAGAGTTAGAGGAATACGAGAGGATCTCCATGCCATCATGGACATTGATCTCTATTATCGCATTCTTATCAGTGGCGGCTCGCTGGTACGGGCTAAAGGAATGGTTGGTATGATCCGAACCCATCCCGACGCAAAAGGCGAGGCAAGGAAGGAACTTTGGCCGGAAGAAATCCGCCGGGTGTGGAGTGAGTACAGAATTTCTCGCGTATTGTTTGAGATTGCAAAGTTAAAAATGCGTTTTGTCAGGTGTCTCGATGGTAGCTATGTCAGTTCTTTTTTCGGGGTGCAAAGATGGAAAGGGAAAAAGCCCTGGTATTAAATATGATCGTCATTTTTTTAAAATGAAATGTGAGTAGCAAAGCATGTTCAAGTAATTTTTATTTACTGGAGAAACATTTTAAAATTATTGTAATCATGAAGTGGCGAGATAAGTTTTTTGACAACAAGCAAAGAACACTATGTCGAATAAAATAAGAATGTTAGTGATGTGGCCAGAAGCCGCTCCTTATTTGGTAGGATGCTTGAAGGTGCTTGCTGAATATAACGTTCAGCTACTTATGATTGTTCCCAGACCCGGACATTCAAAAGCCTACCTTGATCTTCAGGAATCAAATAACCTGACCTTCATTGACCTCTCGACTTCACAGACATGGTCGGCACATAAGATAAAAAAAACTATCGCAAGTTTTAAACCAGACATAGCTCTAATTACAATGAAGCGAACAGGACTTTTTGCTCAATCTGCCGGGCTTGTTCAACAAATGGGCAGTTTGGTCATTGGAACCAGCGATCATTATTGGAAGAACTCATGGCGGGATTATGCTAATGCGATTGTGAGCAGGTTGGGCACCTTTAGATATTACGATGTTATTCTTGTTGCTGGCGCTCTCGGTAGAATATATGCACGACGACTTGGGTTTCAGGACAATCGTATTTTTGAGGGTGTCTATTCTTGTGATACAGCTATTTTCCGCTCAATAGGTAAAGCCCGCTTCACGACAAACCAGAGTCGAGATTGGCCGAAAGTTTTCCTTTTTGTTGGACAGTATATTGCGCGAAAGGGGATAATTACTTTACTTGATGCATATTCTGAATACCGTAATAGCTCAGATGACCCCTGGGAACTATGGTGTGTGGGCAAGGGGCCCCTCTCTGGATTGCTGAACGATTTACCAGGTGTAAAAAACTGGGGATACCAATCGTCAGAAAGCTGTGCGCAGCTGATGGGAAAAGCAGGCGCCTTTGTGCTTCCTTCGATAGTGGATCACTGGAGCGTTGTTATTCATGAAGCTGCGTGCGCTGGTTTGCCGATTCTTGCCACTCACGGATGCGCATCTTGTGTAGAATTAGTGAGAAGCGGGTATAACGGCTTTACTTTTACGGCGAACGATACCAAGTTATTATCACAATTATTACGGTATATTTCGGAAGGTCAGTGTGGGGCCAAAATGGGAGAAAGAAGTTTGCAAATGTCGTATCAAATTGATACCAAACTATGGGCGAAGCGGTTATTGGTAGATATTCCTTTTTTAACACGAGGACATTCGCTATGTGCTCCACAATAGGATTGACGACCAAAACATTCAATCTGTAATATTCTTCTATACAGGATAATGGGGGGACAATGCATAAAGAGTCTTGTGAGACTAAAACAAGCAGGAAGTTACATCTTGGATGTGGGATGAATATTGTTGATGGATGGATTAACCTTGATGGATCCTGGAATGCACGGTTGGCAAAGCATCCTAACCTGAAAAGATTATTAAAGTTTTTTCGAATTTTTCCGGCGAGCCTCGCTAACATCCCATGGAATACTGAGATCCTAATACATGATCTTAGAAAACCACTTCCATTCCATGATAACTACTTTAGTGCCATCTACGCCTCTCATCTATTGGAGCATCTTTATCTTGAGCAGGCCAAACATTTTACTAAAGGAGTGCTTTCGTGTACTCAAACCGTGTGGTGTATTGAGAATGGTGGTTCCTGACTTAAGAACGGCTGTTCTTGAATATATGGCGGGGGAAGTGATTTATCAAGATTCGGATGAGGAAATGAGTCGAGCTGACAGATTAAATAAACGTCTTCTCTTGCGTCAGTCTGCTCCCCCCCCCACTGGAAATTTTATTTATAGGATTTACAATGCGTTGAAAGATTTTCATTCTCACAAGTGGATGTATGATGCCGATTCTCTTACTGGATATTTTAAATCCGCAGGTTTTGTGAATGTTAAAGAGATGACATTACATCAGAGCCTAATCGAGGATATTAAAAAAATCGAGGAAAAAGGGCGCGTATTGAATGGAGCTGGAGTATGTGTGGAGGGGATAAAACCAGCGATGCTATCTATCTAAAATGTGTCTTTTCCAAAGGGAAGCAAGGAGGATTTCCCAATACTTTTATTGACCTTTTAATTTAAAATTTCACGGCATTAACAAATCGGTTATATATGTTATGATAACACCCAAAATAACCTTAAAAAATATACACTAATAGTTTTAAAGACTTTTATTTATTTCAATTGTCATGAAGAGTTTTTTCTCGAATAAGAAAATTCTTATCACAGGTGCCTCTGGAACTGTAGGAAAAGAAATAGTAAGGCAGCTCTACGCACTTGATCCAGCAGAGTTACGACTCATGGACAATAATGAGTCAGAGGTGTTCTTTCTTATGGAAGAGTATAAAAGTAACAATGTTCATTGTTTCCTTGGTGATGTAAGAGACTCTGAAAAGATAAAAAAGCTTGCCGATGGTATCGATATAATCATTCATTCTGCTGCCTTCAAGCATGTAATCCTTTCCGAGTATAATCCTTTTGATGTGGTACAGACAAACATAATAGGAGTTGAAAATATCATAAGGGCTGCAACATCCTGTGGCGTCAAATATGTCCTTTTTACAAGCAGTGACAAGGCTGTGAATCCAACCAATGTTATGGGTACTTCAAAGTTGATGGGAGAAAGACTTATAACCGCAGCCAATGCTGTAAGAAACAACGGTAAGACCATTTTTAGCAGCACAAGGTTTGGTAACGTGTTGGGCTCCAGAGGCTCTGTAGTCCCACTATTTATGAAACAAATTAGAAATGGCGGTCCTGTGACAATTACAAATAAACAGATGACACGATTCATTATGACAATAGAAGAGCAGCAAAGTTGGTATTAAAGTCTGTTGTGATTTCAAAAGGTGGAGAGGTCTTTGTTACTAAGATGCCAGTGGTAAAGATTCCAGACCTCGCTGAGGTTATGATAGATATCCTTGCACCGAAGTATGGTTATAAGCCTTCCGAAATAAAGACTATAGAGATAGGCGCAAAACCCGGCGAGAAATTTTACGAAGAACTCATGAGTGAGGAAGAAGTAACCCGTTCTATGGAATTAAAGGATATGTTTGTAATCACACCAGCATTTAAGTCCATATATCAATCCATAAACTATAAATATCCAGAAACCGTATCTTCTAAAGTACATGAATCTTATATATCCGCAGCTAAAAATGCCATGGAAAATGATGAACTGAAGCAGTTCCTGATTATAAACAAAGTGTTAGAAAAGATTGCTGGGAGTTGGATATAGGAGTTTCTGGTTTGGATGCAGGTTCACCTTGTTAGAGAGTAAACATCTAACGAAATTGACGTAATTTTTAGGGATTTTAAAATATTTTTATCTGTGTTATATATGTGTGCAATCTGTAACATAAGTTTTGTAAATTCAAAAAAGGTATAATTCTTAATGTCATAGAGAAGACAAGAAAGAAAGGAGAACTACATCCTATGAATGAAGAAAATTATATCAAAGAGGGCGAGAAAAGTCATGGAGAAAAGGGGATGGAAATAGTTCTGGTAAGACCAACAACGTTTATTAACATGAAGGAGTATCCATTGAATATTGGATATATTTATGCGTCATTAAAACAAGAAAATTCTTTTGAAGTTAGCTTTATAGATGGTGAACAAATCGGTTTAAAATACATAAAAGATCGGGATATTATTGTTAAGACTCCAAGACATATACTGTGGAAGTCGATAGTTAACAGAATATTTGAATCGAACCCTGATATCATAGCTTTTTCATGTTATTCAGTAAGTATGACAACAACTAAATATATAACAGATATAATACGTTCAGAGGGATTTAAAGGTCAAATTTGGGCCGGCGGTATTCATCCGACCACTTGTCCTTCCGAGACATTAGAAAATATTGAAGGATTAAATGGTGTTGTGATAGGAGAAGGTGAAAGAACGTTTCCAGAAGTTTGTAGGGCTATATATAACAATGCGTCACTTTCAGACATTAAAGGAATCGCTTACAAGGATAATGGAACAGTAAAGATTAATGAAAATAGGCAATTGATTGAGGAGTTAGATACATTACCAATGCCTTTCCGGGATTTTTCGGGGTATTCTTATTCAAATCACATTATATTATCGAGTCGTGGATGTCCTTTCGGCTGCGATTTCTGTGATTCTAAAAGCATATGGGGTAGGCGTGTGCGTTTCAGATCAGGAGAACATGTTACCAGAGAAATTGAAGAGATCGCTCAAAAAGGTCAAAAATTTATTGGTATTCGTGATGATACATTCACTTTGAGAAAAAAACATGTTGAGGATATTTGTAGATCTCTGAAAAATAAGAATTTGGATAAAAGGATAAAATTAAATGTGGGTTCTCGAATTGATACAATGGATAATGAGATGCTTGTACTTTTAAAGAGGATGAATGTTAATTTTGTAACTTTTGGAGTTGAGACTGGCAGTGTTGCTATGCAAAAGAAGATCAAAAAGAATTTGGATATCTCTACTGTTGTACCTACGATAAAGAAAACAAGTGATGCTGGTATAAGATCAGTTACCTTTTTTATGGTGGGCCACCCTGGAGAGACTGAAAATGATATAAATGATACATATCTCTTGATTAAAGAGCTATCAAAATATTGTGGCAAGCGTAATTTTATATCAATTAATATAGTATGCCCTTATCCGGGGACAGGATATTGGAATTATGCTACATTAAAATATGGCAAGTTCATAGATTTTTACAAGAAAAGTTTCAATTATTACCATCAATCAAAACCACTTGTAAACATTACAAATATGGAAAATGATGTCTTCAATAATCAAATAACTCGAATTATTCGGTTAGCAAATAGTTGTAATATTAAATATAAAATTTATACTGCTATATCAAATCCTACTCTGACAGCAAGAAAAATAAAGGAAAGGTTTTTAAGTTAGGTGGTATTTAAATTAAATCCTTTGGGGTTGAACTTCCCCCGGAATAACGAGCACAACGAAAGGTTATTAACCCGGCAAATAAATAGGGTGACATTCTTAAGCAAAAGAAGTATAATATAAGGATGGAAAGGATGGAAAAAGAAGATGCCAGAAAATTTACACAGAAGACACAGGAGCAGCTACGGAAACAGGCGATCCGGCTTCGCCGGAAGGGCAAGACGTATAAAGAAATAGGCGAAATCGTAGGGGTCCATGCCAACACAATCTGGAAATGGTGGCAG
>VAPE01005969.1_pt1 | contig 17875 bp, 16 predicted proteins | sample 3393911 | NCBI WGS metagenome assembly VAPE01 (sample SAMN08290436, study PRJNA428436) | hydrothermal vent metagenome | isolation source: Deep-sea hydrothermal vent chimney | place: Atlantic Ocean: South-mid Altantic Ridge | reverse complement strand
TCAACAATAGAGCCGTCATTCCCGTGGTCTGTTGGGCGGGAATCCAGTCTTTTCAGTAACTTCTGGATACCCGACTACAGACTTCGGGTATGACAAAAATAAATAACTGCAATTTATTCAAAGACTCTATTTATTCTTTTCTGTATTTTTGAGTAAAGAGTGTTATAAGATCAATCGGCACGGGGAAAATAACTGTTGAATTCTTTTCTGAAGATATCTCTGTAAGTGTTTGAAGAAATCTCAGTTGCAGGGTAGCCGGCTCGGTAGCTATAATCTTTGCTGCGTCGGCAAGTTTCTGTGCTGCCTGAAATTCACCCTCTGCATGGATTATCTTTGCCCTGCGCTCCCTCTCCGCCTCAGCCTGTTTTGCTATCGCCCTCTGCATCTCCACAGGAAGGTCGACGTTCTTTACCTCGACTGCGGTTACCTTTATACCCCATGGTTCGGTCTGAAAATCTATGATGCGCTGCAGTTCGGAATTGATGGCATCCCTTTTGGAAAGCAGGTCGTCAAGCTGGCTTTGACCAAGAACGCTCCTTAAGGTTGTCTGGGCTATCTGGCTTGTACCGAAAAAGAAGTCCTCAATTGCCGTTATCGCCTTTATAGGATCCATCACCCTGAAGTATACAACGGCGTTGACCTTAACAGTAACATTATCCTTTGTTATGATATCCTGTGAAGGCACATCCATGGTTATTGTTCTGAGGCTCACCTTTACGAGTTTATCAATTATAGGCCAGATAATGACAAGTCCGGGGCCCTTCACCGGTATGATGCGCCCAAGCCTGAATACCACGCCTCTCTCATATTCCTTGAGAATCTTGATAGCGCCTGCAAGAAAATAAACAACGACCAGGACTACAAATATTATGCTCAGAAACTGAGGTGAAAATATCATTTCGACTCTCCTTTTTTATCATTATTTTGAGTCCTCAACGGATGCTGCACAAGGTGCGGCAATTTTGATTAATTTTAACCTAAAACGAACAATTTATGATATAAAGATCGAGGGAAGGTGAGGATGATAATCGCTCGAATCAGGCCCGCAATCCCGAACGCATTCGGGAGTCGGGAATCCTTCCCAAAGAACGATTCCCCGAACCCTTTCGGGGAATGACACTGTGCCCGAATGACGGAATAACGACAACCGTCTAATCGATTTTCCTTACATGCAGGCGAAGTCCTTCAACGGACAGGACCTTTACCTTTTCACCCTTCCTGACCGGCTCATCGCTGTATGCCCGCCAGTACTCACCATGCACAAGGGCCATACCGTCCTTAAATATATCGGTATGGGCAACTCCCTCGAGACCGATAAGACCCTCGGTCCCGGTAACCGGCTTTCTCCTCCATGCCCTGACAGCGAGCCCTACAGTCAAGGTAAAAAAGAGGGCCGTCATCAGGGCTGCAGAAATCACAAGATAAAGGGACAGTTTGAGAAAGGGGCTTGAACTCTCAAAGAGCATCAGCGAACCAATAACCATCGACACTATACCACCTATGGTCAGAACGCCGTGTGAGACTACCTTCACCTCAAGGACAAACATTATTATTGCAAATACTATCAGGAGTAAACCGGCATAATTGACAGGTAATGTCTGAAAGGAATAAAAGGCAAGGACCAGACATATTGCACCGACAACACCGGGGAATATGGCCCCCGGACTTGTAATCTCAAAGAAAAGGCCGTAAAAACCAAGGAGCATGAGGATATAGGCAACATTGGGGTTGCTGATTATGCCGAGGATCCTGAGCCTCAGACCCATCTCTCCCCTGACAATCCTTGCATCTTTAGTATGGAGTATCTTCCAGCCTGAAACCGTCTGCACCTTCTTCCCATCGACCTTCTCAAGGAGTTCATTGAGATTCAGGGCGATAAGATCTACCACCTTCAGTTTTAAAGCCTCCCGGGCGCTTACGGAAACGCTCTTCCTGACAGCCTCTTCCGCCCAGTCCGCATTCCGTCCCCTCCTCTCTGCGATCGACCGTATGTAAGCAACGGCATCGTTCGTGACCTTCTCTACCATGGTCTTGTCCATCTTTCCCCCCATACCGACAGGATGGGCGGCGCCTATGTTTGTCCCCGGGGCCATGGCGGCAACATGAGCGGCCATGGTTATGAAGACCCCTGCCGAGGCGGCACGTGCCCCTGATGGTGCTACAAAAACAATAACAGGCACCTCGCTGCCGTTGATTGCCTTGATTATCTTACGCATTGAGGTATCAAGGCCACCGGGTGTGTCAAGCTCAATCACTATGGCGCTGAAATCCGACTTCTGTGCCCTCTTTATACTCTTTCCAATAAATTCGGAACTGACGGGGTTTATCACCCCGTCAACGGTAATAACCAAAACCGCCCTCTCACCTGAAAGGGCAGGAAACGGCAGGAAAACTGATAATATAAACAAACAGAGGTATACCTTCAGGCCTCTCATAGAAATATTATACCCGAATCCGGCGATAAAGGTGCATCATAATAATAGTCTGTTGTATAATTCCTGTAATGATTAAAAAAGCCCTGATATTCGTTGGCGTAATCATAATTCTCCTGATAGGCATAGTTGCGATTACAGAGCACCTGAAAAGATCCGATGACCGCACGCTCACCATAAGCGGCCGTGCCGAGGCCGATGAGATAATCCTCTCTCCTCAGATCCCCGGAAGGTTGAAGGATGTCTTCATAAGGGACGGCATGGAGGTCAGGAAAGGCGAACGGGTTGCAACCCTTGTTGACCGGGAGATAAGGGCGGGCAGGGATGAGATCAAAAACAGGCTGGATGCCTTTAAAGCAAGAATAAAGGCGGAAGAAGAAAACCTCGGGTACCTGGAAAAAAAGGTCTATGAAGACATCAGCGTGGCTCAAAGGACCTTGATTATCTCAAGGGCACGGAAAAAACAGGCTGAAGCAAAGAGGGACCGGGAGGAACTCCGCTACAGGAGGTACGAAACGCTCTTAAGGAAGGGGGTAATCCCCCGGGACAGGTTTGATTCCGTAACACTCTCATACAATCTTGCCCTGGAGGAATCTCAGATTGCAACTGAAGAGGTTAAAAGGGCTGAGACCATCCTTGGTAAGGCTCGCCTCTCAAGATTACTTGTCAGGGCAAAGGAGTACGGGATAGAGGGCATGAGGGCATCCCTTGATGCATTGAAAAAAAGGCTTGCCCGGGTGGAGATACAACTGTCCTACACGGAAGTAACCGTCCCGCAGGATGGAGTGGTGCTTAGAAAGGTCTCCGAGCCCGGTGAGTTCCTCAACGCAGGCGGCGTGATCGGCGTAATGATTGATCCGGATACCCTCCATATCAAGACCTATCTGCCCGAACCCTATCTCGGGAAGGTCTCCCTCGGTGCGGAGGTCGATGTCATCACCGATACCTATCCTGAAAGGCCCATAAGGGGCCTTATCTGCTATATCTCCGACGAGGCGGAGTTTACCCCCAAGGAGGTGCAGTCAAAGGTAGAGAGGGTCAAGGAGGTCTTTGCCATGAAGGTCTGCTTCGGAGAGGATAACGGGGAGGCATATAAAATCCTGAAGAAAGGCATGCCTGTGGATGTGGTGATAAAAACCGCCAACACACAGAACCCTGGGAAATGAATCATCCTTGTGCTGAAGACAAGACAAGCCCCCCGGAAATACAGCCCGTCATATCAATAAAAGGGGTGACAAAGCGGTACAGGAAGACCACGGCATTAAGAGATATAGACCTCGACGTTTCCCCTTCTGAAATTACCGGTATTATCGGCCCCGACGGGGCAGGAAAGAGCACTCTTCTGAAGATCTGTGCCGGTATTCTTAAGTACAGGGGGAGTGTTGTATTCCGGGGGAGGGAACTCTCTGAAAACCCGGAGAAGATAAAACCACACCTGGGGTTCATGCCGCAGGGGATCGGGCAGAACCTCTACATGGACCTCACAGTGGAAGAAAACATCAGGTTCCTGGCAACCCTGAAGGCCGTGCCTGAGGATGAGGTGAAAGAGAGGGAAGCAAAGCTCCTTCAGGCAACAGGACTGCTGCCCTTCAGGAAGAGGGCTGCCGGAAATCTCTCCGGGGGCATGAAACAGAAGCTGGGTATCTGCTGCGCACTGATATCCCTCCCCGAGATCCTTATACTCGATGAACCCTCCACAGGGATAGACCCCCTTTCAAGGCGACAGCTCTGGGAGATTCTGAATAACTACATTGCCACTGAGGGCACGACCATCCTCTTTGGCACCTCCTATATGGACGAGGCGGAAAAGTGCCATTCAATAATGTTTCTCCAGCACGGCAGATGCCTTTACAGAGGACATCCGGAGGACATAATGGACAGGGAGCCGGGACTTGAAGATGCCTTTTTCGAAAGGCTCGTCGAGGCTGGTGAACGTTTAAAAGAGGTGGAAATACCCCGTACCTGGAGAATCAGCGGTGGCGAGGGTGATGTGGTGGTTGAAGGGGTAACAAAGATGTTCGGTGATTTCACCGCCGTCGACGGGGTCTCACTTGAGGTGACACCCGGTGAGATATTCGGGCTCCTCGGCCCCAACGGCGCCGGAAAGACCACCCTTATTAAATGTATGATCGGTCTGCTGCATCCTGAAGAAGGGAAAATTCACCTCTCCGGGCTCTTGCCGGGATCAAAGGATCTGAGCTACAGGATCGGGTACATGTCACAGGTGTTCTCCCTTTACGGAGACCTGACGGTAATAGAGAATATAGAACTCTATGGAACCATCTACGGCATCAGGGGTGAGGTGCTTAAGGAGAGGGTGGTGTGGGTGATTGATTTCTCCGGTCTCAGGGGATATGAGACCACTGTGGTGGGGTCCCTTCCCCTTGGTATGAAACAGAGGCTTGCACTCGGCTGTGCAACACTGCATCTGCCGGCGGTGCTCTTCCTCGACGAGCCCACCTCCGGGGTGGACCCTGTCGCAAGGAGGATATTCTGGCAGTTCATAGGGAAGCTCTCAAAGGAACTCGGAATGACCGTGCTCGTGACTACCCACAATCTTGTCGAGGCGGACTTCTGTGACAGGGTCGCAATCATGGATTCCGGGAGGATAATAGCCACGGACAGGCCCGGCAGCCTGAAGGAGAAGTTCACAGAGGCTCAGGGAAATGTCTTCGAGGTTTATCCCGACGGACACTTGCCACAGGAATGGCTTTCTGAAAGATCAATCTCCGTGGTCCCCTACGGCAGGAGATACCGCCTCTGGAAGAAGGAACTGGATGAAGAAACAATAAAGAGTATCCTCAAAGCACATGGCATGGACTATCACTACATAAAAAGGATACCTCCTCCAATGGAGGACGTCTTCGTCTATTATTTACGGACTGTCGCCCAAATATGAAAATGCCCTTACCGTCATTCCGGACTTGATTCGGGGTTCAGCATGACAAAAGCTACTTTACTATTAAACCGGCAATTAAATATGGAGAGCAGATTTTGAAAAACCGAATACATGGTGTTTTTGTAAAAAGTCTTAAAAATCGCTTTTCTGTCATTCCCGTGAAAACGGGAATCCAGTTTTTTCAGATAGTTACATGTTTTCTACTGGATTCCCGCTCAAAAAACTGCGGGAATGACGACCTAACTAAAGAATCACTCAAATTAGGCACCAGTGAGTTTGCACTGCCGGTTTACTCCCTGTGAGGATGCCGGGTTAATAACATGCACATTGAAGGAAGGATCTTCAGGAATCCGTTGAAAATAAGCAGGGGGGAAATAGTGCCGCATTCAGGCTGAGCTATTGAGAATAACATGAAGAAGATCAGAGCTATAGCAATCAAGGAGTTCAAGGAGATATGGCGAAACAGGCTGTTTCTCATTCTTGCCTTTATTGTGCCCTTTCTGATGTTTGTGGTCTTCGGCTACGGTATCAGCCTCGATATCGAGAACATGCCCTCCTCGTATATCGATCATGACGGAACCCGGCTCAGCAGGGACCTGGTCGATAGATTTATCGGAAGATATTTTAAACTCGCGCGTACGGTGTCGGACCTGAAAGAGGCCGAGAACCTTTTGAGAAAGGGGGCATTGAGGGCAGTGCTTGTGATTCCCCCGGATTTTTCAAAAAAGATCTATCGCGGGGAGACATCGGATGTTCAGGTCCTCATCGACGGCGGGTATCCATATACATCCATTACAATAAAGGGCTATGCAGAGGCCATTGTGAGTTCATTCAACCTGCACCTTCTTAAAGAACGGACCGAACGGGCGGGTTATTTCGCTTCCCCGGTGCCGGTAAAGGCGCAAACAAGGTATCTATTCAATGAGTCGTTAAGGAGCAGCTATGCCCTCATCCCCGGTCTTATAGCGATAGTGCTTCTTATGAACCCGGCAGTGCTTACCGCTATAGCCGTTGCAAGGGAGAAGGAATTCGGCACAATATACAATATCTATTCAACCCCGGTTAAGAAAATCGAGTTCCTCCTTGGTAAGATCATCCCTTATCTCATTATCTCAACAATAAACTTTTTCGTTGTTGTAGCCACCGTGAAGGTGCTCTTTGCAATACCCATGAAGGGGAGCATCTTTGATCTGATTCCACCGGCAATCGTTTATGTCCTCATTAACGTCTCCATCGGGCTCCTGATATCATCGGTTACACGCACGGTTGTATCTGCTCAGATCGTAACACTTATCGTTACCATCGTACCCGCTTTCCTGTATTCCGGCCTCCTGATACCTGTATCCAACCTCGGTACGGAGGGCAAGGTGATGGCACACATCTATCCCACCATGTACTTCATGGACGTAATTCACGGGGTCTACCTGAAAAGACTGGGCCTCTTCCAGATGATGAAGGAAATGGGCATGTTAATACTGTACTTTATCCTGCTCTTTTCCTTCTCTGTAATGATCTTTAAAAAGAGGGAGGGCTGACATCTGGAACCTTATTAAAAAAGAACTCCTCCATATACTCCGTGACAGGGGGCTGCTGATATTTGTCATCTATGCCTTCAGTCTCGATATATTCCTGGCTGCAAAGGGATTTCAACTCATTCCCGAGCATGTTTCCATAGCCGCATATGACGAAGACCACTCTGTGGAAAGCCGCGAACTTCTCAGCAGGATCCGGGAACCTGCCTTCAGCAAGCCAAGGATAATCAAAGACAGGGCGGAGATAGACCGTATAATGAACAACTCCGAGGCGATCCTTATACTCGATATCCCCGACGGATTTGAACGGGATATCCACCGGGAGGGAGCAACGGTTCAGGTACTTGTCGACGGATCGCAGAGCACGGCGGCATACCTCAGTTCCGCCTACCTCGGAAGGATCATAAATGACTTCTCTCTTGAGAAGGCCATCGAGGAAAATTACAGAAAAGGGTTAAGGCTTGAGGTGCCGCTTGAATTAAGGAGCCGGATACTCTTTAACCCCGGCGCACGTGACGACATATATGAGGGACTTATCGAGTTCTTTATGATGATAACCCTGGTCGGGATGATCCTCCCTGCAGCCATGCTTATCAGGGAGCGTGAGTATGGAACCATTGAGCAGATACTGATATCCCCACTCAGCATAGGGCGGTTAATCATCCTGAAGATCCTTGCTTCGATGCTCTTCCTCATATCGGTTATAGCTGCAAGTTATCTGCTCGTTCTGAAACTCTGGCTTGGATTGCCCTTAAAGGGGGGAATCACGGATTTTCTCTTTGTGACCCTGATCTTCCTCGTCTCAACAACGGGGCTTGCCTTTATAATAGCATCAGTGGCAAGGAGGTTCAGCCAGATCGGGATGCTTACAATCGTTATCTTTGCCCCCATGCTTCTTCTGTCGGGCGGATGGGTGCCTCCGGAGGCACTGCCTGACTGGCTGAGAGCTGCAACGAGGGTCTCCCCGCTCAAGCAGTTCATGGATATCGGGGTCAGCATACTTATAAGGGGGGCAACCATGGATATGCTTTTGCTGAAACTTGCCAAACTGTTTATCATAGGGGCCGTACTGATAGGCACCGGGGGACTGCTGTATAAAAGGAAGGTCTTGAAATAATGGGGAATTCAGCCGTGAAGGACTGGAGAGACAGTATTTCCTTTGTCCTGGTAAACCCCCGCGAACCCGGTAATATAGGGGCCTCTGCAAGGGCGGTAAAAAACATGGGGTTTAATAACCTCATCCTGGTAAACCCCCCGGAGAACTTCATCGAAGGTCATGATTTCTGGCTTGCATGCCATGCCACGGACCTCCTCGAAGAAGCAGGTGTCTTTAAGAGCCTCGACGATGCCATCTCGGATAAGGCGCTTGTGGTTGGCACTTCAAGGAGGACCGGGAAGAAGAGGGGGTTGCTTCTTCCCCTTGAAGAGGCGACAAAGGAGATAAGAAAGAGGGCAACAAAAAACAGGGTAGCCATCCTCTTTGGCCGGGAAGACCGGGGTCTTACAAATGAAGAGGCCGGGGAGTGCGGCTTTCTTGTAAACATACCTACATCGGAGGAGGCCCCTTCGCTCAACCTTGCCCAGTCGGTCCTTATTGTCGCCTATGAACTGACCAAGGGTGAGATGAACACGGAGACACCGGAGTTTGTTCCCCACGAGGAACTCCCGGCACTCTTCGAACATATAAGAAAGACCCTTACTATACTCGGTTATTTCCCCCGGGGGGACAGGGATATGGAAGTCAGGATAATGAGAAACCTCAAGCATATGCTTGGCCGTTCAGGACTGACCCCCTGGGAGGCCGGGATGCTTCGCGGCATCTGCAACCGGATAGAAAAAAAGATAAAGGGCTGATTATATCCCCCTGCTTTAACTGTCTTCGCGCATCCTGCGCAGTATTGTCTTTACAATGAAGTATGACACGACCCCTGCTATCGAGCCGACGAAAAGTGTTCCCACAAAAAAGGGAACCAGAAGTCCTTCCAGCATCCTGAAGATATTGAAGATATTGATACTGTGAAAATTTATTGAAGACAGGGCATCCTCACTACCTGTCAGCTTTACGCCAAGCCATGTACTGAAGGTGTATATGGGGATTATCGTCCAGGGATTTGTAATATAGGCCCCTGCGAGGGTAACCACTTTATTGAATCTGAAGGCGACGGCAATACCGATCGCCATCAGTGTGTGAAGACCAAGAAACGGTGACATGCCGACAAAGACGCCCAGCGCAAAGGCGAAGGCGATTCGCCTTGACGACCCCTCAACGGTGAGGACGAGACGCAGTTTATCTCCCAGAGACAAAGTGCTGATACCCCTCCGGTTTTATTTCCTGTTCCTCTCCGTCACTTCCAACAAAATACATCCCCTCGTCAATCACCTCCCCGATCTCACAGAACCCCGGGAACTCTTCCCCGGCGGTGAAGAGAAGCTGGTAGTCCTCACCGCCGGATACCATCAGGGTTCGAAGATCCAGCTTGAAGAACCCTGCCACCTCTTTCATCCCCGCTCTTTTCGGCAACCGCTCCTCGATGATTCTTACACCCACTTTACTCTCACTGCATAATCTGAAGAGGTCTATAAAGAGACCGTCACTGATGTCGATCATTGCGCTTATCTTTTCAGAGTACTCCATCATATCACGGACCTCCGGAAGGAGAAATCTCCTCAGATATGTAACAATCTCATCCCATTGCAGCTCAAGATCGAGACGCTCTCCCTTTTCCAGGGCAACGGGACGGGCAACCCTTCTTAGTATTTCATGTCCAAGTGCAGCCTCGCCAACCGGGCCGGTTATATAGACCTTGTCTCCGGGTGATGCACCTGATCTCCTGAGGATTTTACCGCCTTCCCTGCCAAGGATTGTAAGCCCTGCGGTAATATCCCTCTTACTCTCCGTAATGTCACCACCTATGAGGGTAAGATTATATTTCCCGGAGGCGGCCATTAACCCCGAAAAAAAATACTCATATAAAGACAGGTCCACCCTCTCCGGAAGTGAGAGAAGCAGGAGCATCCAGTCGGGACTTCCGCCCATGGCAAAGATATCACTGACGTTCGAGGCGACAAGTTTGTATCCAACCTGAAAGGGGGTAAAATAAGTGAGGTCGAAATGTACTCCCTCGACCATCATATCACTGCTTGCCAGGATACTCCCTTTCTCCGGACATGCAAACGCAGCGGCATCATCACCTATCCCGACAATCAGGTTGTCGGAACAGCAGGCAAATCTCCTTCTTATGTCATCGAGTATGAAGAGTTCTCCTTTATCGGAAAGCTTCATCGTTTTGACAGGGGGACGGAACCGGACTGTCGGCAAAGGCAGGTATAAACTAAACGGCCTGCCTATACATCTCAGCCGGCTTTTCTTTTCTTCTTCGATGCGGCAGGTGTCCTCCTGGTCCTCTTCTTCTTTAATGCAGCCTCAAACACCACATCGACCTCCTCCACAAATATGAACTCCACGTCCCTCTTCACGTACCTGGGGATATCCTCGAGATCCTTTCTGTTCCTCTCAGGAACAATCACCTTCCGAATACCCATCCTCTTTGCAGCAAGGGTCTTTTCCTTGAGCCCTCCGATTGGAAGCACTCTGCCCCTGAGTGTAATCTCACCGGTCATTGCCACCCTTTTGTCGACCGGCTTTCCCGTAAGGGCCGATGCAATGGCAACAGCCATGGTTATACCCGCGGATGGACCGTCCTTGGGGATTGCACCTGCAGGCACATGAATATGGATATCGGTCTTTGAAAAGATGTCCTCCTTTATACCAAGGTCCTTCGCCCGCGAACGGACAAAGCTCAGGGCGGCATGGGCCGACTCCTTCATCACATCGCCAAGTTGTCCGGTAAGGGTCAGTTTTCCCCCGCCCTTCATGGTGATTGCCTCGACGTAGATGATATCACCTCCGGATTCAGTCCAGGCAAGTCCTGTGGCCACACCGATCTCATCCTTCTCCATCTCCTCCTCAGGGAGGAACTTCGGGGCGCCCAGATACCTGTGCAGGCCTCTTGAAGTTATAAAAAAATTCTTTTTTCTCCCCTCGGCAATCTGACGTGCAACCTTACGGCAGAGATTTGCGAGTTCCCGTTCAAGGTTCCTCACCCCTGCCTCACGGGTGTAATGGGAGATAAGCATCTTCAATGCAGAATCGCTAAGCCTCATGATCCTGCCGTTTATACCATGCTCTTCAAGCTGCTTCGGCAGGAGATAGTTCCTGGCTATCCCCACCTTCTCCTCCTCGGTATACCCGCTCAGAGAGATAATCTCCATCCTGTCCCTCAGCGGTCCGGGTATTGTATCAACGATATTGCCTGTGGTTATAAACATGACGTTGGAGAGATCAAAAGGAACCCCCAGATAATGATCGACAAAGGAATTGTTCTGTTCGGGATCAAGGACCTCAAGCAGTGCGGATGAGGGATCACCCCTGAAGTCGGCGCCTATCTTGTCAATCTCGTCAAGCATAAAGACGGGGTTGTTCTTCCCTGCCTGTTTGATTCCTTGAATGATCCGGCCCGGCAGGGCGCCTACATATGTCCTCCTGTGCCCCCTTATCTCGGCCTCATCACGAACGCCGCCAAGCGACATCCTCACAAACTCTCTCCCCAGGCTGCGTGAAATGGAACGGCCGAGGGAGGTCTTACCGACCCCCGGAGGACCAATGAAACAGAGGATGGGGCCCTTCATCTTGGACTTCAGCTTTCTGACACTGAGATATTCAAGTATCCGCTCCTTCACCTTCTCAAGATCATAATGATCCTCATCGAGAACCTTCTTGGCAGCCTTTATATCCAGATTATCCTTTGTGACCTTACTCCATGGCAACTCGACAAGCCAGTCGAGGTAAGTCCTTACGGTTGCGGCCTCTGCGCTGTCAGGGTGCATCTTCTCAAGTCTCTTAAGTTGCTTCTCGGCCTCCTTCAGGACCTTATCGGGCATCTTTGCAGCCTTGATCTTCTGACTGAACTCGTTAATCTCCTCTGCCCTCTCATCGATCTCGCCCAGTTCTCTCTGGATCGCCTTCAACTGCTCCCTGAGGAAATATTCTCTCTGTGTTTTGTCTATCTCACCCCTTGCCTCAGTCTGTATCTTCTGCTGTACAATGAGTAACTCCACCTCTCTGCCGAGTATCTCACTCACCCGTTTAAGTCTCTGTATCGGATCTGAAATCTCAAGAATCTCCTGTGCCTGCTCAGTCTTGAGTCCAAGGTTTGAGGCCACGAGGTCGGCCAGTCTTCCGGGATCATCGAGATTCTCGACAACCACCATAATATCCGGCAAAATGGTCTTGCCCAGCGACACGGCCTTGTCAAGCTGCTCCTTCACGTTTCTCATAAGTGCCTCTACTTCGAGGGTCATCTCGGAAGGCTTCTGATCCTCAATCTTCTGTATCGTTGCCTCGTAGTAGTTCTCCTTCATCTTGACATCGAGAACCTTTGCCTTTTTCAGACCCTGAACGAGTATCTTCACCCTCCCGTCCGGGAGTTTCAGCATCCTCATAATAAGACCGGCGGTACCTACACCGTGAAGGTCTTCCGGCCCGGGGTTCTCTACGCTCAGGTCCTTCTGGGTAAGCAGGAGGACCATCCTGTCCGTGCTAAGGGAATGATCAATGGACTGGATTGACATCTCCCTGCCCACAAACAGCGGAATTATCATATAGGGGAAAATAACGATATCCCTCACGGGAAGTATCGGTAGGGTATCCGGAATCTCTATATCTTTTTCCTCTTTCACTATATCAACCATCTTCACTCCTTTAAGATCTTTATTTTATAAACCCTATCCTCTGCCTTTGGCAGTGTAATCTTGAGTATACCGTCTTTTAAAACAGCATTAGCCTTGTCAGGGGCCACAGTAGCCGGGACGGGAATTATCCTCCTGAAACGACTGAACTCACGCTCCATACAGATATACATTCCCCTTTTTTCATTATCATGCTGTTTCTTCACACCCTCAATTACCAGAAGGTTATTATATACCTTAGCAAGCACATCCTGCTGTAATACCCCCGGCAACTCCACGACAAAAACAACTGCATCCTCCCTCTCGTAGATATCCACGGGGGGATAATCCCTTCTTGTCTCACCATTCAGAAGATAAGTCTCTTTAACGATAAATTCCATGTCACTGAAGATCAGAACGCACTGTTTTATTGCATGATTTCGGCAGCTATTCCCTTCAAGTAAGCTAAAAACCGTTCCGACACGGCATCGTTCTTCAAGGCCAGAGAAACAGTGGCCTTAAGAAAACCAAACTTATCACCTGCATCATATCTCCTCCCTCTGAAGACAAACCCGTAGACCGTCTTTTTTTTCAGCATTCCCTTAAGGGCATCGGTAAGCTGATACTCTCCTCCCCGGCCCGGCTTCATAGTTTCAAGGACATCGAAGACCCCGGGAGTAAGAATATAACGGCCGATTATTGCAAGATTGCTTGGAGCTTCTTCGGGCGCCGGCTTTTCTACAAAATCGGTTATCCTGAATACATCCTTCTCTTCCTTAACTCCTGAAATCGCACCGTAACGCTGGATCTCTTCCCGGGGGACCTCCTCAAGTGCGACTATTGGACAGCCGAGGTTATTATAGAGTTTAATCATATCCGCAAGGAGGGTTTCGTCAGGGTCTATTACGTCATCGCTTAAAAGAACGACAAACGGTTCATCCTTCACAAACGGCTTAGCCCGCAGGATTGCATGACCAAGCCCAAGGGGTCGTCCCTGGCGTATATAAGCAAAATTAAGGTGGCTCAGTCTGTTTATCTCGGCAAGCAGCTTCTTTTTACCCTTCTGCCTGAGGTTCTCCTCAAGCTCATAAACCGTGTCGAAATGGTCCTCGATTGTCCTTTTGTGTCTCCCGGTTATCACTATGAACTCATTTATTCCACAGGCCTCCGCCTCTTCAACGGCGTACTGGATCATGGGCTTGTCAACTATGGGCAGCATCTCCTTAGGCGCGGCCTTTGTGGCCGGCAAAAACCTTGTGCCAAGCCCGGCAGCCGGCAGAATGGCCTTTGTTACTCCGTTCATAAACCCTCCTCTTCCTATATTATATTTATTCTCATGCTCTTTCAAAATCTCTTTGCTTTTCCGTCGCATGCTCTCCTACAATCCCGTTCCACAGTATTCCGCCTCGTAATCCTGAAGCTCCTTGATCGTGGGGTTATCGCCACACACGGGACAATCCGGGTTCCTGGGAACCTTCACCTTCCTGAAGGTAGTCTTCAATGCGTCGAAGATCAGGAGCTGATTCATCAGGGGCTCACCCTTCTGAAGAATAATCTTAAGGACCTCCAAAGCCTGTAAACTTCCAACAACACCGGTAATGGCACCAAGGACCCCTGCTTCCTGGCACGAAGGTACAAGACCGGGGGGCGGGGGCTCTTCAAAAAGACACCTGTAACAGTGTCCCTCTCCCGGGAGAATCGTTGTAACCTGCCCCTCAAACCTCAGAATGGCTCCGCTTACCAGGGGTTTTTTCATCAGCACGGAGGCATCGTTTACAAGGTAGCGGGTTGGAAAGTTATCGCTTCCATCAACGATCAGATCATAGTCCGTGATAAGATCCATTATATTGTCCCTGGATATCCTCTCCTTTATGGAAACGACCTTCACATCAGGATTGAGGGCCTCGAAGGTCATCTTTGCCGAGTCTGCCTTATGCATACCGATCCTTTCGGTGTTGTGTGCAATCTGTCTCTGAAGATTGCTGAGCTCGATGGTATCATTGTCAATTATCCCAATCGTACCAACACCGGCTGCCGCAAGATAATAACCGACAGGGCAACCAAGTCCGCCTGCGCCAACGATAAAAACCTTTGCTTCAAGGAGTTTTTTCTGACCCTTTCCACCAACCTCGGGAAGGATAATATGTCTGCTGTATCTCTGAATCTGCTCATCGGTGAATTCCATCACTCCATCTCCTTTCTGACCACTATCACCCAGTCACTGTCATTGATCTTCTCTACCTTCAGGACCTTATGACCGTGGTCTTCCATGGATTTGGGTATACTCCGTGAGGCCTCGGGATAATCAAGGAGTATCTCGAGAACCTCTCCTACATCCATGGACTCTATGGCAAGCTTGGATTTAACAAACGTATAGGGGCATACCAGCCCCCTGATATCGATCTTTTTGTCAACCTTCACGTCTTCCATTACAGCAACCTCCCCTTTGTCAAAAATATGGGTACGGTTATCGGTACCCTACCATGATTTCAGGATAATTACAATGGGTGTTACACGCAATACTATCCTCAATTTTTGATTCCATCACCCTCGACCCTGATAAATGTCGTTCTCTCAGAAACAACATCAAGCATGTCTATTTCCTTAATCGCTTTCAGGACATCGCTTTCCCTTGCCGTATGGGTCAGCAGCACAAGGGGAACCGTCTCGCCGGCTTTTCTCCCCTTCTGTATGACGGAAGCTATACTAATGTTACCATCCCCCAGTATCCCGGATATCTTCGAGAGGACACCGGGCCTGTCAAGGACACTGAACCGGAAATAATACATGGATTCTATATCTCCTATGGACTTTATACACAGGTCCTTCCTCTTACCGATATAATCCAGCCCATCGGTTGAACGGCATCCCCCTTCAATCCTTTTCCCTATTTCCACGATGTCGCTTACCACAGCGCTCCCCGTGGGCATATCGCCTGCTCCCCTGCCGTAAAAAAGCGTCTCTCCCACTGCATCGCCAACTACATATACGGCGTTAAGTACACCGTCCACCTTTGATATCATGTAATCCGCGGGTATCATCGTAGGATGGACCCTTAACTCCACATATCCATCCAGCAGCTTCGTTATTGCAAGAAGCTTGATCCTATACCCGAATTCCCGGGCAAACTCTATATCCAGCGGGGTTATGCGGGATATGCCCTCAACGTAAATCCTGTCATATGAGAGGGGAACCCCGTAAGCAAGCGATGCAAGGAGCGTCAGCTTATGCGCAGAGTCGATTCCCTCGATATCAAAAGAGGGATCCGCCTCTGCATAACCGAGGTCCTGGGCCTCTTTGAGCGCTGTATCAAAGTCCACACCTTCATCCGTCATCTTTGTCAGTATATAATTGGATGTACCGTTGATGATCCCGTAAATAGAGGCAATCCTGTTTGCCACAAGGCCCTCCCTCATCACCTTTATTATGGGGATCCCTCCGGCAACAGAGGCCTCAAAACCCACCATAACCGACCTCTCAACGGCCTCCCTGAAGATATCCTCCCCTTCTGTTGCCAGCAGGGCCTTGTTTGCCGTAACGACATGCTTTCCCTTTCTTATTGCCTCGATGATAAACTCCTTAGCCGGATGGATGCCCCCGATCAGCTCAACAACCACATGAATATCCGGATTTTCCAGGATCTCTTTTACATCAGTCGTCAGGATCCCGGCCTTCAGGCTTAAGCCCCTGTCGCTTTCTATATCGAGATCTGCAATCTTTAAGAGGTTCAGGTCCATGCCCGACTTCTCCCTGATAACATCGGCATTGTCTATCAGGATCCTTGCCGTTCCCAACCCTACGGTACCGAACCCGATTATTCCTACATTAAGAATCACCTGAATAACCCCTTTATACCTTTAACCGCCTGCCTGATCCTGTGATCGTTCTCAACAAGGGCAAACCTTATATATTCATCTCCGCCCTCTCCGAAACCGATGCCCGGAGAGATGGCAACCTTTGCCTCCTTTAAAATAAACTTGGCAAACTCCAGCGATCCCATCTTGATATAAGGCTCGGGAATCCTGGCCCATACAAACATGGTAGCCTTCGGAGGATTAATCTTCCAACCGATCCTGTTCAGTCCCCTGCAGAGGGTGTTTCTCCTCTTTTCATATATCTTTCTGATCTCTTCCACACAACCCTGGGGACCCCTGAGGGCTATAATACTTGCTATCTGGATAGGCTGAAACATACCGTAATCAAGGTAACTCTTTATCTTCATGAGCGCTCCCACCAGTTCCCTGTTGCCGACACAGAACCCTACACGCCAGCCTGCCATGGAGTAACTCTTCGTGAGCGAAAAAAACTCAACAGCAACATCCTTGGCCCCGGGAACCTGCAGAATGCTGGATGTCTTGAAGCCGTCAAAAACGAGATCCGCATAGGCAAGATCATGGAGCACTATGAGGTTGTTCTCTTTGGCAAAATCTATCACTTTCCTGAAGAACTCAAGGTCGACAACCTCGGTTGTGGGATTATGCGGAAAGTTGATTATCAACAGTTTCGGCCTGGGCCAGGTATTCCTGAATGCCTTCTCCAGTTCTTCAAGAAAATCGATACCGGGACCGATAGGGACGCTCCTGACCTCACCACCGGCGATTATAACACTATACGGATGTATCGGATAGGCGGGAGTGGGAGTAAGCGCAACATCCCCCGGCTCCACTATTGAGAGGACCAGATGGCTGAGCCCCTCCTTTGAACCGATTGTTACCACCGCCTCCGAGTCAGGATCGAGCTCCACATCAAACCGCCTCTTGTACCACTCACAGATTGCCATTCTCAGCTGAGTGATACCTCTGGAAGCTGAATACCTGTGGTTCTTCGGGTTTCTTGAGGCCTCACAGAGCTTTTCTATAATATGAGGAGGTGTGGGAACATCCGGATTTCCCATACCCAGGTCTATTATATCCTCCCCACTCCTCCTGGCCTCATACTTGAGGTTATTAACTATGGAGAACACATAGGGTGGAAGTCTCCTTATCCTGTTAAAGGCAAATCCCTTGGGACTACTGCTGTCATTCATAGATGGACCCCTAAATGATTAAATTGATTGATTATTTTAACTCTTATTGCCAATGAAAGACAACATCTAATATAATCAATAATCAAAATCCGGCGATAAACAGCGCCGGATATACCGACTTTCGTTGTTTTTCCGGCATTATGCAAGGAACCATATGACTAAATAGAGTCTGTGTATAAACTGCTGTTTTTTATTTTTGTCATACCCGAAGTCTGTAGTCGGGTATCCAGAAGTTATTGAAAAGACTGGATTCCCGCCC
>VAPE01025358.1_pt1 | contig 17900 bp, 17 predicted proteins | sample 3393911 | NCBI WGS metagenome assembly VAPE01 (sample SAMN08290436, study PRJNA428436) | hydrothermal vent metagenome | isolation source: Deep-sea hydrothermal vent chimney | place: Atlantic Ocean: South-mid Altantic Ridge | reverse complement strand
TGGCGGTGGCGATTGCGCTCCATGGTTTTGAAAGGACCATCCCCACCCCCATACCCTGGTTGAGGTTCGGTTTTGCAAACATCATAACCCTCACCGCGGTTGTCTTTTACGGTCTCAGGGTGGCCCTGATGATAACGCTCATACGTGTCTTTGTCGTCTCCCTCTTTGTGGGGACCTTTCTTGGTCCGGGGTTCATACTCAGCCTCGGCGGCGGGCTTGCAAGCACCCTTGCCATGGGTGGGGTATTTTACCTCCTGGGAGGTCTCTTCAGCCCCCTCGGGCTGAGTCTCATCGGGGCCTTTGCACATAACCTCGCACAGCTCTCCCTGGCCTATCTCCTCTTTGTCAGGAAGATAGATGCAATACTGTATCTGTCACCGGTTATTTTGGTGTTCGGTGTTCTTGCCGGGACGGTCAACGGCCTTGCGAGCGGGATGCTGATTATCAGCCTCAGGGAAGAGGGGTTCAGGGTGGGGCGGAAGGCGATGGGCAAGGAGCACGGGGCGCAGGGAACGAGACGGTAAACCGCAGGGGGTGATTGGGCCGGCAGGGTTTGATGTTCCGGGTTCTGTATTTTTATAATATCAAAGGGTTATCACGCCTTGCCGGATACCTGTGAAAATATATATTCATGTAATGGAGTGGAGGAGTTATGAGGATGCGCTGTCCCGTCTGTAAGGAACTGACCACATGGGAGGAAAATCCCTGGAGGCCCTTCTGCTCGGAACGCTGCAAGATGAAGGACCTTGGTAAATGGGCCTCTGAGGAATACCGGATTGCAGACGAAAAGGAGGAGGCGGATGGATATCCTTCAGAGGATCGCAGAGGAGAGGATTAGGGAGGCAATACAGAGGGGGGAGTTCGAAAATCTTCCCAACAGCGGAAGGCCCCTATCTCTTGATGACGACCATTTTGTCCCCGATGATCTCAGGGTGGCTTACCGGGTCCTGAAGAATGCCGGGTATATACCGCCGGAGCTGGCGTTGAGAAAGGAGATATCATCCCTGAGGGAGCTGATAGATACCCTTGATGATGACGGGGAGAGGCTGAGGAGGATCCGGGAGCTGGATTTCAGGATCCTTAAGCTGAACATGATGAGAAAGCGGCCATTTTCCCTTAGTGCGGTGCCTGAGTATGAAGACGCCATTGCCAGGCGCTTTGTCGGATAGACCATGCAGTTACAATAGACCTTGCCGAAAGCCGCGACCTTTGGTCGGAGGGCTTGACTCAAAAAAAGGACATTCTTAGATAGTGTCTGTGTATAAATTGCAGTTTTATATTCTTGTCATACCCGAAGTCTGTGGTCGGGTATCCAGAAGTTATTGAAATGAATAGATTCCGGTTAAGGACTGCCGGAATGACAGATGGAGAGACTGACTTTATACACGGACTTTAAGTAAGGGTGTGTGTGTTATGAGTTTACCTGCTTGTAAAGGACCATGTATTCCTTTTCGAGGTCTTCCTTCTCTTTCCTTACCTCCCGGATCTCCTTATCCTTATCTTTGAGTTCTTTTATCATGCCCTCCATCTCTTCAATGTCCTTTGGTGTCTTCTTTAAGGAAAGCATGCCGAGGATGTCCTGCTCGATGTTACCGAATCCTTCCTCGTAGCTTATCAGCCTTTCCTGTAGTTTCTTGTTCTCGTTCTCCAGGGTCTCAACGCAGATCTCGAGTTCCCTGTTGATCTCCTCCATTTCCTTGAGGAGTTCCTCTGCCGGGCTGCCCTTGTCCCGGCCCCCAAGGGTTTCACGCAGCCTCTCTTTCAGCTCCCCGTTTTTCTCCCTGAGGAGGTCGAACTTCTTCTTCAGATGTACGAGCATTTCCTGTGAACTCATGAGGTCAGCCATGCGGCGCTTCTGTTTTATGAGTATGGACCTGAGCCGGTCTATCGCACTCTCACGTTCCGCCAGGCCCTTTTCTACCTCTTTTATGATCCTGTCCCTTTTTTCAAGGAGTTCCTTTACCCAGAGGAGGCTCCTGTTTGCCGTCTCCCTGAATCCCCTGGTGATGAAGCCGGAAAAACCCGGGAAGCCCGTGTTGGAGGATTTTATTGCGTCCTTCAGGAATTGGAGATGGAGTTCATAAGACCTCTTTTCGATGAGGAGGTCGATATCTCCCCCGGAGGTATCGGATATCCGCTCAATCTTCTCGTTCAATGCCCGCTCTTCCTCTTCAATCACGGCAAGGAGGTCTGAAAGACCGATGAACTCTTTGGCCGTTCTGTTTTTAGAGGCCTTCCTGTACCTGAGGATGAGATAACCGAGGGCCACGGTGAGTATAAGAATGAACTCCAGGAGGAGGAGGAGGTAGAGGGGGTCAATCCTGATCATTCTTTTTCCCTCCTTTCCATTTCCTTATTGTCAGTAATATTGTCCCTGATAGTGCGGCAGCGAAGATGTTTATCACCAGAAACCTGATCAATACATCCATCCACGATACTCCTCCCTCGGCCTTCTCCGGCTGTTCCTCAGACAGTGAGGGGCCTCCATGTCCAGCTCTCTCGGGCTGGTTTGCTCCTGAAAGAGGTTTTACTTTCCCTTCCTTGGTCCGTCTGCTTTTTTCTGCATCCGTCACAGGAGCTTTTGTGGCCGCTTTTTTTACGGCCGGCGGTTCATGCCGTACCCGGAGGGTGAATTTCTCCTCTCTTTCAAATGTCTTTCCCCTGACAGTGACCCTCAGTGAATATGTGCCGGGCTCATCAGGCACAAACCGGGCTGTATATATGCCATCTGACCGAACCCCGTCGCCGTTCCTGCCATCGTCATGAAGCCCGATCCCGGCGTGCTCCCCCGAGGGGGTTGTTATCTCTGCGTCAAAGGAGGCCTCTTCAAGGATCAGGGGCACCATCTTCAGAATCCTGTCTCCCTCCCTGAGATATGCGGTCAATGTAATCCGGTCCCCGGGGGTAAGCGCATCCCCGGGGACCGAAACCATAAGTCTGAGGGCGGACATGATAAGCACTATTTCACTTGCACCGTCACTGTAGTGTATTTTCCATGTGCCTGTCGGGGGTTCACGGAGTATGATCACGTCGAAGAACTTTGCACTGTACCAGTATGTTGTTTCCGGATGGTCCCCACCGGTTATTATCGTCCTGTCGGGCAACTCAATAGCGATGCCCCTGCCGGGGTTTGCCCTTGTGGCAATTATCTTGATTTCCTCAACAGAGGAATCTACATGGAACCGCCTGTCACGGAGGGGAAGCATGTCGGCTGTTCGTATATCATTGAGGATGTCGGCGAAGGCGATATGCATTGTCCGGCCCTTATCAATGGGATAGAAGAGTCCCCCCGTAGTTGCGGCAATGGAGTCGAGAAAGTCCCTGTCCGGTCTCCCCGACAGGCCGATCGTATAGACTCTTATGCCGCTCTTTCTGATCCTGGGGAGGAGTTCTTCAATCACTTTCCGTTTCAATTCAGCGTCCCTTACCCCTGAGCCGAGATCCATCCTGCCGTCGGTAAGGAGGATAATCGTTCCCTCTCCGGCGCCGGGTTCGGACAGGACGGCATAAGACTTGCGGAGCGCTTCATATATGTTTGTGAGTTTCCCTGATGAGGGTGTTCTTTTTCTTGTCTTCTTCAGGCTGCTCCGGGCCTTTTTAACGGTTTCAAGGGGCAACATAACGCGGGCATCTTCGTCAAAGGCGATCAGGCAAAGCCTGTCGTTCCGGCGGAGCAGCTCCGTGATTAGCCTTACCGAGTCCGACCTTAGATCACGCGGGTCTGAATACCTCATGCTGCCCGAGGTGTCGACGGCAACGACGAGATTAACCCCCTTTCCTCCGTATGCCGGGATTGTGAACAGAAGACCGGAGATGGTCAGCATGGTCTCTATTAAAAACGTTATCCTTATCAACGCCATTTCCGTTGGTTTCTTTCTCTTGGCGGACTGATTTTGCGATCCTTGCCGGGTCCGGCACCCCCGAATTACAGGAACCCCGGCCTTTGGCGCCGGACACCTGAGATCTATCTCCTCGGGAGCACTCCTTCCACCGGTTCGGGTCATTTTGTGTCAGGGCATATTACTTTATCGGCAAATGTGGACAAGAACTTTAGTTTTTCGGCATCGCAGCATAGCTGAGGTGATGTTTGATGCAGGGTCTTGCCTGAGTTGTCGATATGGGGGTATAATCAACTGTCGTGGGTTTGAGCCCCCGGACTTTAACTCTGGTGGCAGGATCAGGCTTCCTGATCCGGCATTTTAGCTTTTTCCGTGTCTCTGTGGTTCATCAAAGCTTTCAGAATCAGGATTTTTGCTTTAAATTACAAAAGAGGGGGCTTTCCCGGCCTGGGAAAAAACGTCGGGGATTTAATCCCTCTCCCCTATTGTAAAAGAGGTGTTTCATGAAGATTGAGAAACTGCAACTTACAGGCTTTAAGTCTTTTGCTGAAAGGACCGTCTTCACCTTCCATCCGGGTATAACCTGTATTGTCGGCCCCAACGGGTGCGGCAAGAGCAATATCGTGGATGCCTTCAGGTGGGTGCTTGGTGAACAGTCTGCAAGGATCCTGAGAGGGGACAAGATGGAGGAGGTCATATTCAACGGTTCCCAGACCAAAAAAGCCCGGGGCATGGCCGAGGTGGTCCTCCATATTTCGTTACCCGAGGAACAGGGCAATGGTGACAATGGAGGGAGGACAATAACCGTTTCAAGAAGACTGTACCGCTCGGGGGAGAGCGAGTATCTGATAAACCGCCGGATATGCAGACTTAAGGACATCAGGGAGATGTTTCTCGATACAGGGCTTGAGATGAGGAGCTATTCCATTCTGGAACAGGGACGGATAGGGGAGATCATAAATGCAAAGCCCCTGGAGAGAAGGTTTCTTATTGAAGAGGTGGCGGGTATTATGAAGTACAAGATGAGGAAGGCTGAAGCACAGAATAAACTGGAATCCTCCCGGCTGAATCTCCAGAGAATAGACGATATCATATCGGAAGTGAAGCGACAGCTCAACTCATTAAACCGGCAGGCAAAGAAGGCGCAGAGGTACAAGCAGTACATGGATTCCCTCAGAGAGATCGAACTGAGGGTTTCAAAGAGGGAGTATGTTGTTTCAGAGAAGAAACTCGGAGAGATCAGGGCGGAACTCGACCTCCTCACCGCCGGTGAGGTAGAAAAGACAGCGGCCATCACCGAGCGGGAGAACGCAATCCAGCAGGAGAGAATCGAGATTGTGGAACGCGAGGGCGAGATTGATAAGGTTGTCGAGAGGCTTCAGGAAATGGAGAGGGGTATTGGTTTTCACGAGCAGAGGGGCGCTGTTCACAGGAGGGATCTTGAGCACCTCGAAGGACAGATCGCTTCCCTTACCGGACAGGTTGAGGAGATAAAGGCCGAGAGGGGCGGGAAGCAGGATAGGCTGACCGAGTTAAGCGGGAAGGATACCCTGTTAAAGACGACGATTGATTCACTCAGGGAGAGCATTCTTCAGCAGGAAGCAGACCTGACCATCCTTGAAGAGGAACTGGAATCCCTGGAGCGGGATATTGACGACAGGAGAAAAGAACTCTTTGCCTTAACCGATTCCCTGGGTCTCCTGAAGAATGAACTTGGCAGGTTTGAGGTGAGACACGAGGAGATGCAGAAGAAGGCATCAGGTGTCGCCAGGGAAAAGGAAGAGGCCGAAAGACGTGCGGAAGAACTCAGTTTGGAGATTGAAGGTGTCCTTGGCGAGATCAGCGCCAAGCGGGAGGGATTTCAGGATCTGCATGGGAGAAGAAGGGGCCTTAACGACGAGATGTCCCGATGTGTGGACAGGCTTGAAGAGCTGAGAAAAAAGAAGTCGGAACTCAGGGAAAAGATAGCTTCCCTTGATTCCAGGATGGCATCGTTACAGGAAATGGTCAGGGGCAGTATAGACGTGGAGAGGTTCAGGCAGGAAGGGGTTCATCTGCTCTCATTGCTCTCCGAGGTGATAGAGGTCGAGGAGGAGTATGAGAGGGCGGTTGAGGCCGCACTTTCGGAGAAGATTATGGGGTTCATAGTATCAACGCGGGATGATATCAGGAAATCCGTTTCTCTCGTCAGGGAGTATGATCTTCCAAGGACGGCCATTCTTCTCTCTGAAGGCTCAGATGCGGTTTCCAGGGATATACCGGCATTTGACGGGGAGGGCGCAGTTCCCCTCCATGAAGTGCTTAAAGAGAGCAACAGGCATTTTCCACTTCTGATCGCCCTCCTTGGCAACTACGTGCTGGTAGATGACCTGGATGCGGCATACAGGCTCTTCGACGGCCGGGCGCTGCCTGAGGACATAAGGGTTGTAACAAGAGAGGGTGAAGTCCTTGAGAGAGACAACGTTGTTCTCTGTGGCAGCGGGTCCGGTATCCTGAGGCTGAGAAGAGAGCTAAGGGATATTGCTGAGACCATAGATGCGAAGAGGTCGGATCTCGGGGAAACAGACAGTGAGATTACAGGAGTTGAGGCACAGGTGGAGGAGGTGCGGGAGTCCCTGAAGGTGGTTGAGGCCGAAATTGTATCTTTGGAGAAGGAAATAAGCGGACTTGAGGCTTCTGAGCGAAGGCTTGAAGAGGAAAGGGACCGTTTCCGGAAAAAGGGAGAGTTTCTCGGGATTGAGCTTGAGGAGCTGGAGAGGGAAATAGAGGAACTCCAGAGGGATGCCGACGGTAAGAGAGAAGAGGTAAGGGTGATGCAGGATAAACGGGACGGGGTGGAGGAGCAACTTGCGGTGTTTCAGGAGGATATCGCCCTGAAGAGAGTGGATGTGGATTCAAGGCGCCAGGCGATTAATGACATAAAGGTGGAGATACATGGATACTCCGAGAGACTCCGCTCCATGGAGAGGGAGAGGACGGGGCTCCGGAACGAAATAGAGGCGCTTGACCGCAAGGAGTCCCAGGCTGTCGAAATGATTAAGGTCAGGGGGGAGGAGATAAGCGAGAAGCGAAGGGGCATAGAGGAAGTTGAGGGGCGCCTCAGGGGTATGGTTGTTGAGGCTGATTCCCTGAGGAAGGAGATAACACAGCGGCGGGACGCAATCAGGCTGAGGAAAGAGACGCTGATAGCCGAGGAGGAGAAAATAACAAGGCTGAGAAAGGAACTCGGGGAGATCAGCCGGAAGATACATGAGAGGGACCTTTTGCGCACGGAACTGTCAATCGGCATATCCTCCCTGGTGAAGGGTCTCAGTGAGAAGTATGGTGTAGATATCCGGGAGGAGGATGTACTCCTTGATGGTTTCGATGGGGAAGAGGACAAAACGGCGACAGATGAGCTTGTGGAAAAGATAGACGCCATGGGGCCTGTCAATCTTGGGGCACTTGAGGAGCACAGTGAACTGACGGAGCGGTATGAATTTCTTAAGAGTCAGTATGACGATATTGTAAGTTCCATAGAGGAACTCCAGGAGGCGATTACAAGGATAAACAAGACCACGAGGAAGATGCTCGGAGATGCCTTTGACTCGCTGAGAACAAAGTTCAACGAGGTCTTCAAGCTCCTCTTCGGTGGCGGGTTTGCAGAACTGAGACTGACGGAGGAGAACAATATACTCGAGTCGGGGATAGATATCGTGGTGCAGCCCCCGGGTAAGAAACTTCAGAACCTGAACCTCCTCTCCGGAGGTGAGAAGGCCCTCACCGCAGTTTCGCTCCTCTTTGCAGGGTTCCTCCTGAAGCCGTCACCCCTCTGTATACTTGATGAGGCCGATGCCCCGCTTGACGAGAGCAATACGGTAAGGTTCAGGGAGTTGCTCAGGGAACTGGCCAGGAACATCCAGTTTATTGTGATCACCCATAACAAGATCACCATGGAGGGTACGGATTATCTCTATGGTATAACGATGGTGGAGCCGGGGGTTTCCAATGTCCTTTCTATGGAGTTTGTCTGATCGGATTCCTCCGGATCCTTCGGGCAAGCATGGATAAGAGGCGTTGCCAATGATTTACAATGCACCTTGCCGAAGGCCCCGACCTTTGGTTGGAGAGCTTGACCGTTTATGGAGAAATGAAGAGGCGGGTTGTCCTCAATGAGCCGTTGAGACATGAAGGGACTTAGTCGGATTATAGATGAGTCAAAGATCAGTACCGCCCCGGAGGACCTGATCTGTTATGGCTTTGACGCATCCCGGATAGAGGGAAAGCCCCGTGCAGTGGTATGGCCTGAGAGTACCGATGATGTTGTGAGGCTCTCAAGGTTTGCCAGTGACCGGAAGATCCCGATAGTCCCCAGGGGGGCAGGTACCGGTACGACGGGGGGCGCCGTGCCGGTTAGGGGTGCGATTGTAGTGAGTTTTGAGAGGATGTCGGGGATCCTCGAGGTCGACACGGATAACCTGAGTGTTGTTGTCGAGCCCGGTGTGATTAACGGTAACCTCCAGAGAGAGCTTGCCGTACACGGATACTTCTACCCCCCCGACCCTGCAAGTATGAACTTCTGCACAATCGGTGGTAATGTGGCTGAAAACGCAGGTGGACCAAGGGCTGTAAAATATGGTGTAACAGGGGATTACGTCATGTCTCTGGAGGCCGTTCTTGCCGATGGAAGCCTGATAAATACCGGGGTGATGACCCCCAAGGGTGTAGTTGGTTATGACCTTACAAGCCTTCTCGTGGGTTCAGAGGGGACGCTTGCCGCAATTACGAAGGTGAGACTGAAGATCCTTCCCGAGCCGGAGGATATTATAACCCTCCTTGTCTCTTTTGATGATCTGAGGGCGTCGGGGGAGGCTGTTTCAAGGGTGACCTCGGAAGGGATAATGCCCAGGACCCTCGAGTTTATGGACAGGGATGCAATTGCGGCGGTTGAGGAATACAGGCCCTCCGGCCTCGGGCATGCAGAGGCCCTCCTTATAATTGAACTTGACGGAGACCACCGGGCTGTACAGAGGCAGTCCGAGCGGGTAGTCGAGTTGTGCAGGGGGCTTGGCGGCGAAGTCAGGGTTGCAGAGGATACGAGAGACAGGGAACGCCTCTGGGAAAGCCGGAGGGCGGTTCCTTCCGCAATAAACAGGGTTTCTCCGACCAAGATAAACGAGGATATAGTGGTGCCGAGGACCGAAATACCCGGTATGCTCACATACCTGAGGAGTCTGTCGGAGCGCAGCGGCATAAGGATAATCAGCTTTGGTCATGCAGGTGACGGTAATATTCATGTGAATATAATGGTGGACGAAGAGGACAGGGAGGAGTATGAACGGGGACAGGGGCTTGTAAAGGATATATTCACCGAGACCCTGAGGCTTGGGGGCACCATATCGGGAGAGCATGGGGTCGGACTGACAAAAGCGGATTATATAAACATGGAGATAGGACATCGGGAGATGGATCTGATGCGGGGAATCAAGAGGCTTTTCGACAATGGTAATATATTGAACCCCGGCAAGGTCTTTCCATGATAGCCATGATAGCCTTCCTGCCCTTTCCCCTTTTCCTCTTCAGCATATTCCGGAGGCCGCTGTTGTATGTTGCCATCACACTCCAGGGTGGATACCTGCTCTACCGGGGTGCACTCCTGGGTAGGATTCCCCTTGTGGGGCTTCATGACACCCTGTTGTTTCTCTCTTTATCCACCGCATTGTTTGCCATCCCCTTTCAGCAGGTCAGAAAGGAGATGAGGTGGTTTCTTGAGGCGGTCGCGCTGATTTCAGCCGTTTTCTCCTTGGCGGGGTTTCTATCTCCCGGTGTGGATACGCCCCTGCCCCCTGTCCTGAAGACATACTGGTTTGAACTTCATGTGGTGCTGTCATTCTTCTCCTATGGACTCTTCGGCATAGGGGCGGTGCTGGGCCTCCATGTATTCAGAAACGACGATAATGCCGAAGGCCTCCAGTACAGGGCCATTCTTATCGGGTATCTCCTCTTCTCCCTTTCCATGGTCTTTGGCGGGATATGGGCATATCTTGCGTGGGGGACTTACTGGCTCTGGACACCGAAGGAGATATGGACTGTACTTGTCTGGCTTGTTTATACCCTGTATCTCCATCTCCGGTTCAGACCCTGGTGGCGCGGCAGGAGGATTGCCGCTGTTGGAATTGTGGGTTACTTGATGGTATTATTTACCTATCTCGGCGTGGGCCTGCTTATGAAGAGTTCCCATTCATTTCAGTGAAGCTCCCCGACCAAAGGTCGGGGCTTCCGAGTAAGGAATATTGATTTATTTATATAGCCGGCATTCATCCCCGATCAAAGATCGGGGCATTCAGCCGGCATCCTCGTAAAGGAGGAAGCTATGCAGTTTTTTATCATTCTTGCGCTCCTCATTACTTTGGGGGTAGTGCTCTTTGCCTTTCAGAATATGGCCGATGTGACGCTCAGGTTCCTGGGTTGGGAGTTCATCTGGCCTCTTTCGTTTATGCTGTCCATAACGTTTGTTTCAGGACTCCTCACCGGCCTGCTTATATCCCTGTCTTCAATTCTGAAAAAGGCAAGGCAGAGACGGTCCGACAGGAAGAGGTTGGCGGAACTCGATAAGAAACTGGCAATGATCTCGGAGGAGAGGAGCGAGAAAGGACAGGCCGAAGGGTAGAGAGCCCCCCCTTTGTACCGGGGATATTATTTTGAGGACAGCCTCTTTACATGGAGTATTCTCTGTATAACCGTAAGGTGGGTAAGGATAAACAGGATCCATAAAACGGGTACGAAATAACCCGAGATACATGCTGCAGAGATGAGTATAATTCTCTCCGGTCTTTCCATCAGGCCGGTATGACAATCAAACCCCAGGCCCTCGGCCCGTGCCCTTGCATAACTGATCAGGAATGCCCCGACAAGAGTCCCTATACTCAGAACGGCTGCCATGTTTTCACCATCGAGAAGCATGAGCCATGCAATGGCGATGAGGATTAATGCGTCGGAGTATCTGTCAAGGAGGGAGTCGAGAAAGGCGCCGAACTCGGTCTCTTTGCCGTTGGTCCTTGCCACAACTCCGTCAAGGATATCAAAGGCGCCGCCGGCGAGTATCAGTACGCCCCCGAGCCTGTGGTCGATGGGTATGGTTATGGCTGCAGCCGAGGTTATCAGAAATCCCGTTACCGTGAAGAAATTCGGTGTAACCCTTACATGTCTTGCAAGCGGTTCAAGGGGTTTATCCAGGAAATGTCCGAACCATGAGCTGATCATTGTCTCCTCATCTCATCACTCGATCGGTATGTGTTTTGTTGCGGTTTTGTGTCTTCTTGGCAGCGTGACCCTCAAGATCCCGTCCTGGAGCACCGCGTTGACCCCCGGCTGATCCACGCTCTCCGGCAGCTTGAAGGTGCGCCTGAAGGAACCATAGCTGTTCTCGATCATGTGGTACTTCCGTACCTCTTCATTAGAGGTGTCTGAAGAGGTGTCTGAAGAGGTGTCTGAAGAGGTGTCTGAAGAGGTGTCTGAAGAGGTGTCTGATGCAAGGGGTCTGTAGCCACCTATGATGAGGAGGTCGCCCTCGACCTTGATCTCAATATTGTCCTGATGGACCCCGGGTAACTCGGCATTTACAATGAATTCCTGATCGGTATCGTAGATATCCACTCGTGGAGACCACGAGATAGAGCAGTCATGCCCGCTGCCTTGCCCGCCGGTCATCACATCGTCAAAGAGTTTATTGACCCTCTCCTGGATTGAAAAGATGTCCTTCAAAGTCTCCCATTTATCCTTCATCAGCGGTCACCTGCATGAATGTCTTTGTTTTCAGATTATCGACTACAGTATAGTTTATATGAGAATCCATGAGTGCTTCAAGTCCGTGTATAACATCGGTCCCGAGTTTCAGCCTCCCTATGGTTGATGCCCTGACCCTCGAGAGGTAATGATAGACCTTTTTCATGGGCGGTGAGATCAGCATATGTCTGCCCGGTCCCGGCCTGCACCTGCTGCACAAAACGGCTCCTTCGCTGAGGAAAAAGAGGTCGGCATCGCCACCGCACCTGCCGCAGAGGTGAAGCTTTGGTGCAAATCCTGTAATCTGGAGGAGTCTGATCTTATAGTATATTGCATGGAGGGGGTTATCCGGTTCTTTCTCGATTGCCGAAAGGGAGTTGAGAAGCAGTGAAAAGGCTGCCCTGCTGTCGGCCCTTTCAGGGAGGAGGCGGAGTGACAGCTCAAGCATTTCCGAGAGGGGAATAAAGATCTTTATTGAATCGCGGAGGCCGTGATGGGGTTTTATGATATCAGACTGTGTCAGACGGGGAAGGCCTGTCTGTTCCTTGCCGAAGAACCCAATCCTCGAGTATGTAACAGGTTCGAGACTGCTTCCGAACCTGCTCCCGACCTTGCGTGGACTCTTTGCATAGAGATTCATGATCCCATAGTCCCTGGTCAGGTATGTTACGATGAGATCGGCTTCACGCATCGGCTTATTCTTGATAACTATCCCTTCGGTCCTCTTTAACATCCCTATGCCTTTCTCCGGCCTTTAAGGGGATCGGTGTTTCATCCCCGGGTCAAGATGATTCAGACTACATTATATTACCGAAATCCTCCGGTTTGAGGTTCTTGAGCCATTCCTCGAGTTCGTCAGGGTGCCTTTTCTCAATTATGTCCTCTTCAACAAAGATGGGTGCATCCACCCGGAGTGCGATAGCAACTGCATCGCTTGGCCTTGAGTCAATCGGGATCTCCTGGTCACCGTCGGTCATGTAGAGGATGGCGTAGTAGGTGTTGTCTATGATGTCGGTAACAACGATTCGCGAGATACTTATATCGAGTGTGTTCAGTATGTTTCTCACCAGGTCGTGGGTCAACGGCCTGGGGGTTGCAACGCGGCCGAGGGCGAGAGCGATTGAGTCAGCCTCGGGCTTGCCTATCCAGATCGGGAGTGTCTGCACCCCGTCCACTTCCTTTAGGAGGAGGATATACATTCCGCTTCTGGGGTCAAACAGGAGACCCTCAACCTTCATCTGTATCAGCATTTATATATACCCCAATTCCCTGAGGGCGGAGGTCTTTTTTCTCCAGCCCTCCTTCACCTTGACCCGCAGTTCCAGAAAGACCCTGGTGTTAAGGAGCATCTCGATCTCTTTCCTCGATGCAGAACCTATCCTCTTCAGCATCTGCCCTCTTTTGCCTATTATAATACCTTTCTGGCTCTCTTTTTCAACATAAATGTTTGCATGCATGATTATCAGCTTCTTCTTTTCCTCCCAGCCCGTGATCTCCACGGCCACCGAATATGGTATCTCCTCCTCTGTGAAGGTCATGATCTTTTCGCGAATTAGCTCGGAAACCATAAACCGCTCGAGCTGGTCGGTGTATATATCGTCAGAGTAGTACTTCGGTCCCTCCCCGAGATGTTTTACTATCGACTGTAAGAGGAGATCAAGGCCGTCTCCCTTCAGCGCAGAGACCGGTATCACTTCATCAAAGGTGAACAGGGAATTGAATTCGGCGATAACAGGCAGTATTTCCTGTTTCTTTACCCTGTCTATCTTGTTAACGAGGAGGAAAACCGCCGGGGTCGAGGCATCTTTACCTGCCGTTTTTTTCTCTGACAGCTTTGAGAGTGTGCCGAGAATATCAAGTTCCGTCCTGCCGGGCGGCCGGGGCTCCACCATAAGGAGGACGATATCCACATCCCTGATGCTCCCCATCGCCTCACTGAACATGAATTCTCCGAGCCGCTCCCTCGGTTTGTGTATGCCGGGGGTATCAATAAATACTATCTGGGCATTTTCGAGCGTCTTTATCCCAACGATCCTGTTGCGGGTGGTCTGTGGCCTTGCCGTGACAATAGCCACCTTCTCACCAAGAAGGCCGTTAAGGAGCGTGGATTTCCCGACATTGGGCCTGCCGATGATGGATACATAGCCCGACCTGAAGGGGACCTTTCCTTTCATGCCGGGGGCCTATGAGTTTTTCGCAAGGGCATGTCTGATCCTGTTGAGCCCCTCCTGTATGTTTTCCATCGATGTTGCGTAAGAGATCCTGATATAGCCCTCCGCTCCGAAGGCACTGCCCGGTACAAGCGCCACCCTTGCCTCATCAAGCAGGTAAAGGGCAAGGGCGGAGGAATCGTCGATTATGCCGTTGCCCATCTTTCCGCCCAGGAGCCCCTTGATGTTCGGGAACGCATAGAACGCACCTTTAGGCATCATGCAACTCACGCCTTCCATTCTGTTGAGTTCGTCAACGAGGAATCTCCTCCTTATGTCGAACTCCCTGATCATCTCTTCCATGAAGTCCTGCGGGCCCGTCAGCGCCTCAACAGCAGCCCACTGGGAGATGGATGTGGGGTTTGAGGTGGACTGGCTCTGTATCTTCTTCATCGCCTTTATAATATCAGCGGGCCCGGCTGTATACCCTATCCTCCAACCGGTCATGGCATGCGACTTGGAGATGCCGTTAACGAGGATCGTCATTGCCTTTATATCCCCGGAAAGGGAAGCAATGCTTGTGTGTTCCGTGGCGTCATACAGGAGCTTTTCATAAATTTCATCGGAGATGATGTAGATGTTGTGCTTTAAGGCGATCGACCCTATCTGCTCGAGGATTGCCCTGTCATATGTAAGGCCTGTGGGATTGGACGGGTAGTTCAGGATTATTGCCCTGGTCCTTGGGGTTATCAACGGGATCAGTGCATCGGGGTTAATAACAAAACCCTCCTCTTCGGTGGTCCCGGCAATAACCGGGGTTCCGTCATTGAGGAGGACCTGTGCCGGGTAGGAGACCCAGTAGGGCGAGGGGATAATCACCTCGTCGCCCGGGCTTAACAGCGCCTGTGCAATATTGTAAAGGCTGTGCTTTGCCCCGCAGGATACGATTATCTCGTCCCGGGAATAACTCAGACCGTTATCACTCTCGAGTTTCCCTATAATGGCGTCTTTCAGCTCGGGTATTCCGTCTACGATGGTGTATTTTGTCTTCCCCTCCCTCAACGCCCGTATAGCCGCTTCCTTGATGTGTTCAGGCGTGTCAAAGTCAGGTTCTCCCACACCAAAGTTGATCACATCCACTCCCCGGGCCTTCATCTCCTTTGCTCTTGAGTCAATTGCGATCGTTGGAGAGGGTTTTACCCTCCCGGCACGTTCAGAAATCATAAGTGTCCTCCAGTTTTATGAACATATCAAACTCGTCTTCAAAGTTATCACTGAAGATGCCCTTGCCGATTCCCCGTTTGACCTCATCCACCTGCCAGAACCTGACCTCGTCTATCTCGTCCCTGCTGTAACGGAAAGGCCCCCCGTTCCGACATCTATAGGTATAGACAAGTTCGGACTCGTAGGGGTTGGAGTGGATGTACCTGTAAAGGAACACGACCTCTCCGTCAGGGACACCAAGCTCTTCCGTCATTTCCCTTCTTAGCGCCTCTTCTACCGACTCGCCTGCATCGACGTGTCCTCCGACGGAGGTGTCCCACTTGCCCGGCGCCACGTCCTTTGTAGCTGCACGCTTCTGAAGAAGGATGTCCCCGGCATTGTTTGTGACAATAACATGGACAACGCGGTGAAGAAGGCTGTTATTGCCGTGTGCCTCGGACCTGAGGGCAGTGCCGATGACCCTTCCTTCTTCGTTAACGATTTCAAGCAGTTCTTCCATGTATAAATACGATAACAGAGTGGGTGGGATTTCATCAATTCATCTCTTTGTCCCGGGAATGGATACCGGAGGGTTCAGGGGGTGCGGATGCGGGTTTTTTCCACCCGGTTTTTCAATCCCGCATACCTTCACTCCGTGTCCCTGTACTGCCTCCTTTTAATAACCAGCCTGACAAAACCGACAATAGTGAGGAGGGCGGCGAGAAGGAAGAGTATTTCGTATATATAGTTGCTCACAAAGGTGATCAGGGAATCCTCCCTCTTGAGGGACACCATCCATCTCCTCCCGAGTTCGTGCAGGGGTATCTTGAGCGCCCCTTCTACGGCTTCGTTTATTGTCTTTCCCTGCCCCAGCAGTCTGAGAATGGAGAGTATGCTATCGCTGCCGTATTTCTTCCGGATGAACTCAACGATATTTTTGCTTTCCTCATAGGCAAGTGCGATGGTTCCGGGGTCTCCCGTGAATGAACCGTCGAGCTGAACCAGGGGGATTATCCTTCCGGAGAGCACTGCATTGTTGAGTGATGACGATTTCATGTTCGTGAGGAGTTCGGATACCCCGTCGCTTATCCACTGTGAGACGCCTTCATCGAGCCATCTCGGCAAAAGAGACCCCTTAATATGGTCATGGAGAACAAGATGGGAGACCTCGTGTTTGAGGGTGGACCTGAGGGCGAATGGGTTCCTGTTGGTCCGCTGATAGTCGATTACAATAAGCCTCCTCTGCGGCACGGCGACAGCCACCACTATATCACTGTTAACAAGCTTCCGGAATCTTCTGCTGTCCTGATAAAGCAGTATCTCCGGGGAATAACTCAGTTTCCATTGCAGTGTCTCCTCAACCTCTTTTTTAACCTGGGGATAGATTCTCCGTATCTCTGAAATTCCAACCCCGGATTTGCCTTCGTACCCGACCCCAACCGGGGCGTCCGCTGCTGCTTCAAGGACTGTAGAAAAAAAAAGACCCGTGGCCAGGAGTAAAAGGGAAGAGAAGATCAATGAGAAGATCCTGAGTCCGGGAGGTGATTGACGGGTAGCAGGGGGGGCCTGCCCCCCTGTTGAATTCCTGCCCCTTTGATCAGGCCTTCGATCTGTCAACGAGCTTCTCTTTTTTCATCCACGGCATCATGGCGCGGAGCTTTTTGCCTATATCCTCGATGGGGTGTCTCTCTCCTTCTCTTGTGAGGGCGTTAAAGACGGGCTTGTTTGCCTTGCACTCGAGCATCCACTCACGGGCGAACCGGCCTGACTGTATCTCGGAAAGGATCTTCTTCATCTCTGCCTTTACCGATTCATCTATCACCCTCGGCCCCCTCGTAAGGTCGCCGTACTGGGCGGTATTGCTTATGGAGTAACGCATATTTGCTATGCCCCCTTCGTAGATGAGGTCGGTTATGAGCTTCACCTCATGCAGGCACTCGAAATACGCCATCTCCGGGGCATAACCCGCCTCCACAAGGGTCTCGTAAGCCGCCTGTATCAGGGCGGTCAGGCCCCCACAGAGGACGACCTGTTCGCCAAAGAGGTCTGTTTCCGTTTCTTCCCTGAATGAGGTCTCCAGTGTTCCTGCCCTTCCACCGCCGATTGCCGATGCATAGGCGAGCCCTATCTCTCTGGTATTGCCTGATGGATCCTGATGAATGGCAAGAAGGCAGGGCACACCGCTTCCCTTTGTGTACTCACTCCTCACGAGGTGTCCGGGGCCTTTGGGGGCAACCATAAAGACGTTTGTTTCGGACGGCGGCACGATCTGTCCGAAGTGGATATTGAATCCATGAGCAAAGGCAAGGTAGGCGCTGTTGCTCATGTTGGGAGCAATCTCCCTGTTATAGATGTCCGACTGCAGTTCGTCGGGGAGGAGAATCATGATGATATCGGCAACCTTCGAGGCCTCGGCGGGTGTCATAACGGTAAAGCCCGATGCCTCTGCCTTTTCCCAGCTCCCGCCCTTCCTGAGACCGACTATTACATCCATGCCGCTGTCCCTGAGATTGTTGGCATGGGCATGTCCCTGGCTGCCGTAGCCCATGATGCATATCTTTTTCCCCTTCAATGCATCAAGGTTTGCATCTTTATCATAGTACGCCTTGATCATAAGACCTCCTTTAAAGTGGGTTTTTCCTGTTTTTGCAGGATTGGATATAAGTCTTTATATCTTCATCTCTTGAATCCATATTGTAACCTAAATCGAACGGCTCTAAGGATAATTAATGTCTGTGTATAAAGTCGGACAGTTGTCTTTTTTCGTCATTTCCCGAAAGCGTTCGGGGAATCGTTATTTAAGAAGGATTCCCGACTCGCTTCACTTGCGGGAATGACAAATTACTGTAGTTTATATTCTTGTCATACCCGAAGTCTGTAGTCGGGTATCCAGAAGTTACTGAAAAGACTGGATTCCCGCCCAATCCCGATTTGTCGGGACGGG
>VAPE01016892.1_pt1 | contig 17924 bp, 14 predicted proteins | sample 3393911 | NCBI WGS metagenome assembly VAPE01 (sample SAMN08290436, study PRJNA428436) | hydrothermal vent metagenome | isolation source: Deep-sea hydrothermal vent chimney | place: Atlantic Ocean: South-mid Altantic Ridge | reverse complement strand
TAATGGCTACTGGTTCAGCCCTGAGCGTCTTATGCTACAAGAGCTTATCGATAAGTCGCAAGAGTATGTCAACGGTACAGTACGTGTGAAGCTGTACAAAGGCTGCGTGAGCGTCGTTGGCCGTAAATCAGATGATTCACTATTTGACGAAAAGATCGCCACTTTTGAAGATGACGCGGGTGCTTATGACCAAAAAGACGCTGAAGGTTTCATCCGTCTAAACGGTCTACGTTTAGCGATCGAAGCCAGTCGCGGTCGCGATCTATCTAAGTAAAACGACCCAATGGTATTTTTAGACTTATAATAAAAAACAGAGACTGATAGTCTCTGTTTTTTTTATGCAAAAAGGCTTTTATCGCTAGAGTTATTTAGCATCCTCTTCGTCATCGACTTTTACAATAGCGACGTCCTGTTGCTCGCGCTCTTCGGCTTTATCGTGTTCTATGACCGCTTCAGTTGCGGTTATTGCTCCGCTTGATTGTTGTGATTGATATTTCAGCGCAGCCAAAGCACTGAGCGCGCCGATAACCAAAACGATAATCAGAATGACAGGGTTTTTCCAAAGCGGCGCGGCAGGCTCGTACTCAATCGGCGTCTCGCTCGTAGTGGCAGGTGTGTTATCGCTATTGCCACCGATCAACGCTAAGCTGACTAATGGCGCGCTAGGCGGATTGATAGGCTCAGAGGCAATGCGCAGGCGCCGACGATTCAGATAGATATCAGAGATTTTAGCCAACTGTAGCAGCCAGCGCTGATGCGGCACACTGATATTAGGCATCTGGGTAAAGACGAGCAAATCATTATGCCGACCTTGTTGCACATTCTCAGGCGAGCGGCCTATTACTTTTAAATAATTGGACGTCGCTTGCTGCATATCTTGCCCAGAAGCAGCCAGATTAGGCACAAATTTTGTCAGCTCGTACCAGCAAGGGTCAAACGCTGGTGGTCTGATATCAAGAGCTTGCGAATCTGTTTGTTCGCTGTTAGCACTCTCAGCGTTTGTCATTTCAGTGTCTGTTATTTCAGTCTCTGCTACTTTAGCGCTTAGCGCTTCCGGGTTTGCAGCCTTGGATAACTCACTATCTGCAGGTTTCGTTGGAGACCTAGCGTTTGTCAGCACTTGAGTGTCAGCATGGCTGTTGATACTCGCTGCTGAGTCTGCTGCAAACCGCTGCTTGGTTAAGAATTGCGGCTGTAGCGCGAACCATTTATCCAACTCTTCATTATCTAATTGACTATACTCTGTCAAAATAGCCAACTCGCGTAGCACAATAATAGTTAAAGTACCGAGGAGAATTTTGACTTGCGCGGCGCTCGCATCAATCTGATCGGCAATATAATCACAAGCCTTATTGACACGAGTACTATCAATGAATAAAGTCTCAGTGACATCTTGACGGTGATAAAGCGTGGCACTTAACGTCGCAAAATTCATCGCATTATACTGGCGTAGCTCTTTAACCGCTGCTCGTGAGAACAGCTTTTTATTCACCGCTTGCGCTTGGTGGCGCTGCTGGTAGGCTAACAAAGCTGCAAGGATGGCCTGTATGCCGCTATTGACGGCTATACGGGTTTGCGGCAGTGAGAGAGTGGCAGTATCAGCCAATAAAGAAGTCAGAGGCTGAATATCTTGATACAAAAAATCATACATCGACACGCGTGTCGGTGAAATAGTAGTCATAATCTGCTAGCATCAAAAAGTGTTTATATATCTTACGGTGCAAGTCATGCGGATACAATCCCCTAATATTAGAAAATTTTAGGGGTTTTTTATGTTGTTGATAGCGCTAATAATTTTATTTGGATCTATATATGAAAAATACCGATACGCCCAAGACAGCAGTGCTCATTAACATCGAAGCGCAGACATTGATTATCTGTAATCATGGGGTGGCGAGCTCTTCTTATCCTATCTCAACTGCCAAAAACGGTATCGGTAGCCAACAAGATAGTGGCTGCACGCCGCTTGGTCGTCATGTTATTGCCCAAAAAATTGGTGACGATGCACCTATAAATACGGTGTTTGTCGGACGCGTTGCTACTGGTGAGGTATATGACGCAGAGTTGGGGCGTCTACAGCCAAAGCGAGATTGGATCTTGAGCCGTATTTTATGGCTTAAAGGCTTAGAGGAGGGCATCAATAAAGGCAGTAACGAGCAAGGCGGCTGCGATACTTATCAGCGCTATATTTATATTCACGGCACGCCTGATAGTGAACCGATGGGTGTACCACTCTCGCATGGCTGCGTGCGCATGCGAAACACCGATATCATCGAGTTATTTGCGCAAGTAGAAGAGGGCACGCCCGTCACGCTTATAAAGGGTTAGCATGAGAGCGTGCCTTTTTAGGGTTAAATGGCTTTAAGGTATAAAACTTAGACTCTTCTATCTATAACCATGTATCAAATCAGAGCTCTACCAAAAGCTCGGTGCATCTTGCAGCTTAGTCAAACGTTTTTTGCAGCGTTTAGTATCAGGTTCTAGCTGCGCGGCAAACCATCCGGCGCCATATAGAGCTTGCGTGTCAGTGTGAGATTTTTGCTGATAATAATGCTGATATTGTTGATGGTCTAAATACTCCCCGAGCGCTCGCTGCGTTTTTGTTAGACGTTTTAGCCAACGTTTGCTTTTTTTCTTTGAATATAGAGGAGCGGCAAACTCACTGAGATAGCGCATTTTTTTGAGATGTTTACGCAGTTGGTGCGCTTTTTCATGGATAGCAGCGCTTTGATCAGTATCATCAGTAGAGGCCTCCAAAATAATATCTTCAAAATCATACTCAGCCTTAAGCAGCTTAATATGCTGCTTGGAGAGTCTTTTTGCTAATTTATCTTGCGCACATTTATGGGCTCTTGGCTCTTGAGTAGCATCACTCATAGTAAAGGCGATAAGCTCAAGCAAAGTCAGCTGGAAGTCATTAGCACGAACGGCGTCGATAGGTGTTATTTTCATGTTGTCGATATCAGCACTCCAATCGACGCTAGGCGCACCAGCATGCTGTAGTGTTGGCTCTATATCAGTGACTAAATAAGCGAGCTGACGATAGTCGCCTAGAAGAGTCGCTGTTTGTTTTAGGATAGGTAGCCATTCAGGATTGAGCTGTTCGGAGAATTTTTTGAAGCTCTTTAGGGCAGTACGTAATCGTTGTATGCCTATACGTAGTTGTAGCACATGCTCGTTGTCGTTGCTACCAGCGGCGATGGCACTACTATTAGGCAGTATTTGTAATAGACAATTATGAACGACTGCACGCATGAACGCCGGCATGCTACTGTCTGCATCGATGCTCAGTGCGCCTAGATTGGCGTGCACGGCAGGGCTAAAGTCTTGCTCATTGAGAAGTAGGCTGCCACGCTCAGCTTTAGTGACTGTTGATAGACACAGCTTATAGCGTTTGCACCATACTTTTGCCGTAGTGAATAAAAAGTCTAGATTACCTGAGACCAGCTCAAACTCTATCTCTTGTATGTCCTGTACTTTTGAGTTATCTGTTCCATGAATAATTTGACCCTGATCATAAGCCACCTCAATGGTACTTACCGTACTTTCCTCTACGCTGTTCTTTTTATCAGCGACTACTTTTTCTTTATCTACTAATAAGCGAGTGGTGCGCTCGATATCAGTGATGTATTGACGAGTTAGTTTTTTGTTGATTTTTTTGAGTTTAAAGTCTGCAAGAGCTGGAGCAATAGCGGTTTCCTTATATATAGCTAAATCCGGCAATAAACTATCCGTCTCTAGCATCGTCTGCACCAGCTCACTATCTAGAGTCATATTGTGCTCTAAACGCGCGGCAATGCCATCGCCGCCAGCTTTGATAGTCTGCACCCATTCATCGCCCTCTAAGCGAATACGCAGCCCTATGCCGCTCTTGGCAAGCTCTTGCTTAGGCGTATCAAAATAATGAGCGGACATCATTATCGTCTGTGAGGATTTTACTTTTGCTTGACGCATAAGACCTTTTAGACGCGCTTGCGGCACTAAGAACTTCAATTCAATCTCTTGCACGATGATGTCTCCTATCGTTCTAATAATAGTTATGTTACCTCTATACTTATATTATATCTATCCTATGAACGCTGTCAGTGAATGACAAGTAAAGTTTTGCTTGAGACTAGAGTCGGGGTAGTGATAGCTTCCGTTAGCTTTATATCTATTACTTTTACTTGGCATGCCCAAGGAGCATTATAAAAGTAAGCTGGCACAGATGCAGTATCTACGATAACCGTATCGAATACCGACAAAATGCCATAGGTAAAATATAGCCATAAAAAAAGCCACCCTACAGTGTGTAGAGTGGCTTTTATTTAAGCTTACATGGCTATGAGTAGTTCATAGTATATAGCTTGAGATTAGCTGAACTGGTTCATAGTGTTTTTGCCACCACCAGCTTTTAGCGCGTTATCACCTGAGAAGATCTCTTTATGATCATCGCCAAGGTCAGAACCGGCCATAGCTTGGTGCTTCACGCATGAGATGCCTTCACGGATCTCTTTACGCTGTACGCCAGCAGCATATGCAAGCATACCTTCATCACCGAAGTAACCTTTGGCTAGCTCATGCACACTTAGAGCAGTGGTGTGATAAGTAGGTAGCGTGATTAAGTGATGGAAGACACCAGCTTCACGTGAGGCGTCACGCTGGAAGTTCTTGGCAGCTTCGTCAGCAGCTTGATCAAGCTCAGTACCATCATAGTCGCTGCTCATTAAGTCATCTTTGTTGTACTTAGAGATGTCTTTGCCTTCTTCTTCCCACTTAGCGATGATTTGCTTACGGAAGTTCAGCGTCCAGTTGAACGATGGGCTGTTGTTATAAACGAGCTTCGCTTTTGGCTGTTGCTCTTTGATACGATCTACCATCATTTTGATGTGTGCTACGTCTGGAGTCGGCGTCTCGATCCATAGTAGGTCAGCACCGTTTTCAAGCGCAGTCACACAGTCAAGCACAACGCGGTCGATGTTAGTGTCTTCGCGGAAGCTATATAAGCCGTTTGGCATACGTACTGGACGTACTAGTTTGCCGTTATGCTTAAGTAGGCTATCGTTCTCATTTGCGTCTTCAATGCTTATTTCTTCCATTTCTAGGAAGTCGATGTATTTAGAAGCAAGATCGCCTGGCTCTTCTGATACTGGAATCTTTTGAGTAAGTGATGCGCCTTCACTATCAGTACGGGCAACGATAACGCCGTCTTCAACGCCGAGCTCTAAGAAAGCGTAACGAATAGCGTTAAGCTTAGCGATATAGTCTTCATGCGGTACGGTTACTTTACCCGCTTGGTGACCACACTGCTTAGCGTCAGATACTTGGTTTTCGACCTGAATAGCACAAGCACCGGCTTCGATCATTTGCTTAGTTAGCAAGTAAGTCGCTTCTTCGTTACCGAAACCGGCATCGATATCAGCGATGATTGGCACAACGTGTGAGTCGAAGTTTTCAATTTTCTCTAAGATAGCTTTAGTGTCTTGACCTGCTTCTTCAGCAGCGTTTAGCTCACGGAAGTAATCGTTTAGTACTTTAGCATCGGCTTGACGTAAGAACGTGTAGATCTCTTCGATAAGCTTAGGTACTGACGTTTTTTCGTGCATTGATTGGTCAGGTAGAGGCCCGAACTCAGAGCGTAGAGCAGCGACCATCCAGCCAGATAGGTAGATATAAGTCTTTGAAGTGGTACCGAAGTATTTTTTCTTCGCGTACATCGTTTGCTGTGCAACAAAACCGTGCCAAGCGCCTAAAGACTGAGTATACTGAGACGTATCATTGTCGTAATCTGCCATATCTTGACGCATGATTTTAGCGGTGTACTTTGCGATATCTAAACCAGTTTTGAAACGGTTTTGAATCATCATACGGGCTGCATCAGTTTCGCTGATATTTTGCCAGTTGCCGTGCTTTTGCTTTAATTCACGTACTAAATCGATAGCTGACTTATAGGTTGTTGACATTTACTGTCTCCTTGGTGGGGTGGAAAAAACGAGGTAAAATAAGAGCTTATCGCAAGTAATATCATACCGGACTATAGTTGCGATTGAATTACGACTACTTTGATACTGATTGATTAATGACTACTAAATGCCTGTCTTGTTGGCCTATAAATGACTTCATAGTAAAGCCGGCATTGGTCTTCTTAAAATATGAGGACTATTACCCTAAACAAACCTGCTTCAAAATACAAGGTATTTGATTTAAATTATTGACAAAAAAAGAGTCAATCAATCATTAACAAGTAGCGATAAGGCGATAGCGCAGAAGCTACTTGTTATCCATCAGAGATGTTACAATATTCGCCAGTAACACGGCTTAGAGCGAGCTTGCGAGTTGAGCGTTGAGTCTTACTATAGACAGTTTAGTGTAATTTACCTAATTTATGATAGTTATCTTTGGTATTTATTATAAGTATAGTATAATAAAATCAGTAAGTTATAAATAAACATACTGAGCTAGCTCGGTCACTAAATGATTTTTAGATAAGCATTGAGTACATTGTAGTTTTTAGGTTGTTTGAGAACAGTAGAGCCGTCTATCGTCAGTATTTAAAATCGTCAGTATTTAAAAATAGTAATTATGCAGCTATGAACGCTAAGTGACATTTATTATAAAGCGAAGAGAAACACATATGAATTTGCAGCGGGTTGATTTAAATTTATTGGTACATTTAGATGTATTGCTTCGAGAAAAGAATGTCACACGCGCCGCTGAGCAATTGGGTATCACTCAGCCTGCTATGAGTAACATCTTGCGTCGCCTGCGTAAGCTATTCAATGATCCGCTATTGGTGCGCTCTTCTGAGGGCATGACACCGACTGAGCGCGCGCTTGAGCTGCAGCCGCGTATTCGTGAGATACTCGCTGATTTGACACAAGTGCTTGAGCCGCGTACTGAGTTTCGTCCTTATAGCACCTCCCGTGTTTTTCGGATTATGACCTCCGACTATGCAGAGGCGACTTTGGTTCCTAAACTGGTTAAGGCTCTGCGCTCCGAAGCGCCCAATGTTATTTTGGACTTTTTAACCCCATCAGATGTGTCTTATCGTGATATGGAGCAAGGGCGAGTCGATCTGGCGATTAACCGCTTTAATGAGATACCGCAAAGCTTTCACCAAGTGCTCGTCTGGCGCGATACTTTTAGCTGCCTACTATCTGCCGATAGCCCTTATGTCAATCGCTTTAATCTTAAAAACTACCTCAAAGGTCAGCATGTTTGGGTATCCAAGACAGGTATGGGTGTTGGGTTTGGGGTCAATCCAGAAAAATCGGGCGGCCTTGGCTCCATTGATCAAGCCTTGCAGCGCTTAGGACAAAAACGTCAGATAAGCGTCTTTACTCGTCATTATCAGATGCCAGCGATGCTCGCTGCTAATAAGGACTTGATTGCGACACTGCCAACGCGAGTTGCACGCATGCAAGCGACCAATGATAGTATTGTCATGAAAGAGCCCCCTTTTTTCATTCCTGAATTTGAGCTGACGATGGCATGGTCACCACTACTGCAGCATCACCCAGCGCATCGCTGGTTGCGACAACTGATTATGCATGTCGCTCGGCAAGTCGTGGCAGACGAAGAGGATCAACAGCAAGATATTCCAGTGATTACTCAGTTGTTCTAATGAGATAAGCTGTTTTATTACCTAATAGCCATCTGCCGTTACAGTACTATGGAAGTGCTATTAAAGTGCTTTCAAGGCCAATTCACATATTGGTCTTTTTTATGCGTATCATTGCATTACAGACGAATTATGCTACTGATTAGCCCGCTGATAGTTTAGGTCTACTTAATAGATTTTATTAAGCAGGCCTTTATATTTCAGTCACATTGTTAACATCAAAATTACACTTCATTATATCTTGTAAAATTACGCTGCCAATTATTTGTTATTATAAAATCATCAATTAGATAAGGTTTGAAAATTTAATGTTTGACTTCTATAGTCTTAATTTTGAAAAAGACTTAACTAAGAAGTAGCTTTTTAGACCATCTTATAATCCATTAACGTTCATTGGCTGATATAGAGTTTTTAGCTAAGAATATTTCTAGACCGCGACAACAAAATAAGGATAGTGAATCATGGCAGATATTACTACTGTGAACCCAACAACGGGCGAAGATATTAAAGAATATAACTATATGACTAATGATGAGGTCAACAAAATCGTTGATGCCTCACATGAAGCTTTTCTCGAATGGCGTAAAAAGAGTCACGAAGAGCGTGCTAAAGTCATTAAGTCTATTGGCGATACGCTAGTGAAGTATAAGGAAGAGTTGTCAAAACTAATGACTGAAGAGCGTGGTAAGCTTTATGACCAAAGTTTAAGCGAAGTAGATCTATGTAAAGCAATTTGTGACTATACTGCCGAAAAAGGGGTCACTGCATTAGCTGACGATGAGCGCGATATCGAAAATATGAAAAAAGGCATTGTCACTTATCAGCCCATTGGTGTTATCTACGGTATGCAGCCATGGAACTTTCCAGCATACCAAGTCTTTCGCTATGCCATTGCTAATTTGATGGCCGGTAACAGTGTTTTATTAAAGCATGCTGCCAATGTGACAGGCTCTGGATTATTAATAGAAAAAATCTTCCATGAGTCCGATCTACCAAATGATCTATTCCGTACGATCTTGATCGATCATGATCAATCAGAAAAGCTTATCGGTAATGATAAAGTGCGCGGTGTTACGCTCACTGGTAGTGATGGCGCAGGTAAGATCGTTGGTCAACAAGCGGCTAAAGTCCTCAAAAAAGTCGTACTAGAGCTTGGCTCGAATGATGCCTTTATTGTACTCGAAGACGCTGATTTGGACCTTGCTGTAGAGACTTGTACGCAAGCGCGTTTAATCAATAATGGTGAAACTTGTGTTGCAGCGAAGCGTTTTATCGTTGTTGATAGCTTATATGATGAGTTCCGTGATCGTATCGTTGAGAAGTTCTCGAATAGCAAAGCTGGTGATCCTATGGATGACAGCTCTGATATCGGTCCATTAGCACGTAAAGACTTGCAAGAGAAGTTACACGAGCAAGTTGAAGAAAGTGTTAAAAAAGGCGCGACAATTTCAGTCGGCGGTAAATTACCTGAAGGTAAAGGTAACTTTTATCCCGCTACGATTTTGGAAAATGTCTCCGAGGGACAACCAGCCTATGATGATGAGTTATTTGGCCCAGTAGCCTCATTGATTCGAGCAAAAGATCAAGATGATGCCATGCGCATTGCTAATGATAGCCGTTATGGTTTAGGCGGCGCTATCTTCTCTAAAGACGAAGATAAAGCCATCCGTTTAGCAAGAGAGCAGTTTGATACGGGTATGGTCTATATCAATGGCTACGGTCTGGCAAATCCAGCACTACCGTTCGGCGGCGTAAAAAACTCAGGTCATGGCCGTGAACATGGTGGCTTTGGTATTAAAGAGTTTGTAAATATCAAAGGTTTGCATGTTCATAGTAACTAAGAGCACAGACAAATCTTATAGCTAAAATAGCTTAGCGCTAGATAAAATGAAGCCCAGTCATTAATATATAGAGTGACTGGGCTTTTTTATGTGTCATTATTTCTAATTGAGAAATCTTAAGATAGAGCTTGCATTTACTGGTCGATGTGCAATGTTAACGGTAGCGCTGGCAAGTAATTAGCATCATCTGATGAATCGGTATTGAGTGTTAATACACCTTTAGCCAACAGCAAAATCGTCCAAGGCAGCAGTTGATGTTCAAGCTTTTGTACTCGTACTTGTAAGCTATCAGCCGTGTCCTTCGAATTGACTTCCAGTAGCGCTTGAGTCAACACAGCACCCGCATCAAGCTCAGCGGTGACCACATGGATACTACAGCCATGATGACGCTCGCCTGCCTGAATCACTCTTTGATGAGTATCGAGTCCTTTATAGGCAGGAAGCAATGAGGGATGTAAGTTAATCATTGGCGCGATAGCATGATGAATAAAATTGCTACTCAGCACCCGCATAAAGCCAGCTAATACAATCAAGTCAGGTTGCCAGTCTTGTAGCTGCGCAGATGCATGCGTCTCAAAAGTCTTAATACCCATGCGTTTGCCACTTGCCACATGGGACAATACCACGACTGGGATATCGGCATCTGTTGCACGCGTGATTGCATAAGCATCCTCGCGATTGCTGATAACGCCAACTATCTCTATCGGTAGCTCGCCTGCCTGCATAGCATCTATTAAGACTTGTAAGTTGCTACCACTACCTGAGACGAGTACGGCTACTCGTAATGGCTCACTGATGGATGAGGCGCGGCTTTTTAACGAAGTGCTAGACATTAACGATAGACCACAGCGTCAGCTTCGCGGCTGACCATTTCGCCGATTTGCCAAGCTTGTTCACCATTGTCGTTTAAGATCTCAATAGCTTTATCAGCCTGCTGTTCTGGCACCACAATCACAAAACCAACACCACAGTTAAAGGTACGATACATCTCAGCCTGACTAATATTGCCCTCAGTTTGTAGCCAGTTAAACAGCTCTGAGAATTGCCAGCTAGTAGTATCGATACTAGCAGCAAGATGATCTGGTAATACACGTGGTAAATTATCAGTCAGACCACCGCCGGTGATATGTGACATCGCGTGCAGCGATGAGCTACCAAGCGTGTCTTGCAGCGCTTTGATCGCTTTGACATAGATACGAGTCGGCGCCATCAGCGCATCTGCGATAGGCTGGTCATCAAGGGTCTCATCGCTAGTGGTGACATCAACACCGCTGACTTCGATGACTTTACGCACTAGCGAGTAGCCATTGGAATGAGCGCCACTTGAGGCTAGGGCAATGAGCACATCGCCCTCGCTGACGTTTTTGCCGGTGATGACTTCTGCCTCTTCTACAACGCCGACACAGAAGCCTGCAAGATCATAATCTTCGTCTTGATACATACCTGGCATCTCAGCAGTCTCGCCACCGATAAGAGCACAGTTAGCAAGCTTACAGCCCTCGCCAATGCCGCTGACGACTGTAGCTGCGGTATCTACATCGAGCTTGCCGGTTGCGTAATAGTCCAAGAAGAATAACGGCTCAGCCCCGCATACGAGTAGATCGTTTACGCACATAGCGACTAGATCAATACCAATCGTATCGTGACGATCAAGCTGTAGTGCCAGCTTGAGCTTAGTGCCGACGCCGTCGGTACCTGAGACGAGTAGTGGTGAAGTGTAGCCAGTAGGGATACGGCATAGGGCACCAAAACCACCAAGCCCGCCAACTACTTCAGGACGGGTAGTGGCTTTTGCCACGGACTTGATACGTTGGACTAACGCATCACCAGCATCGATATCAACGCCAGCATCTTTGTAGCTTAAAGAGGGCTTGTCACTCATAGTCATCTCACAATTGGGGTATGGAACTAAATAAGATAAAACAATTTTTGTGTGCGCATTATACCCAATAATAGCTCATCCTCGCAAAGCAACTTGCTAATATTGTCTATAAAAGCCTTATATTTCTTATAAAACAGCAATAAGTGCTGAAGGAGTGGTCGATACAAAAAGCTCACCGCTTTTTATGATTACTTTGCGATAATGTCAGTCTTACTCTTTAGAAGTTACTAAAAAAACTCTCATCATTAGACTGCTTAGCTTTTATCGCTTATAAGCGCATTAACCATCCCTTACTTGTAGGATCATTAATAATGACATCCCAGCCTATAGATCCTTTTTTTCGACGTCTATTTATCGTCGTCATTATTATTATAGCCTTGTTTTTATTAAAGTTGATGCTGCCTGTCATCATCCCTTTTTTTGTCGCCTTTGTACTGGCCTATTTATTTAATCCGTTAGTAAAGCGGCTGAGCAAATACGTTAGACGCTGGATTGCGATTATCGTCGTTTATACTACGATTACTGTAGGTATGGCGCTATTGTTATGGTGGTTGATACCGACGTTGTGGCACCAGTTGCAGGCAGCTTGGGAGTATCTACCAAGGATTTTGAGTTGGTATAACGATGTGGTTCGCAACTGGGCTGCTAATAATACCAACATACTACTGCCGGCATTGCAGGTTGAAGGCTTTTCTGAGACCTTGGTCAGTTATATGCAGACGCATTACAACATCTCTGATGCGAGCACATGGATGAGTCAAATTCTTTCTTCGGGGATGAGGTTTGTCAATAATGCCGGCTTGATTGTGTTGGTACCTATTTTGACGTTCTACTTTTTATTCAATTGGGATCAGCGTATTCATAACTGGAAGATGGCCATACCGGCAGGGTATAGCAAAAAAGTGATTACTATTGCTAAGGAGTGTGATCGCGCTTTAATGGAGTTTATTAAAGGACAGCTTTTGGTTATGGTGTTACTAGGCGCTATTTATGCTATACAGCTGCAGCTGATCGGTTTGGAGTTGGGGCTCACTATTGGTATGGTCGCTGGTATCGCAAGCTTCGTACCCTATTTAGGTTTTGGTTTGGGCTTTATTGCTGCCATTATCGCGGGACTATTTCAGTTTGGCTTTGATTGGTTCTATCTGTCGTTGATTGTGGGAGCCTTTTTGGTCGGTCAAGCCGCTGAAGGTTATGTGCTGCAGCCGCTACTACTAGGGGACAAAATCGGTCTATCACCGCTATGGGTCATCTTTGCGGTGTTGGCAGGGGCAAGCCTATTAGGCTTCGTTGGTATGCTTATTGCGCTACCCGTATCAGCGGTAATCAATGTGCTATTTAGGCATCTCTATGCTTATTATCGCTCGACTGACTTTTATAAAGGCCGCGTTCAGTTGGATCTATTCAAAAAAGAATGATTTTATTTGAGAACATATCCTTCTTTGCTATGGCTAAAAAGAGTAAAGCACTTGTCAGTCATTTTAGAAGTATGGTATATATAGGCGCAGTGTTTATAACACAATTTTAGAAGATATGGTTTCTCAATACCGTTTTACCGTGTTATCCAAACTAAGTTGACGATCTATGGCGCAAGCACAGCTAAGTCTCAATCTGGACATAAAGCATGATGCGAGTCTCAGCGACTTTTCAGGTCCCGGTTGGATGTCTATCATCGATGCAGTGCGGCAGCTTCATGTCGGCCTGATAGGTCAGTTGTACCTATTTGGCAGCCCTGCTACTGGCAAGTCCCATTTATTATCTGCTATCTGCGAGTCGTTTATCGATATCGATAAATCAGCCATTTGCCTTTCGCTCAATGAGCTAGTCAATACCGATGTCAATGTCCTATCTTCGCTAGAGAACTTCGATGTTATCGCTATTGATGATTTGGATGTTCTAGAGCATAGTACTCAGTGGCAAGAGGCTTTGTTTCATCTGATCAATCGCAGCCGAGAAGGCCAACGTCAGCTATTATTTGCTGCTAACAAATCTGCAAGCACGCTGCCATTTCAGCTGACCGATCTACTCACTAGGTTGTCGCAGGCGCCAAGCTTCAAGGTCCCTGATGGCCATGAGTTGGTCGATCGTCAAGCGCTGCTAGAATCTATCTTGCGCCGGCGCGGTTGGCAGTTTGATGAGCGTATTTTGACTCATTTGCTCACAGAAGGTCCGCATCGTATTGGGGCGATGATGGAAGTGCTCAATTACATACAGCCTATGTTTTCAAACTTAGGCCGCAGTAATATCTCAAAAGCAGTCATCAGCGATGCCCTGCGTACGATCGATGAGCAGACCTTAGCCGCTGAGCTGGCGGATATCAGTCAAGAAACCCAAGTCGATAGTCAAGCGGCGATCGATGACAATCAGACGATGCCACTCGACTTTTAACCTTATACTCATATTTTTATTGCACAAAACAGTCCATTGCACACAGTATTGTATTTTACAAAATAATTTTACTATCGATAGGATATCTTATGACACTCTCAGCCTCTTTATACAAAAAACTATCCGTCGGTACGTTACTGATGGCCGCAAGCTCAGTATCTATGCTAACGCATGCCGACGTGACGCTGCTCGTGGATGACAATATCAAGGTTACCGCGATTAATGGGCAAGAGATTTCTCAAAGTGTCTTTCAGCCATTGACCAAAAGCTTCACGCTACAGCCGGGTAAGCATGCGATAACAGCCAAATACGATCGTCTGTATAAGCTTCCTCGTGATGAGCATGACTATCTGCGTTCGGGTAACGTCAGTGTTGTCGCTGAAATGGCGGACAATCAGACCTATCGTTTGGTTATGCCAAACCAGCCAGAGGATTACAAAGCTGCTAAAGAGTATGCAAAACAGCCAACGCTTGCTGTGCAGCAAAACAATACCATTATCGCCAGTCAACAAAGCGTAGCTGGCAACAGTGGCGGAATTTTCTCTGGGTTGAGTAAAGCGATTGGCGGCGTATTTGGCGGTGGCGAAGATGCGCAGATGCAAAACCAACGCGCTATCGCTGCTATTGACCAGCCATCACCTGCACCGGCAGTTCAGCCACAACCGACAAGGGCGACTACAGGAACGACGCGAGCCACGAGTACTTATAGCGTAGCACCCGCTACAAAAGCGGCATCAGTGCAAAGCACCAATACTCTAGATAGCTTTATGCAGCTTTGGTTACAAGCAACGCCAAACGAGCGCGCAAAAATACGCCAATGGGTACAAGAATAGGCGATTATAATCAGTAAGCTACTGTAGATAGCAATCATTGAGCCAAAATTTAGATATAAAAAAAGCACCTAATTCTATAGGTGCTTTTTTGTGCATAACTGATTACTAAACACGACTTATATAATGCTATTTGCCTAAAAATGCGTTATACATCCATACTAGCTTCTCTTGCTGCTGCACATACTCATCAAGCAAGTCAGCAGTACCTTGATCTTCCGCTTCTTCCGCTAGAGCTGATACTTGACGCTGCTCTTCGATAAGCGTCTGTAAACCTGTAACTACACCTTTGACGCAGCTATTACCATCATGGACGTTTTTGTCTTCTTTGATGCTAGTATGCTGAGCAAAGTCGCTATAAGCATGTAGGGGCGTTTTACCTAGAGTTAGAATGCGCTCGGCAATCTCATCGATCTCTACTTGCAAGTTAGTGTACAGCTCTTCAAACTGCTCATGCAATGAAAAGAAGTGCTCGCCTTTAACGTTCCAGTGATAACCGCGCACGTTGATATAAAACATATGATAGCTCGATAGTAAGCTGTTAAGCTTTTCAACGACAGCGCTCATATCTGCTCTTTCTAGGCCAATTTGATTAGTAGTGTTATCTTTATTACTCATAATTTTATCCTTTTAATGTGAGTGTTAATTTATAAAACTGTATTTAAAAACTATGCTAAAAAAACTGTAATTAAAGTACGATTAAAAATATTGGTGATTATTTTTTACATTTTAATCAAAATTATTTTATCTTATTAAGCAGACAGTAGCAAAACCCGTCTGCTAGCTCTTGCCTCTTCAATGACTCCTATCATAGCAAAGGTAGGTGGTTAGGTTAATTGAATTAAATAAACCAATATGATGAGTTTTATAAAACATAAAAAAGTGATAACTACTAACAGCTTTAACTCGTGCAGCTAATGCGCTAAGCAGGAGGCTGTAAGCTCTCGGGGTTTAGACCGCGAATAGGAACGACTTCTTGTAGATGTTGACGTACCGTATCGATAGGGAATTTTTGCGTAGTTAAGCGCTTAGGTATAATTTGACTGCCTTGCTGACCTTTCATCTCAAACATCATAAAGATATAGTCATCAGTCTCATCCCAGCTCTTGACCGCGCTCCAAGGTATCACTGCTTGCTGAGTTGCGCCGGCACGCATTTGCATACCGCGCATTTGCGGGTTTTGCATCAGATCAGGCTGATTGGCAGGCATCGCCATCACTAGGCCATGCTTTTGTACGCCAAGCTTGATTTGGCGCATCTCATCAGGCATCTCTTGCCCCGACACTTGTTTTTCAAACTCTTTTTTGACGTACCATTTAAAGCCAAGGGTCCGAACCAACAAATAGATGACTACGGATACTAGCATTAGCCAAAAAATAATCGTTGAGTAGCCCGTCAAAAAGACCAGTCCAGCGATGGCTAGGAGGACGACTATCCCTATGATGATCCACTCTTTCATTTTTAGACTTTTTAGACCAAAAGAGGGGCTTGCATTAGTAAATAGCTCGTATTGGGCTTGCTGAAATTCAGCTTCCGTCAAGTTGAGGGCGATAGGTTGCAGCGTATAGGGATACAGGGCCATAAAAGGTTCTCAGATACTCAGATAAAAAGTGTTAGACGACTTTGGCACACTATAATGGGCTAAAGAAGGATATCGGTAGGTGCTTATCTTACCGAAAAGCGCCTATAAAAGAAATAGATTCGCCTATCTATCGTTATCTGTCGCAAAACTATGCGAAAACGTGGTCAAATCCGCTGTGTCTTGGTATCATAGCAACCATTTAGTTTTACTCATCTAACTTATAGCGCGACAGGCAATTCTTATGATAGACCCCAAACTTTTACGCGGTGACTTAACTGATTTACAGCAGCAATTGACCACGCGTGGTTATCCGCTAGATATAGAATTTTGGCAAACGATTGAGTCAGAGCGTAAGTTTTTGCAGGTCAAAACAGAAGAGCTGCAATCGCGCCGCAATGCGGGAGCCAAACAAGTCGGCGCGCTCAAAAAGGCCGGTGAAGATGCAAGCTCGCTACTTGCTGAGATGCAAAGCGTCAGTGGTGAGATTAAGGCCGCCGAAGACGAGCTACGTAGTCTACAAGAGCGCATCAATCAGGCGGCGCTACAAATCCCTAATCTTCCAGCTAACGATGTGCCAGTAGGGGAGTCAGAGGACGATAATGTAGAAGTACGCCGCTGGGGTAGCCCGCGTGAGTTTGATTTTGAGATACAGGATCATACCCATATCGGTGAGACACTAGGGATGCTTGATTTTGAAGCTGCTGCGAAGCTAACAGGTAGCCGCTTTAATGTGCTAAAAGGCCAATTGGCGCAGCTGCATCGCGCGCTGATTCAGTTTATGCTGAACACTCATACTATTAAGTACGGCTATCTTGAGACTTATGTACCTTATATTGTCAATTCTGAGAGCCTAAAAGGCACAGGTCAGTTGCCTAAGTTTGAAGATGATCTGTTTAAATTGACCAACCATACTAATAACGACGGCACCGACTTTTACTTGATTCCGACTGCTGAGGTGCCAATGACTAATCTAGTACGCGGTGAGCGTTTGGATGTTAAAGAGCTGCCGCTTAAGTTCACCGCGCACACGCCGTGCTTTCGTAGTGAAGCCGGCTCGCACGGGCGCGACACACGCGGCCTGATCCGTCAGCATCAGTTTGAAAAAGTTGAGATGGTCAATATCGCCACCTCCGAGCAATCAGATGAGCTGCTAGAGGCGATGACGGGGCAAGCAGAATATATCTTGCAGCAGCTCAATTTGCCGTACCGTACTGTTATGCTATGTACCGGCGATATGGGCTTTGCCGCGCAAAAGACTTATGACATCGAAGTGTGGCTACCGAGCCAAGAGACCTACCGTGAAATCTCCAGCTGCTCAAACTGCGGTGACTTCCAAGCACGCCGTATGGGCACGCGGGTTAAAGACGGTAAGCAAACCAGTCTGGCACATACCCTAAATGGCTCAGGTCTAGCAGTAGGGCGTACTTTGCTCGCGGTAATGGAAAATCATCAAAACGCTGATGGCAGCATTACGATTCCCGAAGTATTGCGTCCATTTATGGGCGGTGCTGAGACGATTGCAGTATAAGTAGCGCTTTATCCTATCTATCGATTCTGCCTATTCATGTATCTACATGTCTGTCATTTAATAAAACCAATAGGAGTGATTGCGAAATGCAAACGCTCCTGTCAGCGCATTTTTAGCTAGGATTATCGCAAATATGTTAATATTGCCCCTGACTTAAATATCTTGTTATTTATCTAGGGCGTGTTGAACATTCGACCATGGCACTGACAGCGACTATTTTTTAGGCGATTCGATGTTAAAAATAATAAGTTTAGTCATTCTAAGCGCTTATTT
>VAPE01022315.1_pt1 | contig 17989 bp, 25 predicted proteins | sample 3393911 | NCBI WGS metagenome assembly VAPE01 (sample SAMN08290436, study PRJNA428436) | hydrothermal vent metagenome | isolation source: Deep-sea hydrothermal vent chimney | place: Atlantic Ocean: South-mid Altantic Ridge | reverse complement strand
ATTTTTGTCATACCCGAAGTCTGTAGTCGGGTATCCAGAAGTTACTGAAAAGACTGGATTCCCGCCCAATCCCGATTTGTCGGGACGGGAATGACGGCTCTGTTGTTGAGTTTATACACAGACACTGATTATACCTTAAATAATATATAAATTATGGAAAGACATCTGCTTTGGACGGAATCTGATATAATAGTTATATGAAAATAACTGTAAAACTCTTTGCAACACTGAAGCAGTTTGGTCCTGAATCTCAGGAGCTTACCGTTGATGACAATGCAACTGTTTCGGATGTAATAGAGAAGTTAAAGATCCCTGAAAAAATACCCTACCTCAGGATTGTCAACGGAGTGCACGTTGATCTGAAATACAGGCTCAAGGAGGGTGACGTTGTCGCGCTTTTCCCGCCTATTGCAGGTGGGGGTAAAAATAAATGTTTAAGGGTTAATGGAGTCGGAAAAAGTCCATCGTAGCGCTTTAGGATGGCTAAGTGAAGCTCCCCGACCAAAGGTCGGGGCATTCAGCCAGCATCCTTGTAATGGAAAAGGAGAGATACGCCTGTATTGTTTTTTGCATTTTTGCAACTTGATTTGCAGGGATGCAAAAACTGAGAGTAAGAAATCCTTAATATCAAAGGGGTTAGATCTGGAACAGATCTTGCTTTCTTAATGATACAAAAAGAAGGCGTCAAACGTGATGAATAACAAGAACAATTTTTCTTCCATGCAATTTTAAATGGAAAAACTCAACTGTTGGGAGTTCAAGAAATGTGGCCGGGAGCCCGGCGGTAGCAGGGTTGTTGAACTTGGTGTCTGTCCCGCTCCCATTAATACATCCATGAATGATATAAACGGAGGTATTAATGGGGGGAGAATCTGTTGGTTGATAGCCGGAACGTATGGCAAGTACAAGGTGGAGCATGCTGACTGCACAGCCGTTCAGGATATATTATCCTGTTATGATTGTGAATTCCATCGAATTGTTTTAAATGAGGAAGGTTATGAATTTGCCGACTAATAAATCAGCAAGGAAGGTCAACTCTTCTGTCCTGTTATCCATTCCAACTGCCTGAGTATCAAAACCACCCAATTTGAAGTTGTATTTTTACAATGCACCTTGCCGAAAGCCCTGGCCTTTGGTCGGGGATGAAGGCAAGGAATGTAATTAATCAAGTTTTCCTTACATTGGCAAGCTCCGACCTTTGGTCGGAGAGCTTGACTGTCCCGAGTATTTAATCCATTTTTGCCGGGTCCTGTTTTTGAATAGCTTTTTTGATGAGGCAATTCGTCGGGTGGATTTTTTTATTAAGGAATTTTTATAATTTCTAAAGTAAGAAAATTATCAAGGAGGTGAACCAGCTTGTACATCGTTACCGTGGAAAATGACAAATGCGAAGGCTGCGAGGAGTGTGTGAACATCTGCCCCCAGGGTGTCTTTGAGATGACTAATGGAGACGGAAAGTCAGCCCCGGCTAACTCGTCGGAGTGTGTTTACTGTGAAAGCTGTCTTGGTGTCTGCCCGACAGACGCAATAACCATTACCGAGATGTAATCATCCCATTAGGGAAAGTGACAAGAAAAGGGGGCTCCGCCGGAGTCCCCTTTTCAGTTTGTTTTGATGGCCGTTATTTCTTCTGGATGTAGATCTCCCAGTATCCCTTATCCTCAAGCTTTACCACCTCCAAAGCGAATCCCTTTTTTTCACAGAACCTCGGTATGGAATCCTCAGCAGAGGCCGGGGCATCGCTTAGGATCTTCAAAATGTCTCCGCTGTTCATTTTCTCAAGCTTCTTCTTTGTGAGCACGAGGGGATATGGGCAGACCCTCCCGAGGACATCCAGTGTATCTGAAGGTTCCATGGTTTTTAACTCTGGCATTTTGTTCCTCCTTGGGTTAAGTTTTTAGAAATAGAGTATATGGTCTGAAGAGTCCATTTCCTGAAGAATTGTATCATAGGGTACCACCTTTGTGGTCTCTTCACCACCGATCTCTTCAGCGTCCATGACAATCGAGTCCTCAGTAAGCCCGAACCCCTCAAGGTCTTCCTTGCATACGAGTACCTTCAGGTCAAGGAGGAGAGCGTTCTTTAAATGCATCTCCATGCTTGATACGCTGTAGTGATCGAGGGCCTTCTGATCCTTCAGGCAGTTGAGCACGCCATCACCGACAAATGCGAGCACAGGCTCGACATTGTCACCATCCTCCAGATAGATCTCCACGGTCTGGCTCGAGATTGCATGGGTGAGTGCCAGCCTCGAAGTCTCTGCTTTATATGGTAATTTATCCACGATGAATGCAAGTTTCTTGATCGGCATCTTATTCACCTCCTATATGCAAGACTCTGTCTGCATCAAAGGCACTTGCAAGGTACCAGTCCATGCTATGGATTCCGAACCCTTCCATGGTGTCCTCCTTGTTAATGCCACGTGCCTTTGCGCAGGCTTCACAGTTGGTTATCTTGAATTTCCCTGTCTTCAGCAATTCCTCAACCGGTCCGGCCAGGTATGAGTAATCCCTGAATTTGCTCTGCTTGGTCTTTCCGAGCATAATGCCGTTACCTGAAAGCCAGAGGTCAACCTCATGTCCCTTCCTGACTGCCGCCTCAGAGAGTTTTACGGCGAAATCAAGCGTCATGGACCCTACAAGTGATGAAAAGCAACCTAAAGTCAGTTTACCCATTTTAGACCTCCTTCTTTATAGCCAAATGCTTTTTTCATAGTCGTTAAAGATCAAGTCTACGAGATCGTCATAGTTGATCACCTTTACCTTTGAGTCTACATCTGCATCGGTAAAACCCCTTGACTGAAGGTCCTCTGAAAGGGCATAAAAGTTGGCATCTTTGGATAGGACCGATGAAGCCCCTCCATCCTTCTTCAGAGCAGCGTGATATACACCGTTCTGGACAAGGACAATCCCGAGCTTTTCAGCCGTTAACCTATCAGGCACGGCCGGTTCACTATAATTATTGACAAAAACTGCCAGCTTCATAACATTACACCTCCTTATAAAGATTTAGCTTCTCTTTATAACAATTAAGGGTAGGCATTGTCAATAAAAAAACCCCGGATTTGTGCTCTATAAGCTATTAAAAGTTAAGAGTATTTTATAAGATAATTTTATACCGGATTTTTCCGGTGAGAGATTCTCTCTATCTTTCATGATTATTACGGTTCTGTGTTAAAATATCCCCGATCTCTGAGGAGGAAAACTTTTGAAGCATATAAGGCTAACGATACAGTATGACGGAACGGGTTATGCCGGCTGGCAGGTTCAGCCCGACATGCTGACCATACAGGGACTCCTTGAGGGGGCACTGGAGCAGGTCACGGGAGAGAACACGCAGGTTGTCTCCGCCGGCAGAACGGATGCCGGGGTGCATGCCATTGAACAGGTTGCTTCCTTCCGGTCTTCATCCCGGCTGACACCCGGGGTCTTCCAGCGGGCCTTAAACAGCCTCCTTCCTCCCGACATCCGGGTCATGGACGCCAGGTACTGTAGTGATGGTTTCAATCCCAGGTGCAGTGCCCGTTCAAAGAGGTATTTTTATCTGATAGATAACTCTGCTGTCCAGAGCCCCTTCCTTTCGAGATATTCATACCACTTTCACGGGGCACTTGACCTCGGAGCCATGAGGGTGGCCTCCGGGCCTCTCATAGGAAGATATGATTTCAGGTCCTTCCAGGGAAGCGGGTGCGGGGCCAGGACTACGACAAGGGAGATTTACCGTATTGAAATAACTCAACTGAACGAATTTGAGGTCTTTACAGTGAGGTTTCACGGGAGACTTGTAAGAATTGCTATTGAGGCAAATGCCTTCCTCAGGCATATGGTGAGGAATATCGCCGGTACCCTGCTTGAGGTGGGCAGGGGTGTGATGGATGCGCAGGCTATGGAGCGGATTGTTCTTGGGAGGGACCGGAGACTTGCAGGGCCAACCGCCCCGGCATGCGGCCTTTTTCTGGAATGGGTGGCATATCCACAAGGGGATAAGGTCGATGATTAGAAGCTACCGCTCCATCTCTTCCAGCTTCTCCCTTTGCTCCATGCAGTCCACACAATAGATGGCAAAGGGGATAACCTTGAGCCTCTCTTCATCTATCTCTGTCCCGCAGTCTTCGCAGATCCCGTAGGTCCCCTCATCGATCTTTCTGATGGCCTCGTCGATCTTGTTGAGGTTTTGTTTGTGTATGGTAAGCTTCTGCAGGTTGAGGTCTTCTGCAAGGTCAATTACCGACCAGTCACCATCATCAAGGGCAGTCTCCACCAGTTCCTTGTTCTCGCCCCTTACGAACCTCCCGATCTCTTCCTTTGCCTCTTTAAGGAGTTCTTCTCTCTTCGTGATGAGGAGTTTCCGGAGCTGTGCCTTCCGTTCCTCCGGGGATTCCTTTTGTGTCTCTTTTTTCTTACTCCTCTTTTTTGTCATCTTTTCCTTCTTTCTTTTCCGTATCTTCCTTGAAAACCTCAATGATGCTTCTGACCTTGATCCCCGCGGCCTTCAAGGCCTTCTGGATATCGGGTAACCTGGCGTCTTCAACCTTTACTACGAAATTTGCATTCATAAATCCTCCTGCCTGTAGTTTGGTTCAAGTATTCAGCCAACGCTTTGTTATACCTCCATGATCTCATCCTCTTTATGCTTTAACGCCCTGTCAACATCCTTTATATGCTGGTCAGTCAGTTCCTGAATCTCGTTAAGGGACTTTTTCAGCACATCTTCGCTGATCACCTTTGACTTTTCCATCTTCCTGAGTTCTTCATTAATCTCCCGTCTTATATTCCTGATGGCTACCCTTGCCTCCTCGGCACGTTTCTTTACCAGCTTAACAAGCTGTTTCCTCCTCTCCTCCGTAAGCGCAGGTATGGCCACCCTGATTATCTTCCCGTCATTTGACGGGTTAAGCCCGAGGTTCGACTGGAGGATTGCCTTTTCGATTGCAGGTATCAGGTTCTGATCCCAGGGCTGGATGGTTATCATCATCGGCTCCGGTACGGATAACGTTGCAACCTGATTCAGAGGGGTTTGTGTACCGTAGTAATCCACCATTATCCCATCAAACAGTGAAAGAGAGGCCCGTCCCGTCCTTACAGCTGAGAAGTCCTTTTTTAAGAATTCAATGGAATGATTCATCTTCTCTTTGGCCTTCTTTTTTAATTCCTTGTCCATATCTTCCTCCAGAGAGGGTTGATTTAGTGGAAACAACAGCTACTTGGTTCCTACAAAGGTGCCGATGCTCTTCCCCTCTACAGCCTTTCTTATGTTCCCCCTTTTCTTTACATTAAATACCATAATGGGGAGGGAATTGTCCATACAGAGGGAGATAGCTGTTGAGTCCATTACATGGAGCCCTTTTTTCAGAACATCTATATAGCTGATCCTTCTGAACTTCTTTGCGTCGGGATGGGTTAGAGGGTCGGCTGTATAGATCCCGTCAACTCTTGTTGCTTTCATAATTATTTCGGCCCCGATCTCCATGGCCCTCAGAGAGGCCGCTGTATCGGTTGTAAAGTAAGGGTTGCCGGTTCCGGCTGCAAATATCACAACCCTGCCCTTCTCTAAATGACGAACCGCCCTGCGGCGGATATAGGGTTCAGCCAGTTCCCTCAACTCAATAGCAGACTGGACCCTCGTGGGTATGTCTATCTTTTCAAGGGCGTTCTGGAGGGCAAGGGCATTTATTACAGTGGCCAGCATTCCCATATAATCCGCAGTTGCCCGCTCCATGCCCTTAACAGAGCCTTCGACGCCACGGAATATGTTTCCCCCCCCGATGACTATCGCTATCTGGGTGCCGAGGTCATAAATCGATCTGACCTCCTGCGCCATATAATCAACAGTGGATGACTCTATCCCGTAGGACAGTTTACCCATAAGGGACTCGCCGCTTAACTTCAGGAGAATCCTTTTGTACTTTGGTTCTTTCCCCTTAGGCTTCTGTTGTTTCACCAAGCTGGAACCTCACAAACCGTCTGATAACGATGTTTTCACCTATCTTACCAACCATCGCGGTAAGGAGGTCTTTTATTGTTGTCTTCTGATCCGGATCTTTAACGAAGACCTGCTCAAGGAGGCAGGACTCCGAATAGAATTTCTTGAGCTTACCTTCAACGATCCTGTCTATCACATGTTCGGGCTTGTCCTTGATCTGTTCACGGTAGATCTCTTTTTCCCTTTCCATGACCTCCGGGGGAACGCTGTCCCTCGATAGATATCGTGGGTTTGAAGCTGCAATATGCATGGCCACGTCCTTTGCAAACTGTCTGAACTCATCGGTCCTGGCCACAAAATCGGTTTCACAATTCACCTCAACAAGGACACCGATCTTTTCCATATGAATGTATGAACCTATAACTCCTTCAGATGCCTGCCTGCCTGCCCTCTTTTCTGCGGCGGCAAGCCCCTTCTTTCTGAGGAAGTTAACGGCCTTGTCAATATTTCCCCCCGTCTCTGAAAGGGCCTTCTTGCAGTCCATCATACCGGCACCTGTCTGATCCCGGAGTTTTTTTACCGTTTCTGCTGTGACGCTCATTCTGCAACCTCCTCCTTTGCCTGATTCCCTGGTCCTTCTCCACCATTGCTTTCCGGGACCTCCTGTGATTCATCCATCTCTATTTTCTCCTCGATCCGGGCTGCTTCTGCCTCTTCTTCCAGTTTCTTCTTCAGCATGTCCCTTCCCTCAACGATGGCATTTGCCATGCGTGAAGTGAGGAGCTTGATAGCCCTGATGGCATCATCGTTACCGGGAATTACATAGTCTATCTCGTCGGGGTCGCAGTTGGTATCAACAATGGCAACTATGGGTATTAAGAGCTTCATTGCCTCAAGTACGGCGATTCTTTCCCTTTTTGGGTCCACTATGAAGAGCGCTCCCGGGAGACCCTTCATCTCCTTGATGCCGCCGAGGTTTTTTTCCAGCTTTACCCTTGTTTTTTCCAGTTTTGCAACCTCTTTTTTTGTGAGGGCGTCATATGTTCCGTCACTCTTCATCTTTTCGATCTTTTTCAGTTTTTCGATGCTCTTTTTAATGGTTAAAAAATTGGTAAGCATACCACCGAGCCATCTCTGATTTATATAGTATGCGCCTGACCGTTCCGCCTCTTCCCGTATGGAATCCTGGGCCTGTTTCTTTGTGCCCACAAAGAGGATGTCCTGCCCGGCAGCGGCCATGTCCCGTATATAGTTATAAGCGGCCTCCACCCCCTTCATTGTTTTCTGGAGATCGATTATATAGATACCATTACGTTCCCCGAAGATATACCTCTTCATCTTCGGATTCCATCTTTTTACCTGGTGCCCGAAGTGGACACCGGCTTCAAGCAGTTCTTTCATTGTTACTACAGCCATTCTTACCTCCTTCTGGTTTTTTTAGGCCTCCGCCGGTCTGTCGACCCCGGTCTGACAGCCCCGGGAACCCGCCGGACAGACTTTATACGGCGTGTGTTTTATATGAGGTTACACCTCATTGTAAGATCAGCACAGAGTGCCAAAAAGAGTAACATAACGGGGCATAAAATTTCAATTTTTTGAAATTCCGGAAATCATGTTCATGTTTCCGGACGCGGGGGACCCGGTTTGGATAAGGGGGAATGATTGTGCTATAATTTCAGTCTGTAGATGAAAATTCACCTTACTCTACAAAAGATGATCCCTGTTCTTTTTTTACGAAGGAGAGGTGTCCGAGTGGTTGAAGGAGCACGACTGGAAATCGTGTGTAGGGTTTATAGCTCTACCGAGGGTTCGAATCCCTCCCTCTCCGCCAGATAAGAATATCAAATTGGACGCAGATTAACGCAGATTTACAGGATTATTAAATCATTTTTCATAGATTTTTTAATATTTGGCTTCAGTCTTTTATGCTATCTGCGTATATCGGCGTTAATCTGCGTCCTGATTGATGTCCTGTCTCCTGGATGCAGTCGGGTAGCAGCCCTGCGCACGAGGAGGATGTGAACCCCGCCAGGTCCGGAAGGGAGCAACGGTAAGCATCTCTAATCGGTGCCGCAGTCAGTTGTTGCCCGGCTGCATTGAGGAGATAATAGATGCGCACAGGCTTAAGACAGAGGTGGAGGTGCGGGTTAACCCCCCACGCTTCTCAATCGCAACCTCGACCTCAATCTTTAGCTTACAAAAAAATATGAGCTATATTGTTCTTGCAAGAAAATGGAGACCCAAGGGGTTTGACGAGCTTGTTGGACAGAACACTGTAAGTACGATCCTGAAAAACGCAATCTCGCAGGACAGGATTGCCCATGCATATCTTTTTTCAGGTCCCAGGGGGGTTGGCAAGACCTCGACAGCCAGGATTCTCTCCAAGGCGCTCAATTGTGAATCCGGTCCCACGGCAGATCCTTGCGGGGAGTGCAATGCCTGCAGGGCAATCTCTGAGGGGTACTCCGTGGACGTTATGGAGATCGACGGGGCGTCAAACAACAGTGTCGATGATATCCGTGATCTCAGAGAGCGGGTAAAATACGCCCCATCCTCGGGAAGGTACAAGGTCTACATAATTGATGAGGCGCATATGCTGAGCCAGTCAGCCTTCAATGCCCTCCTCAAGACGCTTGAGGAACCACCCCCCCATGTGATATTTGTCCTTGCAACAACCGCTCCTCATAAGATACCGATTACGGTGATGTCCCGCTGTCAACACCTCACTTTCAGCAGGGTGAGGTCCGGTGTAATGAAGGCGCATATAAAGAGGATAACCGATGAAGAGGGGATAGCAATAACAGGACAGGCGATAGAACTGCTTCTCCGTGTAGCCGATGGCAGCATGAGGGATGCACTGACCCTCCTCGACCAGCTCTCGGCCTTTTCTTCAGACATAACGGATTCCGCGGTGAGAGACCTCCTCGGGCTGTCGGATGTGGAAATAATCATAAGCCTGACCGACTCGATTTTGGGGGGTAACGGAAAGGAGATCCTTGCACAGATCGACAATGCCTACGAAAGGGGAATAGACCTGAAGAACCTCGTGAGGGACCTCATCCGGTTCATAAGGGATTTTTTGGCTGCCCACGTTTCAGGAGGTGAAAACCTTCAGGAACTCTCGGAAGGTGAACGCAATTACATAAAGAGCAAAACCCCGGCGATCACGGTAGAGGAACTTGCAGTGTTGCTCTCAGAGATGATAAAGGCAGAGGCCGATGTCAGGAGTGCCTACTCCCCGAGAGTGGCTTTGGAGATGGCGCTCTTAAGGGCTTCAATGCTCGGGAGTTTAAGGCCCGTGGGCGAGATAATCGAGAGGCTTGAGAAATTCGGGTCGGCCTTAGCGGATCCTGTGCCCGATGTGCCACACCCTCAGGAAAGGAAGGCCCCCGAGGAGGTATCCGGTAACAGGAAGACAGATTCCGGGCGGGAATCATTGGATGCAGATACCCTTAAGACTGCGTGGGAAGGGGTGATTTCAAGGATTGATGAGGAGGATGCAATCCTTGCATCCAAGCTCCGTAATGCTGAGCCAAGGATTGACAAGGACCGGCTTTCCCTGGTCTTCAACGGCGGGCATGCCATTCATGCCGAGTCGGTGCAGAAGCACTTTGATGCGCTTCTCGGCTGGTTACGGGAAAAAGGGGGGAGCGGATTTGAGAACATCAGCAGGATTGAGATAGTTAAAAAAAAAGCAAATAAAAGGAAGGAAAGATCAAGGATAACCCCTGCGGAGAGAAAGGTTTTGGAAGGCCTTGGGGGAAGAATTATCGAGAGGAGGAAGACAAATGTCTAAGAAGATGCTTGGAGATTTAATGCGTCAGGCCCAGAAGATTCAGGCAGAAATGGCCAAGGTTCAGGACGAGGCAAAATCAAAGACCGTGGAAGCCACGGCCGGGGGCGGCATGGTCACCGCAGTTGCAAATGGCGCCGGAGAACTCTTGTCGGTCAGGATTGAGAAAGAGGTGGTGAATCCCGAGGATCTGGATATGCTTCAGGACCTTGTGGTGGCTGCCTGTAATGAGGCACTCAGAAGGGCACAGGAGATGGTACAGGCGGAGATGTCCAAGTTGACAGGAGGTCTTCAACTCCCGGGTATGGGTAATCTCGGGGACATGTTCGGTAAGTGAAAGGCTTAATTGAGACACTGATTGAGGCCCTTACCCGACTTCCCGGTATTGGCAGAAAGACTGCACAGAGACTTGCGTATTTCATCCTTGCCATGCCCTATGAACAGGCCAGGGCGATTGCCGATGCAATAATCAATGTAAAGGAGAAGGCCGGTTTCTGCAAGAGGTGTTTCAATATCACGGAGGGAGACTATTGCAACATCTGCCTTGACAGATCAAGAGATCAACAGAGGATATGTGTGGTTGAGGAGCCAAGCAACATAATGGTGTTTGAGCGGACCCGCTCCTTCAGAGGTACCTATCATGTCCTTCTTGGCGCCCTTTCGCCCATCGACGGGATTACCCCTGAGAGGCTGAAAATAAAGGAACTTGAAGCCCGGGTGAAGAACTCCGATATCAGGGAGGTGATCATTGCTACAAATCCCAATACCAGGGGGGAGATGACCGCCCAGTATATAAAGGAGATACTATCGCCCTATAACCTCAACATAACACGGATTGCTTACGGTCTTCCAATGGGAGGGGATATTGAGTTTGCCGACGAGGTAACCCTGAGCAAGGCCCTTGAGGGTAGGAGGGAGTTATAACCCGCCTGAGATCCCCTGCCGTTTAACCATATGAAAATGTGCCCACAGGAGCAGTATCATGATGAGCGGCAGCCAGAGGACATGCAGGCTGTAGAACCTGATCAGTGTGGCGCCGTCCACATCGGGGCCGCCTCTCAGGAGATAAAGCAGCCCCTTACCGATGAAGGGAACGGTTTTTGCCATGGAGGTTCCTACCTCTGTAGCCCAGTAGGCCTTCTGATCCCACGGCAGCAGATACCCCGTAAAACCCGATGCCAGGGCCACCGCAAGGGTCATTGTGCCTGCAATCCAGTTCAGCTCCCTTGGCGGCCTGTAAGCACGGTGAAGGATTACACGGAGTGTATGAAGGATAATGGATAAAATGAGCAACTGGGCGCTCCACTTGTGGAGGCTCCGTATGAACCACCCGAATCTTACCTCCCTCGTGATCCTGAGTATGCTGTGAAAGGCCTCATCTTCAGATGGGATATAGTAAAAGGACAGTAGAAGGCCTGTCACAAAGAGGGAGATAAAAAGCGTCAATGCCACACCCCCGAGACAGTACATATAACTGACCCTCTCCGGCAGGGGCCTTTCAAGGAATTTCCTGTGAGGCATCTTTATGCCAAAGCGGCTGTCCAGCCAGTCGAGTATTTGTCCCATAATGCTATATCCTCAGACCAATATATGCCTTTCCCTTCCGGACCCTGAGGGGCAGGCGCGTCAGGGGGGCGGGTGGGGGGCCTCCTATCACTTTACCCTCAATATCGTATTTCCCGCCGTGGCAGGGGCAGAGGAACTTTTCCTTTGACCTGTGCCAGTTTACAAGACAGCCAAGGTGGCTGCATACAGGGGACAGTGCAAAGAGCCTGTCTTTATGTCTGACAACAAAGGCCCTGCTGTTGATGGTGCGGCGCTTCCTTTTGTAAGAGAAAACCACCGTCTTGACTCCCCTGCGTGGAAGGTTGTCCTCGTTGAGAACCTCTATAAAGTGGAGGGTTTTTTTCCTGATTCGGGACGGGTAGAGGAACGAGAATGCGAGTGCAGCAAAAACCGCAAACAGGGCGGAGAAGAATACCTTGATTGAGAGTGCGAGAAAGTTCCTTCTATTCACTTCATCTGGGGATTAAGCAAATCCCTGAGTTCCTTTCCCGTCTTGAAATGCACGACCCTCTTTTCAGGGACAACAACGGATTCCCCGGTTTTAGGGTTTCGTGCCTTGCGTGGTTTCCTGTTTTTCAGTCTGAAGTTTCCGAATCCGCGCAGTTCGACCTTTTCGCCCTTGCTCAGGGCATCCTTGATTGAGTCAAAGAAGGTCTCAACGATGATCTCGGTCTGCTTGATAGTGAAGCCCTCCAGGCTTTCCGAAACCTTTTCTATAAGCTCGGATCTTGTCATCATACCCTCCTCTTAATAGTACATCATGTAGTTAAGTTTGATAAAGGTGAACAGCTCCCTGAATCTGTCGGGGGTTGAGCCTGTCAGGAATTCCAGCACAGAGGTTTTCTCCTTTTTAGTTACCACATGGGGTTCTCCCTTGATTCCCCCAAGCCTTGCTGCCTCCATGATGGCATCCTGCATGTTACCGAGTTCATCCACGAGTCCCTTTTCCTTGGCCTGCCTTCCCGTGAAGACCCTTCCGTCGGCAATTTCCTTGACTACGTCATAGGGGATGTTCCTTCCCTTGGCAACGGCCCGTATGAACTGTTTATGGACATCGTCGAGGACATTCTGCAGGATCTGTCTCTCCTCTTTCCCGATCCCCCTGAATACCGAGGCAAGATCCTTATGCCTGCCGCTTTTTATGACCTCCGTCTTGATACCCAGCTTATCCATAAGTCCCTTGACGTTTGGTATCTCCATGATCACCCCTATGGAGCCTGTAACCGTACCGGGGTTGGCAAATATCTTTGTGGCAGGGGCAGAGATGTAATAACCGCCTGATGCGGCAACGGACCCCATTGAGACAACCACGGGCTTTTCCTTCCGGAGCTTTTCAACCTCCTCATAGATCTCCTGTGAAGGCGCTACTGCTCCCCCTGGGCTGTCTACCCTCAGGATAACGGACTTCACAGAGGAGTCTTTCCTGTATTTAGTCAGTTCATCAATAACATCAGAGGATGAGACTATCGGCCCCACAACCTTTACAAGAGCCACCTTCTCGCCTATGGGCATATTCCGGCTGATGAGTGCAAAGACTACACTGAAGAGGATGGTGGCGAAAAGGAGCCCCGAGATAACAAAACAAAGTTTTTTCATTGCAGCGAAGGTTCTCTATTCCGGGAGATTCCCCATGAATAATATTTAAACCTCAACCTCCTGCTCATGGTTGGTATTTTTCAGACTCAGACCGATCTTTCGTCCCTCGAAGTCGAGCTTGATTATCCTTGCAATCAGCTCGTCACCTTCCTTCAACTGCTCTTCCGTCCCTTTGTCGGAGGTGTCAATCTCGGACGAGTAGATAAGACCTTCAACAAACCCTTCTATCTCAACAAAGATGCCATATTCAGTATGCCTGAGGATGCAGCATTTTACATCATCCCCGAGATGGAAGCGGGAAGGGATCTCCTCTTCCCATGGATCGGATGCGAGTTGCTTGAGACCAAGTGCCATCCTCTCCTTGTCGGGCTCCAGACTTAAGACAACGGTCTCAATCTTCTGGCCCTTTCGCAGGATCTCAGAGGGGTGTTTTATATGCCGTGTCCATGACATATCGGATATGTGGAGGAGGGCATCCACACCTTCCGGTATCTCTATAAAGGCGCCAAACTCCGTGAGGCTTCTCACCTTGCCGATCACATGCTGTCCGGGTTCGTATTTGCGGGCGACCACATCCCAGGGCTTGGGTTTAAGCTGCTTGATGCCAAGGGAGATCCTCTTCTGTTCGGGGATTACATTCAGCACCTTTGCATCTACATAATCCCCGATCTCTATATAGTGTGAGGGGTGCTTGGGTCTCGAGGACCAGTCAATCTCGGAGACATGGACCAGCCCCTCGACACCTTCCTCAATCTCTACGAATGCCCCATAGTCGGTCAGGCTTACCACCTTCCCGTTTACCACCTTGCCCTCGGGGTATTTCTCGTCAATGTTTGTCCATGGGTCCGGTCTCTTCTGCTTGTAGCCCAGGGTTACCTTGTCCGTCTCGGGATCGAAACTGATGACAACAACCTCGACCTCCTGGTCGGGTTTAAATACATCAGAGGGGTGTCGTACCCGTCCCCAAGAGATGTCCGAGATATGCAGGAGTCCGTCAATACCGCCAAGGTCGATAAAGACACCATAATCGGTGATGTTCTTTACGATCCCTTTTATCAGTGCGCCGGCCTTTAAATCCGTAAGGGTTTTCTCTTTCAGCTTCTTCCTTTCTTCTTCAAGGACCTCGCGCCTGGATACAACGATATTGGTCATTTTGGGATTTAGTTTCAGCACCTTTACAAGTACCTTCTCACCCAGGTGCGAGTCGGGATTCTTCAGCGGCTTTATGTCTGCATGGGAACCGGGCATAAAGCCTTTTATACCCTTGATGCTGACCCTGTAGCCTCCCTTTATGCGTTCCTGGACCACTGCCTCAAGAGGGACGCCCGTCTTTTCAGCATCCTGGAGTTCCCGATAGACCCGGATCCTTCTTGCCCGCTCAATCGATACCTTAATCATCCCGTCCGAGTCGAGCCTTGACACATAAACCTCAACTTCACTTCCTACATGAATGTCTTCCCTTTCTTCCTTTGGGAATTCATAGAGGGGGATAAATCCCTCAGACTTGAACCCTATATCGATAACAGCGGTGTCGTTTTTGATGTCTATAATTTTTCCTTTCAGAACCGTGCCTTCTTCAATCGCAGGAATTGTATCTGAATAAAGATCGGCTAATTCCTTTTCGTGTGTGTCCATGAGCAAAATGACCTCCTCCCTTTATTTATGCTTCTATATGATAACAGATTCTTTAAAAGAATAAAGAATACATTATTCATGGAAATTCTCGATCCTTTCCAGCACTTCTTTAATAATCCATTCGGGAGTGGATGCACCTGCGGTAATACCGACCTTGTTTATCCCTTTAAACCATGATGGACTCAGTTCCCCTGTAGTTTCAATGTGATGTGTCTCAACACCGATTCTCCTGCATAGAGTGGTCAGTTGTCTGGTGTTGGCGCTGTTTTTTCCTCCCACAACAACCATGATGTCAACCTTGCCGGCAAGTTCTTCTGTCTCCCTGAGGCGCAAAGCAGTAAAACTACATATGGTATTATAAACCTTTATCTCCCTGGAAGTCTCAACTATACTGTTTAAGAGTCTTTTCAGGGCATCAACGGGCTGTGTTGTCTGAACAACCACACCGACCCGGTCCTTAAGCCCCGGCAACTCCTCATCACTCCCCACTACCAGTGCGCCCGCTCCGGCATAACTGAGTATCCCCTTTACCTCAGGGTGGTTGCCGTCGCCCAAAATTAATACCTGGTAGCCCTCTTCCTTCAGGAGTTTAGCATATTGCTGGGCCTTTTTTACAAATGGGCATGTGGCGTCTATCAGGTCGAATTTCCTCTCTTTCAGAGAGTCGAAGAGTCCGGCAGGGATACCATGTGTGCGGATAATGATTGTATCGAAATCGCCGACGCCTTCAGCGTCTTCACTCAGCGGAAGAACACCCGACTCTTTAAGCCTGTTGATTACCTGCGGGTTATGAATGATGGGGCCAAGGGTTCCCACCTTTCTGTCTGGGGCGGTAGTAGCGGTCTCAAAGGCGATTTCAACGGCACGCTTGACGCCGAAACAGAACCCGGCCATCTTGGCGATGTGTATTTCCATGGTATGGTAAAAGCCGATAATGGGATATTATAAAACTTCCATTATCTTTTTTACAGTATCCTCGATATCCATGGAGGTGGTATCGATATAGAGGGCATCGGGGGCCCTTTTTAGGGGGGCTATTTCTCGGCTTGAATCACGGATGTCCCTTTCCCTGATATCCTTGATAGCATCTTCCATGGTGATGTCCTTACCCGCGGTCTTGAGCTGAAGATATCTCCTCCTTGCCCGTTCCTCTCCGGAGGCATCGAGGAATAACTTCCTCCATGCTGTGGGGAACACCACTGTCCCCATATCCCTTCCTTCAACCACGGTGTCATGCCTCCGGGGATATCCCCTCTGGATATCGAGGAGGAATTCCCTGACAGGTCTTCTGGCCGAAAAGACAGAGGAGTAATGGCCGATCTCCGGCGTCCTTATTTCATCGGAGACATCCTCACCGTTTATCAGGTTCCTGCCATCCGGGAAGTCTATGAAGAGATCATGAAGCGCCTCCCTGATCTCTTCATCCGTTATCCCGTCATCCAGTCCCTTTCTCCTGAGAAAAAGTGCAACGGCCCTGTAAAGGGCACCGGTGTCAAGGTACAGAAACCCGAGCCTCTCAGCGAGTATCCTTGCAACCGTGCTCTTGCCGGCGCCGGACGGACCGTCTATGGCGATTACTCTTTTCATTAAAACTGCCCCCTGTCCAGGGTACGGTACTGAATTGCCTCAGAGACATGGTAGGGCTGTATATGTTCAGATGCCTCGAGATCGGCAATGCTCCTTGAGACCTTGAGGATACGGGTGTACGCCCTTGCAGAGAGGGAGAGTTTATGCATAGCGGTTTCAAGGATACTCTTTGCCTCCTTTGTGAGTATACAGTGCTTCTTGATATGCCTGGTTCTCATCTGTCCGTTACAGTAGAGCTTATCCCTGCTGAACCGCTTAAGCTGGAGTTCCCTGGCCCTGATTACACGATCCCTGATAACCTCTGAACTCTCACCGGTTGTGCTTGAAGACAGTTCCTTGTACTCAACGGCGGGCACCTCGATATGGATATCTATACGGTCAAGCAAGGGACCGGACACCCGGGTCCTGTACCGGTGTACCTGCGAAGGGGTGCATGTGCACTGATGCTTCTCGTCCCTGATGTAGCCGCAGGGACAGGGGTTCATTGCAGCGACAAGCATGAACCTCGCCGGATAATTCACCGAGGCTATTGCCCGCGAAACGGTTACCTCACCGTTTTCAAGGGGCTGTCTCAGCACCTCAAGGACGTTCCTCTTAAACTCTGGAAGTTCATCGAGAAATAAAACCCCATTGTGTGACAGTGATACCTCGCCGGGCTTCGGGAATTGTCCTCCTCCGATGAGGGCAACATCTGAGATGGTATGGTGTGGTGCCCTGAAAGGCCTTGCGGCAAGGAGTGACTGGCCTGAGTTAAGGGTCCCCGCCACACTGTGTATCCTCGTTGTTTCAAGTGCCTCATCGAATGTCATGTTTGGAAGAATGGCGGACAGCCTCCTGGCAAGCATTGTCTTGCCGGAACCTGGCGGGCCGATCATGAGTATGTTGTGTCCTCCGGAGGCTGCGACCTCGAGTGCCCGTTTTGCATGTTCCTGCCCCTTTACCTCTGAGAAATCCTCATCATAGCAGGATGCAAAATTAAGGATGTCCTGGAGGTTTACCTCATGCGGGGAGGTGCTCCGGGAGTCGTTCAGAAACTCGATTACCTTAATGAGGGACTCCATTCCATAAACGGACAGGCCCTCGACTACTGCTGCTTCGGGGGCATTTTTTTCCGGAAGGATTATTCCCTTCAGGCCCATCTCCCGTGCCTTGATTGCCATTGAGAGCGCCCCTTTTACAGGCTTGAGCCTTCCGTCGAGTGAGAGTTCGCCGGTTATCATAAAGTCAGCGGAGGCTTCAGGCTTGAGGACCTCTTCAGATCCAAGTATACCAACCGCTATCGGAAGGTCAAAAGCGGAGCCCTCTTTCTTGAGATCGGCAGGTGCGAGGTTTACGGTTACCTGTTTGAGGGGAAAGATAAAACCCGAGTTCTTCAGGGCTGCCCGGACACGGTCCCTGCTTTCCTTGACCGCTGTATCGGGGAGACCGACCAGGGAGAAGTGGGGAAGTCCCTTGGAGGTAATGTCGACCTCCACCTCTGCAGGGAGGGCCTCTATTCCTAAGAGTGTTGCGCTAATAGTCTTTGAAAGCACCATTAAATTATAGGAACTGGGGAATAATATTGCAAGTTTTTCAGGGAATCCGCCAGCGATTCCGCAACATTTAGGCCGCTGAGCCTGTCTAAAAACTCTGTAAATGTCACCCCTGAAATAAATTCAGCATGACAAACAACCGTGTTTTTTCCGTCATTCCGGCTTGTCCGGAATCGTTCTTTAAGAAGGATTTCCGACTCCCGAATACGTTCGGGATTGCGGGAATGACTGTGGTTTATACACAGACACTAAATAGTGTCTGTGTATAAACTGCCGTTTTATATTTTTGTCATACCCGAAGTCTGTAGTCGGGTATCCAGAAGTTACTGAAAAGACTGGATTCCCGCCCAATCCCGAT
>VAPE01017584.1_pt1 | contig 18000 bp, 24 predicted proteins | sample 3393911 | NCBI WGS metagenome assembly VAPE01 (sample SAMN08290436, study PRJNA428436) | hydrothermal vent metagenome | isolation source: Deep-sea hydrothermal vent chimney | place: Atlantic Ocean: South-mid Altantic Ridge | reverse complement strand
GCTCAATGGAGACTGCACAAATATTTGGGGATACTGTTCAGGACTTAAGGGAGACTGCACAGGAATTTTAGGAGACTGTTCAGAAATCAGAGGTAACTGCTCAGGAATTATGGGAGACTGCACAGTGCTTTATGGGAACCTCGATGAATGTGAGATAAGTGACGAGGAGAGAATGAAGGGAATAAACATAAGGGATTTAATAGGGGGTAAAGATGAATAAACTACCAAGTAGTTGTAATTATATTGCTGCATTTTTAACAATGCGGTGCAATAAAAAATGCAGTTATTGCATAAATAGGGTATCTGGTAAATCGCCATATACAAAAGCAACCGAATTACCGCTACACTCTTGGATAAAAGGTCTATCTAAAATTGAGACCAGACCAGATTTACCTATTACACTGCAAGGTGGAGAACCTACACTGTATAAAGGCTTCTTTGATTTAGTAAATGCCTTGTATAAGGATGGTAAAACCCTTGATTTACTAACAAACGGTATGTTTGATGTAAATGAGTTTATACACAAAACAAAGCCTGAGATGTTTAGACAAAATGCAAAGTATGCTGGCATTAGAATAAGTTGTCATAGCCAAGACAGCATTAATAAGGTTGTATCTAATGCATGGGCACTTAAAGCAAGTGGTTATCGGGTTGGCATATGGATTATAAATCATCCATTACATAAGACATTTAATGAAGCTATAATCAAAAAATGTAAATCATTAAATATAGATATTCGTATTAAGGATTTTCTTGGGTATCTAAATGGCACTCTACATGGTGTATACAAGTATAACGGAATTGGACTAAAAGAAACTCGTCGTGTCTTATGTAAAACAAGTGAGATACTTATAGCACCAAACGGTTATATCTTTGCATGCCATCGCGATTTATACAAGGGATTAAGGAATGCATTTGGTAATATAACATATAGCAGTCTTAGATTTAATCAGTTTTCCTACAATTATTGCTATGCATTTGGAGAATGCAACCCGTGTGATTTAAAACTTAAGTTTGACAGGTTTCAGAAAAAGGGTCATTGTTCAGTATCAATAAAAATGAATGGTTAACAGAAAGGAGGTGATATGACAGCACTATTCTGGTCGGTCTTGTGTAATTTATCGATTATTATAATCATAGCAGCCCTTTTAAAGGGTAAGGAGGGTATGAATGACCTTATGTAGTGATGGACACGATGAAGTTTGTTTTGAAGTAGAGTATTGTCCTGTATGCCGTCTTATGTGTCAGCTCGCTGAGAAGGAAGCACTTGAGGATGCAGCCGATTTTAAGCGGAGAGTAAATGATGAAATAGAAGATTTTGGTGGATTTGACTAAAGGAGGAAATATGGATAATAGAATATGGGACTACACTACCTTAAGTGTATTCCAAACATGTAGAAAGAAGTATTACTACTTCGCAGTTAGGCAATTAAGACCTAAAGTGAAAGCCCCAGCATTGTCTTTTGGAGGTGCAATACATGACGCTCTTGATGCATACTACTCCACAAAGTCAATGGATGCTGGAATATCTGCGTTTAAGAAAAACTATAGTGATATAGAAGGAGATGACTTAAGAACAGTAGAGAATGGAGTTAATGTCCTTGAGCACTATGCACAAATTTATAAGCATGAACCTTTTGAGCCTGCAACTAAACCTGAAGAAGGCTTTGCTGTTCCTATTGGTGATATAATGTGGGGAGGAAGAGTAGATTTACCTGTTAATTGGAACGGGCAAAATTGGGTAATGGAGCATAAAACTACAACCATTTTAAGAAGTAACTATCCCATTCCCTTTACCATTGATAAGCAGTTAACTTCATATGTAGTAGGTATGGAGTTATTAACAGGTAAAAAGTATGTAGGTTGTATCGTAAATGTTTTAGAAGTCTGGAAAAAGAATATGAGAATAACATCAAGAACAAAAACTCCTGAACAAAGGTTTGCAAGGTTTCCTTTTATGCGTTCAAAGATGTTAAAAGAAAGGTTTAAACTAAATATCCTACGAATTGTAAGGGATATTAAATGGTGTGAAGAAAATAATGAGTTCTACGAGGCAGAAAATAGGGATGCATGCTTTACCTATAATAAGCCTTGTCCATACTTAGACCTATGTAGATATGGTGCATCAGAAGAGATAATAAAGCGTGATTTTGTAGAAGAGGTATGGCAACCGTATAAACAAAAGGAGGTAAATAATGAATAGATACTTTAGTTGCCTACTGGTTGGAGATTGGGGAACAGGTAAGACTACTGCAGCTTCAACTGCTCCGCCACCCGTTTTGTTTCTTGATGTAGATAACAAGATACATAAGATGGTAAATCTATCCGAGAAACTAAATTCGGGAAAAATAATACAGTGGGCAGTAGATGAACCATTATCTATGGTAAGTCTAACAAGACTTGCTACTACCGAAGCAAAGCCAGGAGGAAGAGTTACATTCCAAAGACCTAAGGGTTATTTAAAATTGGCTGGAATGGTAGAAAAGCTTGCTACAGACAAATGCATAGTTAATGACAAAAAGGTAGAAACCGTAGTGCTCGATAGTTATACAAGTGTTAATGAGCACATAAAAAGACTACTACTTTCTGTTAACGGATCTGTGACTATGACTCAACCTCTTTGGGGAGCACTTCTTACTAACTTTGAGGAGCTAAATAATACTTTAATGAGGTTACCAGCAAATATTATAGTTGTATGTCATGAACGTTTGGATAAGGATGAACTAAGTGGTCGTATAGTATACAGACCTCTTGTAGATGGTCAAATGTCCCATAAGATAGGTAAGGACTTTGAGGAAGTATACTATATGGAGAAATCAACTAAGGGAAGGGAGGTGATATATGAAATGTTAACAGTGGGTAACTCAATGAAGTCATGCAGAACTTCAAGAGATTTACCTATTCGGATTGAGCCTGATTTTTGTAAAGTGTATAACATAGGAGGAACAAAATGAAGATTACAGTAAATCCAGAAACAACTACAGGTGGTTTTAGTTATGCATCAGAGGGTCGATACAGACTTCGGGTAGTTAGTTGCACTCAGCAAGAAGGAAAAGCATATCCGTATCTCAGGTGGGAATTTGAATTTGCTGATCCAAACACACCAGCTGTTGAACCAGGAAAAAAGGTTGGACATGTGTTTGAGAATACCACACTCAAGCCTGAAGCACAGTTTGCATTGAGGTCTGTTACTGATGCATTAGGTCTTGAGTGGAGTGACTTTGATACAGAGGAAGTTGTTGGGATGGAGTTAGAAGCATCAGTTAAGATTAAAGAGTATAATGGAACTTTATCTAACGAAATAGATAAGTTTCACAATGCTTAATTAGGAATGTGGGCTGGAGTTCTAACCTCCAGCTCACTACTTATAATTAGAAAAGGAGGCTATAATGGCTATTGATAAAGATATAGCAATGCTTAAGTCAGTGCTTCAAATACTCAGTTTTAACGACAAGTTAGAACCAGCATCATCTGCAGAGCGTATAAACTGTGCAAAGATTGTATTGAAAACTCTGTGTGATAACATTGACTTTGATGAGGCTCAGGCTAACTCTAAACCGTCAAAGTTACCAAATAACCCTAATCCATTAAAGACACTAACTAATCCTCAACAGGATAGTTATAGAGTTTTTGTAGATAATCAAAACAGACTTGAGAAAATAGAAAACCTATCGTTAAACAGTGATTTAATTGTTGATGGTAAAAGGGTTAAGTATAAGGATGCAATTGGTAAAACCTTTGATACAATTACAATACCCTAAGCAGGAGGTGCTTATGATATATATTGAATATGCAAAGAAAAAAAGACTGAATAGAATTAAACGAATGCTTAAGTTAGTTGCAGATGGTATAAAGGCACTCTATGATGAAAGAGATCTTGGTGATAACAAAGGAGTAGTCACAATTACATTTAGGTATAAGCTCAGAGAGGGGGAAGAATGATTTTAGATAGAGTAATTCAGTTTTTGGATGGAGGTAATAACCTATTAAAACTGTTTCTTGTAGAGTATATCATCGTATGTTCAGTTTTTGTACTTTCTGGAAGCTGGAATAAGATGTTATACTATATAGGTGCTTCCATCTTAACATTGGCACTGTTACTAATGAAATAAGGAGGAGATATGGATACACATTTAATGTATACAGTTTTGTCAGAGTTAAAGAAGATTAATCGAGTTGGCATCAATGAACTTGTAAATTACATGGAAAAGGAAACAGATTTCTTTACTGCTCCATGTAGCACAAAATTCCATCTTGCAACGGCAGGAGGTTTAATGGAGCATAGTTGGAATGTTTATGAAGTGCTATCAGAAAAGAATAAACAATATAATTTAAAATATAGTCAAGATACTATCAGGATTTGTGGGTTGCTTCACGATCTTTGTAAAGCAAACTTCTATGAAATAGCCAAGAAGTGGACAAAGGACAGTAATGGTAAGTGGATGCAGGTAGATACATATGTAGTTCACGACCAGTTTCCTATGGGTCACGGTGAGAAATCTGTGTCTATAATTCAAGACTACATTAAGTTAACGCCAGAAGAGAAGTTAGCAATTAGATGGCACATGGCTGCGTTTGATGCAAGTATACACTTTGACTATCCTAATGGTTATCCATATAGAACTGCATCAGCGATACCTCTTGTAGTAGTCTTATTTACTGCAGATTATGAAGCATCACAAATAGTAGAAAACGAAAGGAGGTAATAGTTAGGTTAAGTGTAAAATGATAAAGTTTTTTCAAAATTTGAAAAAGTTAAAGGAGAAAATAAATCATGGAAAAGAAAACATTTATTAAGATAAAGGATATTAAAGTTGGTGAGAGATTTAGAAAAGAGTTCAAAGAGATAGACAGTCTTGCGACATCTATTCAGAAATACGGATTGTTACATCCAATTGTCATAGACAATGATAACAATCTCGTTGCTGGTGAACGTAGACTAAGAGCACACATTAAACTTAATCGTGAAGAAATTGAGGTAAAATTTATTAATGACCTTAGCCTTTTGCAGAGAAAGGAAATTGAAGTTGAAGAAAATATCCAAAGACAGTCATTTACGTGGATGGAAGAAGTGGAAGCAAAAGCAGCTCTACATAAGATTAAACAAGAACTCTATGGAGCTGCAACACAAGGTAAAAAAGAAGGTGCATGGGGATTAACAAACACAGCTATAGCTCTTGGTGAGTCCATAGGAAATGTATCAATGGATATACAACTTGCAAAAGGATTAAAAGCATTTCCAGAATTAACAAAAGAAAAGAATAAGAGTACTGCCTATAAGAAACTAAAAAGAATGCAAGCAGATATATTAAAGGAAGAGCTTGCAAAAAGACTAAAGAAACAGGGAGTTCTCAGTCATCCAAGTGTAATTCACGGAAACTGCATTGAAGAAATGAAGAAGATGGAGGATAAATCAATAGACCTTATAATTACAGATCCTCCTTATGGTATTGACATAGGTAACTCTCAAACATTTGGTAGGGGAACAGCAGCTAAAACCTATTTTGATGACAACTTTGAGATTATGGATATGCTTGATAAAGCCTTTGCAGAAATGTATAGGGTTTTAAAAGATGATACACACGCCTATGTTTTTTGTGGTGTTGAGTATGTTCCAGAAGTCAACAAGTTACTATCAAAGCATGGATTTTCTGTTTATAAAATACCATTAATTTGGGATAAGGGTAGTGGATCTTATCCAAGTCAGGGTGTAACTTTTGTGCATAGTTACGAAGCGTTTCTACATTGCTCAAAGGGTAAGAGACCACTTAATGGAACTCCAAAAGATATATTCTCCATTAAAAGAGTTCCTCCTCAGAAAAAGGTTCATCCTACAGAAAAGCCAACTGAGTTACTTAGAGACTTAATTAACCTATCATCTACTCCAGGCGACAAAATCCTTGATCCTTTTGCTGGCAGTGGATCAACACTTGTTGCCGCCAAAGAAACTACAAGACAGGCAATAGGAATAGAGTTAGATGAAGCATACTATGCTGAAATATGCAAAAGACTAAGTAAGGAGGAGTTTAATGAAGAAGTGTAAATACTGTGGAAAAGAGATTGAAGATAATACAAAGTTCTGTGATGAATGTGGAAGACCTACTGCATTTAACAGGAGGTAGTCATGACTGTAAAAGGGGAAGGAGATAAAAATGCAAAAATCTATATCATTGGAGAATGTCCAGGAAGATGGGAAGAGCAGACTGGAAGACCTTTTGTTGGAGGTGCTGGAAAAGTATTGGATGGAATACTCAGAGAGGTTGGGATTGATCGGTATAAAACTTACATCGACAATGTCATACAAGACAGACCACCAAAAAACGATTTCAGCATACATTACAAAGACAAAGGAAGGAAAATGCCAACGGAGCTTTTGCTTAGAGCTCAAGAACGAGTTAGGAGACTCATTAATACTGGCAAACCAAATGTAGTAGTTGCATTAGGTAACGAGTCACTTTATGCTATTACTGGAATAAAAGGTATTATGAACTATAGAGGATCACTTTTAAACTTTAATAGTATAAAGGTAATTCCTACAATACATCCAGCAATGGTTATGAGACAATACGAGTTTAGACCTATTGTTGTTATGGACTTTGCTAAAATTAAGAAAGAGTCAATTACACCAAACTTTCCCAAACCATACAATAATAGGTTTATCCTAAATCCTACATTTGATAAGGCAATGTTCTACCTAACAGAGGTATTACCGTCAAAGGAATATCTAACCTTTGACATTGAAACGTCCAATAATCAAATAATGTGTATTGGGTTTGGCTGGAGTAAAGAACATGCAATTTGTATTCCCATCTTCCATAATGATACATCTACATGGACTGCAGAAGAAGAGAATACAATTGTTATTGCAATACGAAAGCTCTTTAAGTCAAAGGCTATAAAGTTTATAGCACAAAATGCACAGTTTGATTTAATCTACCTTGCAGATAAATGGGGAGTAGAGATTGAAAACCTATGGATGGATACCATGTTAGGGTTTCACTGCATCTACCCAGAACTTAAGAAAAGCCTTGCGTTTCTATGCTCAATATATACCAATAGACCATTCTACAAGGATATGGGAAAAAGCAGTGAATTACTATGGGAATACAACTGCCTTGATGCAGTAGTTACTTGGGAATGTGCTATGGCAATTAGAGACGAGTTAATAGAATATAAAACATTTGACTTTTATATGTCAAACTCACACAAACTTATTAAGCCACTAATTGCTATGCAAAGGTTTGGATGTAAGATTGATATGACTTACAGAAAGGTAATCAAAAATCAACTGGAGGAGAGCATTAATCAAATGCAAGACAAGTTAAATAGAGTAGTAGGTCACGAACTAAATGTAGGAAGTCCAAAACAGATGAAAGACTTTCTATATGAAGAACTTAAGATACCAGCTTACCACAACAAGCAAACAGGAAGCATCACTGCTAATGAGAATACACTCACAAAGATAGCATCCAAATACAAAAATCCAGTATTCTCACTAATTATATCTATTCGTAAGGCAAAGAAACTGCTGTCTACATATGTAGATATAGAACTGGATAGAGATAATAGAATTAGATGTAGTTACTTGATTTCTGGAACAACTACTGGTAGGTTGAGTTCAAGGAAGAGTATCTATGGAGTAGGATGTAATCTACAAAACATCCCTCGTGATAAGAACATAAGGCGGATGTTCATCGCAGACAACGCAATGCTTTTAGGGAACGCTGACTTGGCACAGGCTGAAGCCAGAGTTGTGGCGTATGTGGCAGACGACGAGAGGCTGCAAAAACTCTTCGAGAGAGGTGGTGATATACACAAATTCAATGCAAGTATAATCTTCAATAAAGGTATAGCACAAGTTACTCCTGATGAAAGACAAATTGCAAAGACGCTTGTCCATGCTGCAAACTATGGCATCGGAGCACAAACATTTGCTAAACATGTTGGATGCACAAAAGACAGGGCTCAAGAGTTACTAAATCATTACTATGCACTCTACCCAGAAATAAAAAATTGGCATAGAAAAGTTGAAGATCAACTTGCATCAACGAGAACTTTGGTAACACCAATGGGGAGAAAAAGGACATTCTTTGGTCGATGGGGATCAGATCTTATCCGAGAAGCCATTGCTTATGTTCCTCAATCTACGGTTAGCGATGTCATTAATGCAGGTATTGTTAGTGCTTACAAAACCCTATTACCTGGATGGCAACTTCTTATGCAAGTTCATGACTCAGTTGTCTTCCAATTTCCTCAAAATCTTGACCTCAAATATGTATGGAAATTTATTAAATATCACTTTGAGTTTAAGATAGAATGTAATCACAAAAGATTTGTAATACCTATAACAATAAAGATTGGTAAAAACTGGGGAGATATGAAGGAGGTAAACTATGCCTAATCCATTGCGATACTGTAATAAATGCAAGGAGAACTCTGTTAGAGTTAAAATCTATAAAAGAGAGGATGGATATCTTACAAGAGTTCTATACTGCATAAATAAAGGCTGTGGATACAAACAGAGGCTACCATTTCCGGAGGAGTGTAAAAATGCGTATTACAGTAAATAATAAAAGGCTATGCGAAGAGTCATGGTTAACAAGCTACCTTAAGTATACAGCTAAACAAGAAAGCCCAAACGCATTTCATATTTGGACTGCACTTGCTATACTTGCTGCTACTGTAGGTAGCAATGTTTATATTCCAAGAATAAAATATAGACTATATCCAAATCTATTTGTTATTCTTGTAGCTGGATCAGCCAAGTGTAAAAAATCATCAGCAATACACATAGGAGAAAGTATACTAAAATCAATTGATACTCCACCTTTAATTTTTGCACAAAAGATTACAACTGAGGCACTTATAGAAGCTATGACTAAAGCAAGTAGCAGTGGTATAAAATCAGCATTTGTATGTGCTGATGAGCTATCTATCTTTATGGGATCAGATACGACAAAAACATCTATTATACCACTACTTACTGGGTTGTATGATAATCCTGATGTTTGGACATATCAAACAAGATCAAGGGGTAAAGAAACAATAGAGGGATCAACTGTTACAATTCTTGCTGGGACTACACCAGTTTGGTTAAAGTCTGCTGTTCCTCAAAACTCAGTAGGTGGTGGATTTACTTCAAGAATTAACTTTGTTTACCAAGATATGCCATCATGTTGTCTGCTCTTTCATGAAGAAACAAATGAAGAAGTTGAACTTAGAGCAAAGCTTATTAGTGACTTATCTTTAATACAAAGATCTGTTAGAGGTTGCGTTAAGTTTACTGATAAAGCAAAAGAAAGGGCAGAACTATGGTATAAAAAGGAGTGGAGTATATCAAGAGATGATAGAGTAGACGGTTACTTTGCAAGAAAACATGATACAATGTTTAAAGTAGCTACGCTATTGTCTATTGCTCAGTCTAATGATTTAGTGATAACAGATGACCATATATTCCATGCACTTTGGCTGCTAGAGGATAATGAAGAATACCTAATGTCTATTTTAGATAGTATTACATCTAACGAAACTGGAGAAAAGACAGAAAAGGTATTAAACATTATAAAGATAAAAGGTGAGATTGCACATAGTGATTTACTGAGGAAATGCTGGAGATTTGCAAATGGAGTAGATCTTGCTGTTATAGTAAAAACACTTATAGAGAGTGGTGATATAAATGAGACTATTATTAATAATAAAAAACGTGTATATAGTATTCTTAAAAGGAGGTAAGTTTTTTCAAAATTTGAAAAACTTACCACCTTATACGAAATCTAAAACCAGTGTATCTTGTCCCAAATGGAGATTTAAATTTGCCTAATCTCATATGGCTAATTAATCTCCCTGCAAGAAAAAATTCTTAATCCGCACAAAGATTACCTCAAACTGGTCAAAGAATTTTTTAATTACAGCAATTATTTTGTCATCCTTATCACCAGGAATTAAGACAGCACATATCCTAATGAGCACCATCAACAATTCCCTTATTACTGGTATTGCAGTTTGTATTAAACCTATAATACCAGCAATGTTTTTAGGTATTAGCTTCTTTACAAAGTTCGCCATTTCTCACCTCCTTCCTTGTTACTCCAACAATCTCGAGGAGTTCATCCACTTCATCATTAAACAACTTCTCAACCTCAACAATACGCTTTAAACAATGTAATAGTCGTTTTTTATCTATATCCATCCCCATTCCTTAAGTGTATTATAGTCTCTTATAACCCTACTACCTATATCAGTTCTATACATTACATTAGGTATTGTTAAGTTAGATATTGTCCTATATACTCTTCTTCTAACTTCTCGTATAGATTGAGGAACATCAGTTATATTACTATATGCAGTTACAGCCCCAATATCACCACTATTGCCAGCACTCATCAAAACTCCACTCTTCTTATAAACATCATAAAACCAAGTGTGCCTCAGATTACCAGGATTAAATCCCTGCAGTATTGTATCTTTACTATAGTCTTCACACTTATCAATTGGGTAGGGAGGTAGTGCTAATGTTACACTCATACCAAATCCAACCTTTAATTCTATACTATAAAGACTGCCACCTGCAATACCATGAAGTAGATTACCTATACTACCATCAAGCAACTCAAAAAATGAGAAGATAGCATTATAACCAAATCTTGGACAAAACTCAAGTGCATATAATTTATCTTTAGTTACAATAGTGTTTAAGTCAATCATGCCTCTATAGTCAATCTTTCTTAGGGTAGATACCATCTTTCCTATACCCTCTTTAAACAACCTTGAATTAGTGTTACCTCTCCATACAACATCACCCATACATCCAGTCTTCATACCTATACCATCATTCATTAAAGATTTCTCTTCCATTGTATGGTTTACATTAGCAACTGTATCCCCATTAAACCATAGCTCCGTGGAAACCTCTATACCATCTACACGCTCCTGTAGTTCAAACTCACCCTTAATCTTTGTAGAATAAGACTCTAATATACCTATTAAGTCTTCAGAACCTTTAGATACATATGTAGTATATGTTGGCATATTATTAGAAGGCTTAAATACAAACGGTTTATCCTTATTCTCAACAAACTTAATTGCATCATCGTAGTTAGTGAATACATAAGTCTTTGGTGTATTTATCTTATGTATTTTCATAACCTTATATCCATAAGGTCTATCAAGTTCAATTCTGTCAGCCCATATACTATCACCTATAACATTATACCCATCTTTTCTTAATTCATCAGCAATCTTTCCTAATCCATTACCGACCATATCAAATACAATTACATCAGGCTTGAACAAAAGCAGCTCACGCAATTTACTCTTATCCCTTGTTAACCCAGCATCAACTTTAGACTTCTGGACTAACCCATCACCTACAAGTCTGCTATCCTTATCATCAATATAAACCTCAACCTTATTACCTTCCTTCTTTAATCTCTGTGCAATTGTCCATCCATCGCCCTGTTTACTTATAAATAAGAATTTCATCGCCTCACCCCAAATGTTTTATCAATTTCCCTAAATCTACGACGAAGTCTACGAGGAGTACGCCGCTCAACTCCCTTTGCCCCAGCCCTTGCATTAGCAATACTTGCAGCAGTTACTATTATACCTTTTTTGCGTGCTTCTTCACGAAGCTTTCTTTCTAACTTTGTATTCTTACTTATCATCGCTCTTACTATTCTTCTTGCATAAATAGTTCTATCTCTTGAAATCTTTTCCTTAATTGTCCTCTTTGCTTCAAATGCATCAAGTGCATTACTCTCAGTCATCGTTCTAAATCCAAGTCCAGTCCAAAACAGATCTAACTGAGTAGGCGTTGCAATCTTTAAGTTACCTACCTTAAATCCCTCATCAGCAATTCTCTCAGTTTTAATTAATGACTTTATTACACTTGGAGTTAAGTATTCGGAAGCCCTTCTTGGATCACCCTCAGTATATGCCTTTATACCTCTTACTACATCAGTAGCCATTTGTGCTGGAGCACCTGCGAGGTTTACAAGTGCATCACCATAAGTTGGAATAAGTTCTCCCATACCAAGTAGCTGAGTTGCGTCTATACCTGTAGTAGAGTATACTCCATGCATTCCTAAGTCTATAACACCATCAGGAACTCCTTTTCTTTTAGCAAGAGTTCTTATGTCTTCTGTTAATGTTCTACCTCGTATCTTTCTCCAAGCATAATCTATAAGTCCATATCCAATAGTTCCTTTAATACCAGACTGAGCAAGACTTACACCCATAGTTCTTAATGCCTGAGACCAACTACCCTGCGCTCTCGTAGGTAGCATAGATGCATACAGTTGTAACTGATTTGTAGTAAATCCCCTAAAAGTATATGCAGTTCTTAATACATCCTTCATTGAACCAGCATTAGTTATAAGTGTAGGTAGATTTACCTTTCCAAGAGCAAACTGAGTTTTATTAACACTGTCTACCATAAAAGCAAGTATCTCTTCTTTTCTTGTTAGTCTTAATACATCTTTAGCAACCCTATAACCTGCAATTGCAGCATGAGTTCTATTAACCTTTTCACTAAAAGTTCCAAATAAACCAAGTGCACCTTCAATGCCTGTATAGTTAAGTCCTTTAGCACCTACTTGGAGTTTTGTTATCTGAGCACCTATTATACCTTCTTTGTAAAGCCTATTTAAATAGTATGATAAATCAGATGATAGCCCATGTGGAGTTCCCTTTATTAGATGACGCATATATTTAATGGTAGGAACATAAGCACTAACAAAAGCTTTCTCTACATTTAGTCCTTTATAATATCGAGCAAGCAATGGATATGTAGTAGCAAGAGGCTGAGTTAAATTCTGTGCAAGAAACGAAGTTCTAAACGCAAGCTTCCATGTATAAATAAGTTTATTTAATGACCTAAATCCAATAGAACCAGTATTATAAAAGCCATCAATATATGACCTTGCATACTTTTCTAATCCACGAGGCATTTTATCAAGTGCATTTATAAGTTCTTTCTCAGCATTTATCTTTCCAGTTACCCGTGCTAATCTATTAACACTACCTTCAAGATAGTCAAGTGCACTGTTAATTACATTGTGAGAACTCCAATCATATCCTGGAACATCTTTTCTTTTTATCCAGTGTGTATCAAATGTTTTCTTCATTAAGTAGCTACGAATTAACTTGAGTTCCTCAGCATTAGTATCAGCACCACTTGCTTCTGCAAGTGTCTCTAAATCATGCATTGTAAGTTTCTCGTAAGACTTGAACTTGTTCTTCTTATACAATCTTGCATCACCACCAAGTAGTTTTACTGCCTTTGATGCCTCACTCTTATTCTTATATATATTAAAGAATTCATCACCTTCCTTATATACAACCCAATCACCTTCAATACGCTGTTGAGATAAATATCCGTTAAGCTTCTTAACCTCACTTACAACTTTTTTATCAAACGCATCTTTCTGAACACCATCCATTTTAGTGTAGTATCCATTAATAACTTTTCTATACTCTATATTTACGTTTGTTGCGTAGTCATACATCCTCCTAATATTCTGATAGGCTTTAACCTCTAAATCATTAAGTTTAAACAGTGATTTAAGTTGTTGTGTATCATATACTGAATGAGTGCTATTACCAACCTTAAGCACTCCTACAACCTTATCAAGAGAACTCAATGGCATATTCTTTAGCATCCTCGGATTTAAGCGTGCATTTCCAGCATAAAACAATCTGGATCTATACCTACTTGCATCCATTACAGATTTATACACACCCTTAAAAACTGGATACTTATCAGCAACAAAAAATGGAGCACCTAAATTCTTAAGTGCTGACTTTACCTCATCATAGGCAATAGATGCCTTACCTCCCAAGTCCATAATAAAGTCAGCAACGGGCTCAATGTTAACAAACCCAGCTTTACCGTTAATTGGAAATGCATCAACTAATCTTGTAATGGGGACACCCCGCACATCTCGTGCAATACCTTTAGCAATTTGTATAGATAAGTTATCTATTTCACTACCAGACATAAATACATTCTTTATGCCAGCAAGAGTATGGTATTGAACTTCGTATATAGCAGACTTACTCACCTTTACTGGCTTTACTACAACATTTGCTGATGGATAAGACTGTATCTTTTTTGCAGCCGCAATAACCTCTGGTTTGTTTACATGTGTATTTACTAATACATCGTTAGCGGCACTCGGCGTTTCAACGATTTTTTCTATAGGAGTAGGTTTAGGCGGCGGAAGCTCAATGGCAACAGGGCGAGGCGGCTCATGCAGTCGTATCGTCTGATAAGTTAGTTGCTTAGGTTGATTAACATTCGCAAACCTTGTTTGATCGGTTATCTGTTTAATAGAAGGCACAACTTGTCCCTCTTTAGGAGGAATGGATACTGCACCTTCCATTGGAATTGTCTCATATGTTAATAGCTGTTGTTGATCTCTTCCAATTAGTTTTACAGGTTCAAAGTCAAGTCTCTTTGCTAAGTCTGGATTAAGAACCTTTCGTGTTCTTATATTAGCAGTTAAATCGTTAATAACATTTGCAACACTTCCTTTATTAGCCCTAAATGTATTAGTAACTCTGTTTATAGCAGATATAGTTTTATTAGAAAATGGAGCTTGTGCCCAAAACTTAGCAACTGCTACATCTGCAATTTTAGATGCATGAGTGCTTTCTATACCAGATTTGACTAACTCTACTTTAATGGAGTTCTTAAGTCTATTTAGTGCAGCTCCTTGCTTAGAAACATAGAGTGCTTTCATAGACTTAGATACAGAACCTATACTTTTAGGAACTACACCAAAAACTAATGCATTAGCTCCAAGCTCAAATACAACAGATGATACAACGGAAACTGGAACAGCAAGCTTTGGATCAGTAATTCCAAGTTTACTTACAAGCATATTGCCAATAGGGTCAGTCTTTGCTGGTCTTAAGAAACCTTCTACAGGAGACTTACCAACAATTAAATTCCTAAGTGCACCTATTGGTCTATCAAGTTGTCCAAGCGCAGATGTTAATCCAATAACAAATTTATTTTTGGGATAGAGGTCAATCATATCTTGTTCTACTACTGCACCTATACTTGTAGCCTTTGGTGGTCTTTGTGCCTTCAGCACAGGTTCATTTAATCTTCGCTGTTTTTCATCTTGTATTTGTTTATCTAACTCAGCAGACTTTTCAGGACTTAATGGAGGAACAGGAGGTAGTGGTTCTTGGTAACTGATATCAGCAATGAATTGCTTTCTTATCTTTTTTGCTGTATCGGGATCTTTGGGAAAGTCCGATCTTGTTGCAATGAAGTCCTTAAAGAAAGCCTCACGCATTGCAGCCCTATCCATTATACCTGCTTTCTTATATGTCTCCGTATCTGTAAGGTCTCGTATTGTAGGCATTATCTAAATCCCCTTGACTTGAGCCAGTCTTGTATATTAGTATCGTTTGATGCAGCTGGGTCAAATATTTGTAATGCATCAGAGAATTGATTACCAGTTGTATCACGCTCTGCCTGTAGGTATTTAGTAAAGGGCTTTGACATCTCTATTGCTTGATTATCATCTATCGTTCCCATATCTCGCATTAGAGATATAGACTGAACTGCAGCACTTGCTTCAGCTATTGTCGGAGGAAGACCTCTCTTCACTTTCTCTATAGCATAACGGGTCTTTACCTTAAGAGCAGCAGCTTCATCTGGGCTCATCGGTTTAGTCTTTGTAGGCATATCTACAATAGCATTATCATTAACTAACTCAGGAGCTACTCCCTTTACTAAATTTACAAGATCAGGGTTTTTCCTAATTAACTCACGCTGTCCTGGATCTGCTATTTGATTTACACTTTTTACAATCTTTAATACACGCTCCTTATCTTTTGACTTACGCTCAGCCTCTAAAATTGCAGCAGTATTTTTAGACTTATTCTCAAGTTCAAGTCGTTTCTTATAGACACTCACAAATGTATCTGCAACATCTGCTAACGGACTTTCACGAGGACTGCCCATTTGACCTAATGGTATAATTGCCATAATTACCTCCTTTTACGCAGCTGCCATAGCTGCAGTTGATGCTATCTTTATTAAATCTTTAGCAATACCTTCTCGTCCTGGATCTAACCATGCAAGATAGTCTGTTCCAGAACTTACTCCTTTTGATAGAAACTGGACTGCACGTTCAAGTGATGGGTTATACTGCGGAAGTGACTTTATCCAGTCTTTATACTCACGCTGTATCTTTAAGTCTTGCTGATTAAACCGTTCAAGTTCAGATAGATATGCCTTATACTGCTCTCTACTTTCTAATCCAAATTTTCTTGCCGCCATCTCAAATTGTGCTTGAGGAATAGTAACCATTGCCTTTTCTCGTTGCACTGCAAGATCTTTAGCAAATCTATTTATACCAGCTTCCTCCGCAGCAAATCTACCACTACCTCGTAGATTACCAGCAAAGCCCTCTCGTATTTGTGGTAACAATTCACTCTTAAATCTTACAGTTGCAGGTTCTGCTACAGCTTTATCAAAGAAAGATCCTGCGTCAAGACTTAAGAATTCATTGTATCTATTTAACGCATTTTGGTCAAACTGCAGTGGCTGGTAAGTATCTGTTGGGGTTGGAGCAAGATCTCCAGTATACCTTGGAATACCCTTACCTATGTCAGATGCAAGATATTTTGATAGTGGTGTTGCTACATCCTTTTTTAATGGATCTACTATAGGTTTAACACGTGCTTCTTCCTTTTTACCTGTAATGAATGACGTGTCAAACGGCCATGACCACCATTTTACTTTACCACATCTACATCCAAAAAAACTATTCTTGCATAGTGGCTCATTAAACCTACATGGAAATATCCAATTAAAAAACCTCCTTAAAATATTCATGATTACCTCCAATCATAAAGTTTTTTCAAATTTTGAAAAAAGTTTATCCTTTTGGTGCATAAAAGACAGTTCCATATGCACCAGTACCTGTTATTGTTATTGCCAATCCACTCTTTGCTACTACAGGAATAAACCTATCTATCCATGCATCTGCTCCTTGAGGAACTCTTACAAGATCAACTTTGTTACCAGAATATGCAGCAGAGTTATCATACAGGGTTATTATTGCATCTGCAGTGCTTCCTGCAATAACAGCCAAGCCATGATAGGCTGATTCTGTAGTAGCAATAATAGTATTGCCAGTGGTAACTGATACACTTGCAATACCATAGTTTACATCGTATGGAAGATCTCTATTCCTTCTTGCCATGTCTGTCTATTGATTGTCTTACCTCTACACTTAATATGGAAAGCCAAGATAAAGTGCATCTTGCTACTTTATGATCACCGTAGTTTAACTCTACCCAAAATTCACATCCCTGCTTAAGACATGCACCCTTAAACAATGGACACATTACCATTCCTGAAACACCTATTCCTGGAGTTGCTAATTCATTTTTCATAGTTAGCCCTTTTTAAATATTCTTATTTGAATGTAAGCAGGCACTGTATCTACAGTAAATGCAGTACCCGAGCCAGTAGAACCAGTTGAACCCGAAATAGTGTGAGTATGAGCACCTGCTGTGCCCATAGTGTAAGGAACCATATTATTTGCAAAATTTGTGTAAGTTCCATGATAAAAACCACTTCCTGCTCCAGATTTACCCAATGGAGACATACTATGAGTATGATTTCCTGCACTACCTGCACTTAAAGTTCCCGCTGGATGAGTATGTGAAGGAAGATTAGTCGTTGCAAGTGTTATACTATCAGTATCTGAACCTCCTGTTGATAAAGGTGTTCCTGAGCTTATCCTCAAGAATTTATTATTGTATGTAGCAGATACATCAGTCCATCCACTTGGTGCATTTGTTAAAGTAGATAGCATTAAATCCCCACTTCTAAATGTAGATCCAGTAGATCCAATAGTAGTTTTAGGCACGCTCACTCCTTAGTTTCCACTTAATGCCATAATACCGAAGAGAAAATCCACTCGATGCTGATGTATTCCTAAACCGAAATCTAATCCTTCTAACCATTGCATC
>VAPE01001981.1_pt1 | contig 18208 bp, 14 predicted proteins | sample 3393911 | NCBI WGS metagenome assembly VAPE01 (sample SAMN08290436, study PRJNA428436) | hydrothermal vent metagenome | isolation source: Deep-sea hydrothermal vent chimney | place: Atlantic Ocean: South-mid Altantic Ridge | reverse complement strand
CGCCATTGACCGTGATACTGGTGATTATGATACCTATCGCTATTGGACAGTAGTGGCGGATGAAGACCATGAGATGCCAGCGTGCCAGCTCGCTATTACTGATCTTGATCAAGACGAATGGTCTATCGGCGATGTCAAAGAAGAGCAGATAGAATCAATTGAATTTGGTCGTATCGCGGCCACGCAGGCAAAGCAAGTTATCATTCAAAAGATCCGTGAAGCGGAGCGGGCGCTAGTAGCGGACGCTTTTGAGCCGCGTATTGGCGAGATGATGTATGGTGAAGTCAAAAAACAAACTCGTGATGGCTACATTATTGATTTAGGTGATAACGCTGAAGGTTATCTATCACGTGATCAGATGTTGCCCCGTGAGCAGCTACGCGTCAAATCGCGTATCAACGCTATTCTTTATCATGTCAACCGTGATAACCGCGGCGCGCAGTTATTATTGTCGCGTACTCATCCTGAGATGCTCTCAGCCTTGATGCAAAAAGAAGTGCCGGAGATCGCAGAAGAGATTATCGAGATTCGTAATGTCGCTCGTCTGCCTGGTACTCGTGCTAAAATAGCTGTAAAGACCAATGACAACCGTATCGATCCGGTCGGCGCTTGTATCGGTATGCGCGGTACTCGTATCCAAGCGGTGCAGCAAGAGCTTGATGGTGAGCGTATTGATGTGGTTGTATGGTCAGATGATCCAGCACAATTTATCATCAGCGCCTTAGAGCCTGCCGATGTGAGCAGTATTATCCTTGATGAAGATACTAAGACCGCTGATATCATTTTTAGCACGAATGATCAGCTCGCCCGCGCTATTGGCTCACAAGGTCAAAACGTGCGCTTGGCTTCTGAATTAACCGGCTATAAGCTCAACATGATGCTAGAAGAAGAGTATCAGCAGCGTCAACAAGATGAGACCAAAGCCTTTATCGATCTTTTCTATGATCGCTTAGAGGTTGATCAGGACCTAGCGCAAGCCCTTGTCGATATCGGTTTTACGAGTATCGAAGAGGTAGCTTATGTACCGGTTGAGACTTTTTATGATATCGAAGGGTTAGATGACGAAGCGATTGACATGATTCAAGAGCGCGCTAAAGAAGTCGTCATCGCAGATGAGCTGGTCAAACAACAAAACATGAAAGAGCCTAGTCAAGAGCTGCAAGATCTAGAAGGGATGACTGTCAGCTGGGCCTATAAAATGGCGCAAAAAGACATCATCACCGTTGATGATTTGGCAGAGCAGGCTGTATTTGATATCGAAGATATCGAAGGCTTAGACTCCGAGACCGCAGGTAAGCTTATCATGAAAGCTCGGGAATCTTGGTTCAATGAATAGGTATTAGAAGCATACCGCTGTCTTTTGGTGGTATGCTATCGATAACTAAAGGCTGGCTTACGACATAAAAATCAAAACCAGTCTAAGCACAATCATTTGTAGCCAACAACTGAATTGAATATATAGCAAATAATAGACAGTAGGTGATAATCAATGGCAGATAAGACCGTCAAAGAACTGGCAGACATGGTAGGCAAAACCGCTAGTGCTGTACAGCAGCAGTTGCAGGATGCTGGGCTACCTGCTCGCGGGGAGGATGACTCAGTCACCGAACTTGAGCAAGAGAAGTTGGTGGCACATTTAAAACAAAGTCATGGCCAACAAGAAAAGCGTCGCATTAGTCTCAAATCTAAGACGACAAGTACCGCTCGCGTGACTGGCTCTTCAGGTAAATCTAAGAGCGTCAATGTAGAGGTGCGTAGAAAGAAAGTATTCGACAAGCCTAATCCAGAAAAAATGGCTGAAGAATTAGCGGCGCGCGAGCAAGCGATGGCTGAAGCAAAACAGCGCGCTGAAAAAGAAGCCGAAGAGCGTAACGCGGCTAAGAAAAAAGCCGAAGAGCGTCAAGCAGCGACTCTAGCTGCGATGCGTGCAAGCTTAGGCTCTAGCAAAAATTCAGAAGATAAGAGCGATGATGTCGCCGCCTCTGTTGTGGTCAAAAAAGGCGCCAAAGCGGCAAGCGAGATCAAAGCAAAAGAGAAGAAAAAAGTCGCGGCTACTAAGCCAAAAGTTGAAACGGCAGCAGAGCGTAAAGCTCGCGAAGCTCGCGAAAAAGAAGAAGCTCGCTTACGCAAAATCGAAGCCGAAACTCGTCAAGCCCAAGCAGAAGAGGCGCAAAAGCGTACGCTTGAGCAGATGCGTAAAATGGCCGGTAAATATACCGACCGTGAGCCAGTAGCAGAAGTTCGTAAGGACGAGCCATTGGCTAAAGGCTTAGTGGGTGACGCACTAGAGGAGTCATTCGAAAAAGAGCGCCGCGAAATCAAACGCGGTGCTAACAGTACCGGTGCTCGCGGTCGTCGCCGCAAAAACCAAGAAGAGCGTGAAATCAAAAACCGCAAAAATGGTTTAAGCTCTTCACAATCAGGTCAGCATAAGTTTGAAAAACCGGTCGAAAAGATTGTCTATGACGTCGAAATCGCCGAGCAAATCACGGTATCGGACCTTGCTCAGCGCATGGCTGTCAAAGCCCGTGAAGTGACCAAATTGCTGATGAAAATGGGTGAGATGGCAAGCGAATCTGATACTATCGATCAGGCGACCGCCAGTCTTATCGTTGAAGAGATGGGTCATAACCCCGTTCCGGTTAGCGATACCAAAGTTGAAGACGACCTACACGAAGCTGTCGATGAGCGCAGTAGTAACGTGCAGACGCGTCCACCGGTCGTCACTATTATGGGTCATGTTGACCATGGTAAGACCTCGCTACTCGATAAGATCCGCGAAACCAAAGTCGCTACCGGCGAAGCGGGCGGCATTACTCAGCATATCGGTGCCTACCACGTAGAGACTGATCGCGGTGTGATTACCTTCTTAGATACACCAGGCCATGCTGCCTTTAGCGCGATGCGCTCACGCGGCGCGCAAGCGACTGATATCGTTGTCTTGGTCGTGGCCGCTGATGACGGTATGATGCCGCAAACGGCAGAAGCGATTGATCATGCTCGCGCTGCAGGTACGCCTTTGATTGTTGCTATCAACAAAATGGATAAGCCAAGCGCTGATCCAGATCGCGTGCTAAACGAGCTGACAACCAAAGAAGTGGTTTCAGAAGAGTGGGGTGGTGATACACCTATGGCGCGTATCTCGGCCAAAACAGGTGAAGGCATCGACGAGCTACTAGAGTTTATTAGCTTACAAGCCGAACTTATGGAATTAGAAGCGCCAACTGACGGTGCCGCTCAAGGTGTAGTTATTGAGTCGAAGCTCGAAAAAGGCCGTGGTCCAGTAGTCAGTGTCCTAGTCAAGAAAGGTACGCTCAAGCAAGGCGATCTAGTGCTAGCCGGAGAGTACTACGGTAAAGTCCGTGCTATCACTGATGAAAACGGCCAACGTATCAAATCAGCCGGTCCTTCTATACCAGTTGAGATCTTGGGCTTACCAGATACGCCAGCGGCGGGTAGTGAATTCTTAGTCGTTTCTGATGAGAAAAAGGCTCGCGAAGTCGCTGATTTTAGAAGCAACCGTGAGCGTGAGCAGCAGCTTGAGCGCCAGAACAAAATGCGCCTTGAGAGTATGTTTGAGCAGATGCAACAAGGCGATGTATCTTTCTTAAATATCGTCCTTAAGACCGATGTTCGTGGTTCGCTTGAAGCTTTATTAGCAGCCTTGAATGAGCTATCGACTGATGAAGTCAAAGTCCGAGTCATTAGCTCAGGCGTTGGCCCTATCTCAGAGTCGGATGTCACGCTGGCTGAATCTAGCGAAGCGGTATTACTAGGCTTCAACGTTCGTGCTGATAGTACGGCGCGCCGTAAAGCGGATACCGCTAACATGGATATTCGTTATTATAGCGTTATCTATGGCCTAATCGACGATGTCAAAGCCGCTATGAGTGGCCTATTAGCTCCTGAGCATCGCGAGAAGATCTTAGGTGTTGCTGAAGTGCGCGAAGTGTTCCGCTCTAGTAAGTTCGGTGCGGCGGCAGGTTGTATGGTTGTCGAAGGGACGATCTATCGTAATAAGCCAATTCGCGTCCTGCGTGATGATCAAGTTATCTTCACCGGTCAGCTGCAGTCACTGCGTCGCTACAAAGAGGACGTCAATGAAGTGCGTACTGGGATGGAATGTGGTCTAGCGGTTCGTGGCTACGATGTTGAAGCGGGCGATAAGATCGAAGTCTTTGAGATTCAAGAGTTCGAACGCACGATCTAAGCTTAACTATTAACTATAACTGGCTTAAGCGTCTGCATCATCGCTAACGTTTAAACTTAAGCTCTAATAATTAAGCTCTAATAATTAAGCTCTAATAAGCAGTTACTAGGCCTACCAGGTTCATCCTGCTAGGCCTTTTTTACCGCAATTAGTCATAGCGTTATAAAGACAGTTATTTAAATACGCCAAACAGCAGTAGTTGGTAGAAAGTATAATAGAATAAATCACAAAAGCTAAAACTAGGACAATACTATGAATCAACGTTTACAGCGTCTATCAGATCAAATTCAGCGCGAGCTTGCGGTGCTTATCCGTGATGAAGTCAACGACCCTCGCTTGACTGGCTTTGTCACCATCTCTAGCGTCAAAGTCAGCTCGGATCTTGGCTACGCGGATGTCTATGTCACTATCATGGAGCCTGAGCTCAACGATACGATGACTAAGACCAATCATGAAGAGAGTGTCAAAGTGCTCAATAAAGCCGCTGGGTTTTTGCGCACTGAGCTGAGTCATACTCTCAAAACGCGTACCACGCCGCGTCTGCGTTTCCATTACGATGAAGTGACTGCTCGTGGTAACTACATGATGGATTTGATCAATCAAGCAGTAAGCAAAACTGAGCAAAATGAAGACGAAGTTGAAAGCCAAGAAAATGACCAATAAAAGCGCAGTAGCAAGACAAAAAGTATCTGGCGTTATCTTAATCGATAAGCCGCAAGGCATGACCTCACAGCAAGTGGTGTCAAAAGTGAAGTACTTATTTCAGTCGCCTGCACACAATAGTAAAAAGGCGGGTCATACCGGCACCCTTGATCCGATGGCAACCGGTCTTCTCCCCATTTGTCTTGGAGAGGCAACAAAATTTAGTCATTATCAGCTCGATGCCGATAAGTCTTATCAGGCAACGATACTACTTGGTAGTCAAACGGACACTGGCGATGCTGATGGTCAGGTTATCGCGCGAGCACAGATTCCAGAGCTAGATGCAGATACGCTACAAAATATGGCTCAGCAGTTTATAGGCGCGCAGCAGCAAATACCGCCGATGTATTCAGCGCTCAAAAAAGACGGCAAAAAGTTGTACGAGTACGCCCGTGCTGGTATAGAGATTGACCGTCCTGCACGCGATATCGTCATAACTGCGCTGACTTTGACTCAAATTGATGCAGATAAGATCGACCTGGTCGTGACTTGTAGTAAAGGTACTTATATTCGGGTGCTAGCAGAAGATATCGCCAAAGCACTAGGCACCTTAGGACACCTGACGGCACTACGCCGTATGCAGGTCGGTAAGTTTGATAGTGAGCAGGCTATTGATATTCCAAGCCTAGAAGCCTTGTCTTTAGATAGCCGCTTTGAGCAGCTGTTGCCAGTAGATGCATGCATCGATATTGCCGCTGCAATGTCATTAGATGATAAGCAATGTCAACGTCTACGTTTAGGTCAACGCCTAAATGTCATTGAGCAAATTGACAAGCCTTTAAGAGATTACATGCTACAAAGCTTATCTCATAAGACTCAGGCAAAATTAGAAGACGAGCCTGCTGACCGTAACAATGAACAAACCCCTGAGTATGAGCTTCCTGTCGATATCAGACTGCTAGATGCGCAAGGCCATTTTATTGGCTTAGGCGCTATCAGTCTCAATGGACGCCTACAACCTAAGAAAATGATTTATCTATAACGATAATATCAGTTACTAGTGAATTACATTAATCACATACTCATACATTTCATTGCAGGTTTTGTGTATAACGAAACCTGCTTTTTTTATACAGTGGTTAAGTCAGCTAAGGAAGGCTTGGCATAAAAATAATAAAATAATAAAAATCAAAATAAGAAGAAGCAAGGAAGAAAAGCTAAATAATAATAATTAGAATTTAACTTAAGGACAGAGTTGCAACTTAAAGCAGTAAGGAAAGCTTAGATTATAAAATAATAATAACACCTTACTAAGATGGCTCTAAGCAACAATAATAAATTCAATAAAGATAATTACAATATTAACAAGCCAAATTAACGTTACGAACAAAAGAGGTGGCCCATGAAGACTATTGCATTTTTATTACATAATAACTTTGAACAAGCTGAGTACGAAGAGGTCAATAATAAGCTTAAAGACAAAGGTTATAAGACACTGCTCATAACAACCAACGATGACAAAGAAGTTCAGGCGATGAATCAGGATGTCAATAAGGGTGATACGTTCACTGCTGATATCTTTGCCAAAGAGGCGAATACCGATGAGTACGATGCTTTAGTATTGCCGGGTGGTACCGTTAACGCTGATACCATTCGTGGTAACGAGCAAGCCCATAGCATCATAAAAGCTATTAATGACAGCGATAAGACTTTAGCTGTTATCTGTCATGCGCCTTGGATACTTATTAATACTGGTATTGCTGAAGGTAGAACCTTAACGGCCTATCATTCCTTACAGACAGATTTAGAGAATGCCGGAGCAACTTTCGTTGATGAAACCGTGCAGGTCGATGGTAACTTAATCACTTCACGCAACCCAGATGATATTGATAATTTCGTTGAAGCTATCGATAAAGCACTGTCTAAATGAGCCGTTTTTTACAGATACTAATACATTCTAAAAATTAGATAATTTTGATAACCAATCATTTGACAATGATAATTTAACTTACAGAGGATATTATTATGACACAGCCTAACCCAAACGATACTAAGCTTGAACAGCAGCGTTCAGAGTCAGCAGAAGCGTCTCTTAAGAGCTAAACAGAAGATAACCACACGACAGATAGTGAAGCTGCAGCAGATCGTATTGCTGATAATGTAAAAGAAGCTAAGAAAGATAAGTAATAGCTTAATTTTCAGTAAGTATTCATTGAACGCCAAGACAACAACAGGTCAACGCAATCAGATAGGAAAATAATATGGATAAGTCAGAGAAAAACATGGACAAAGAAGAGCAGCGGATCGAGAAGCTAGCTGACGACATCAACCCAAGAGAAGATAAGAGTCCTGATAGCTTAGCCGAGGCAACAACTGCCCCTTTAGATGATGATGCTTTAGGCGGAACTGCTAAAGAAGACGATCTGAATAAAAAGTAAGCTAACTGATAACTATCGATACTTTTGCCATGTCTACTCTAGTTTATATAATTTAAACTACAAATAGCTTAGAGTGGACACGGCTTAAATTGTAAACGGTTCAAACTACTGCGAATTATTGCTGCTAGTTGAGCCGTTTTTTGTTATACTAGCGCCAAGTTTTAATAGGGAAGGCTTGTGGTCTTTAGACTACAGACTTACCATTACGATAATTTTATCAACGTCATGGTTTCACCGACTTGGTATTGCTTATATCTTAAATTGAAGCTAACCACCTAAGCTTGCTTGTCAATAGGGTAACTCTAGTAATGCAGGGTTGCCCTGAATGAGAAGTTGGCTATTTTATTTACTTTATAGTTTGATAACCGTTCAAATTGATTGAATAAGTTATTTAACTCTTAGCATTGCTGGAGACTATTATGCTAACGAATACCGATCGCGAACAAATCATCGCCCAATACCAACGCGGCGAAAACGATACTGGCTCACCAGAAGTACAAGTTGCTCTATTGAGTGCTCGTATCAACGATCTACAGAACCATTTTAAAGAGCACAAAGGCGATCATCATAGCCGCCGTGGTCTTATCCGTATGGTTAACACTCGCCGTAAACTACTTGATTACCTAAAAGGTAAAGATCTTGGTCGTTATTCTACTTTGATCAACCAGTTAGGTCTGCGTCGTTAATTTAACCTCTACCGATAAGGTAGATGAGATTAATACAGCAAGACTTGAGCAGTATAAGACGGTGTGGAATAGTTTCACACCGTTTTTTTATGCCGTATGGATAGTTGACCCATTATCATTATTTGAAGTGGTAAACCAGACTGTAAAATAGCAGAGGTCGCAAAGCCTGTTATGACAATAACCAGTCGCTAACATAAAGAGTGCTTAGGGTTGCAATTAATTGGTCAATGGCCACAAATCTCTGTAAAATAGGCGATGGTATAAAAGTGCTATCAAGATTATTGATACTAGTAGCGTTATCAAGTTTATAAAGAAGTAAAATATAATATATGGATTTTTATTCAGTGCCAGTACTTGCACATTAGTTAATATAAGCACATGAGTTACTATAGGCGCGGTGGAGCTTGGTTTGTTTAGCTTATCGATAGTCATCAAGCGCCAAATCATTTATTTAAAAGTTTTAACGAGCGATAAGCGCGCTGTTTATACAGGCGACTATCATTTTCGTCATTCAACATTAGGAAAAAATTTATATGTCAAACCAGTCAATGTTTAATACCATTACCCGTGAGTTTCAATATGGCGACCAGCAAGTCGTTATCGAGACTGGCCGTGTTGCCCGTCAAGCAAACTCTATTATGGTACATATGGGCGGTGTTACGGTTTTAGTTGCAGCGGTCGTCAAGTCTGAAGCTAAAGAAGGTCAAAACTTCTTCCCGTTGACCGTTAACTATCAAGAAAAAATGTATGCTGCGGGTAAAATCCCAGGCGCTTATGGCAAACGCGAAGGCCGTGCTAGTGAAAACGAAACCTTAACCTCACGTCTTATCGACCGTCCGATTCGTCCGTTATTCCCTGAAGGTTATGTCAACGAAGTTCAAATCACAGCGACGGTTGTCTCGTCAGATAAGACTCAGTCTGCTGATATCGCAGCCCTCATTGGTGCTTCAGCGGCACTGGCTATCTCTGATGCGCCATTCAATGGCCCTGTAGCAGCGGCGCGTGTTGGCTTTATGAATGGCGAATACGTCCTAAACCCAACACTTGAGCAGCTCGAAGAGAGTGATCTTGATCTAGTGGTTGCTGGTACTAAGTCTGCTGTACTGATGGTTGAATCTGAGGCCGCTGAGCTCTCAGAAGATCAAATGCTTGGCGCGGTACTCTACGGTCATGAGCAGCAGCAAATTGTCATCGATAATATCATCTCGCTAGCTGAGGAAGTCGGTACGGCTAAGCAGCAGTATGAAGCACCAAAGACCGATGAGCAGCTAGAATCTGCTATGAAAGAGCAGTTCGGCGCGCAAGTGGCTGATGCTTATAGCATTAAAAACAAGCAAGATCGCTACACGAAACTTGATGAAATTAAAGACGCCGCTATCGAAGCGCTAGCAGGTGATAGCGAGTCTGAGGACTACAGTAGCAAAGTCGCTGAGCTAAAAGACATCTATAATGACCTTAAGTATCGTACGGTACGTGACAACATCTTGTCAGGTAAGCCGCGTATCGACGGCCGTGATTTGGATACTGTGCGTGCGCTAGACGTACAAGTTGGCGTGCTTCCTTATACGCATGGTTCAGCATTATTTACTCGCGGTGAGACGCAGGCGCTAGTGACCACCACTTTGGGTAACAGCCGTGATGTCAATATGATTGACTCATTAGCGGGTACGATCCGTGACCATTTCATGCTGCATTATAACTTCCCGCATTTCTCAGTGGGCGAGACCGGCCGCGAAGGCATTCCAAAGCGTCGCGAGATTGGTCATGGTCGCCTAGCGCGCCGCGGTGTGCAAGCGATGCTACCAGACAGCGAACGCTTCCCGTATGTCATCCGCGTGGTATCAGAGATCACAGAATCAAACGGTTCTTCTTCTATGGCTTCTGTTTGTGGTGCTAGCCTTGCCTTGATGGACGCAGGCGTGCCACTTAAAGCACCAGTCGCTGGTATCGCTATGGGTCTAGTGAAAGAAGGCGAGCGCTTTGCTGTCTTATCTGACATCTTAGGTGACGAAGATCATCTTGGCGACATGGATTTTAAGGTTGCGGGTTCTAAAGACGGTATCACTGCGCTGCAAATGGATATTAAAATCGAAGGCATTACGCCGGACATCATGGAGCAAGCGCTTAAGCAAGCTCATGCGGGTCGTATCCATATCTTAGATGCAATGAATAAAGTACTGCCTGAGAGCCGTACTGAAATCAATGCGCATGCACCGAACTATGCAGTGATTGAGATCAACCCTGATAAGATTCGTGACGTCATCGGTAAAGGCGGCGCGATGATCCGTCAGCTAACTGAAGAGACAGGTGCTGTCATCGATATCGATGATGCTGGTACCATCCGTATCTTTGGCGAAAACAAAGCCGCAACCAAAGCCGCTATCGGTAAAATCGAAGCGCTTACAGCTGAGGTTGAAGTCGGTAAAACTTATGAAGGTACTGTCGCGCGTATCGTAGACTTTGGCGCATTTGTGAACGTCTTACCAAACACAGATGGTCTGGTACACATCTCACAAATCGCTGAAGAGCGTGTTGAGAATGTTTCTGACTATCTATCTGAGGGTCAAACCGTTAAAGTCTTAGTACAAGACGTCGATAACCGTGGTCGCATCAAGCTGACTATGAAAGGCGTTGAGCAAGATGCCGCTGCTGAATAAGTAATTATTATTTAATATAAAAAACCGCCTTGGGTTGATACTCAAGGCGTTTTTTGTATGGGTTGTGCTTCTGAATAATATGATGAAAGTAATTTGTACTTTACAATGTTGAATGTCGTAAGCTGCACGCAACATCCTGCTAAATTAAGTTAAAATTACCGCTATTTAAGAAAACTTATAAAACACGGTCACCCCTTTATGATGCAACAAATCTTGGATGACATTACCGCCCAAATGGCGCTGGAGACCGAGCGCGGAAAAGTGGCAGATTACATTCCGCAGCTCGCCCATGTCGACCCCAATCAATTCGGCATTGCTGTTGCGACCCCGGATGGGCAAATGTACTCGGCAGGCGACGCCAAAACGCTGTTCTCTATACAAAGTATTTCCAAAGTATTTACATTAACCCTTGCGCTGAGCAAACTCGGCAGCGCGCTTTGGCGTCATGTCGGCCGCGAACCTTCGGGCGATCCTTTTAACTCGATCACTATACTAGAATATGAATCGGGCAGGCCGCGCAACCCTTTTATCAATGCAGGCGCCATTGCTGTGGTCGATGCGATAATGCTCGGACGCGAGCCCACAGAAATATTAGATGAAATATTGCAGTTTGTGCACTTTATCGCAGACGATGAGACGATCTGCTTTGACTACAAAGTAGCGACGTCTGAGATTGACCACGAAGATCGCAACGCGGCGCTTGCGCATTTTATGAAATCCTTCGGTCATCTACAGCACAATGTCGATAACATTCTCAACACTTATTTTCATCAATGCTCGATTGCTATGAGCTGTGAGCAGTTGGCCCGTGCCGGTCTGTTTTTGGTCTCTAACGGCGTCAATCAACCCACAGGGGCAAAGGTAATCAGCCCGCAGCAATCTAAGCGGATCAATTCGTTGATGATGATGTGTGGTCACTATGATGGCTCTGGAGAGTTTGCTTATCAGGTGGGTCTACCGGGTAAAAGCGGCGTCGGTGGCGGTATTCTTACCATAGCACCAGGCAAAGGCGCAATTGCAGTATGGTCACCGGGCCTAAATTCGGTCGGCAACTCGAAACTTGGGACCAAAGCTTTAGAGCTACTCGGAGAGCAGACAGGCTGGTCTGTTTTTTCAAAATAATTAAGCTCTAAGGGCTTGTTGGTAGCAATAATATGTCAAAGATTTTGGATATAAAAAGCCACTAGTGGCGATATATAGAATAAAGTTCTTTTAAAACGTTAACGAAAAATCCAATGCCGAATGCTTAAAAGTAAACATCCGACATTGGATTCGTAGCACTTTAAACTTCGAAGCTGATCAATTAAAGGGATTATTCTTGGTCTAGCTGATCGATCATACCTTGATGCTTGTCCTTACGAGCGACAATCTTTTCGCGTCTCTCTTCTGCCGTCGCGATGAGGTTTTTTGCAACTTCTAAGCTTTTATCAAACGCAGCCAGTTCAAGGTCTGCAGCATCGACAAGTTTACCGAGCATCATAGCCGTCGCTTTTTCAGAGACGTCTTGAGTCATGCCGCCAGTATCAGAGGTCAGGTCATCTTTGAGCTTTGAGGCCCACTGATAAATACCTGCCATAGCTGAGCTAGATTTGTCCTCTTTATCAGCACTATCTTTCTTGCCAGCTTTACTGTGTTGCGAGTCTTTATCATCTTCGCTAGGTTTAGACTTCTCTTTATCACTGCTAGCTTTGTTTTTAGCATTGTCTGCTTTATTAGACGTTTGCTCTTTATCAGTGTCTTTATCTTTGCTCGCTTTTTGCGACTGGTCATCTTTGTCATTATTCGATGTTTGGTCGACTGACTGTTTTAGATCTTCGATGCTGTCTTTAGTTGAACTGTCTTTAGCCGAGCTGTCTTGACTATCTTCTTCAAAATCATGCGCTTCGTTATACTCTTCAAAGTCGCCATCTTCATAGACCACAGTATCGTCTTTGACGACTTCTACGCCTGTAACTGTATCATTATCATAAGACTGCGTCTGATCTTGATTTGCTTGAGTTTGATTAGAGCTATTATTGTTGTTTGACATTGTTGTTTATCCTTTATAAAAGTGAGTTAAGATTTATCTCATACTCTTAAAAAGGATGTTAAGGGATGATCTGAGCTTAAACAAGGTGTTGATATCAAACTACTATTTAACGGCTACAGAAGTAAACACGATAAGGAGTTGCTGCATATACAGTAACTCTTTACTCGTATATGGCAACATAAATAAAGAGCGCTCTGCGGCAGGTTTATCGAGAGTATATCCTACTATGGGTTGTCAGCGATGAACTGTGCTAATAACTCAGCTATATGCTCACCTTGATCTTCTTGCAAAAAATGACCGGCGTTAGCAATTGTAGTATGCTTTTGACCTTTGGTACCTGGTATCAGCTTTTGCATAATTTTATCTCCGCCTGCAGTCACAGGGTCGGAGTCCGCAAATAGAGTGATAAAAGGCTTAGTCCATTGACCAAGCTTGCCCCAAGCGGCGCGGTTAGCCTCTGAGGCGGGGTCATCAGGCGTCGTTGGCACTAGTATAGGGAACTGCCTTGCGCCTTCTTTGTAGGTCTCATTAGGGAAGGGCGCGTTGTATGCATCTATGGTCGCCTGTGATAATTCAGTAGTTGTCCCGCCGTTGATGATACCGCCAACATGAAACTCTGGCGTGTCCTGTGAGAACTGCTGCCACTGACGAAAGCTCTCACCAGGGTCATGATCGCCGGTGGGAAGCATGGTGTTGCCAGCCGCGACTCTCGCAAAGCGCTCAGAGTTATCCGCGACAAGTCGTAGCCCAATCAGACCGCCCCAATCTTGACAAAACAGAGTGATATTTTGCAAATCTAGCTGCTCCACTAGCGATTGCATCCAGTCAACATGGCGCTGATAAGTGTAGTCGGTACGTGAGGCCGGCTTGTCCGAGCGCCCAAATCCTGGCAAGTCCGGCGCGATAACACGGTGTCCCGCTGCGGTCAGAATCGGTATCATTTTGCGATACAGGTAGCACCATGACGGCTCACCATGCAGTAGTAATATAGGGTCAGCGTCTTTATTACCTTCATCTAGATAATGTACGCGCAGCTCGCCGCCGTCGCCATCAGCAACCATCAAATAATTTGGCGCAAAATCGAAGTCAGGTAGATTATCAAAATGCGAGTCGGGAGTTCTGAGGGTTTTCATAGACAGTCCTTTTGTCAGAAAATTATAATACTGTAGATCGCGACGCTTTATATCAAAATGCTTTAAGTCGCGGCTTTCGTCGCCGCTTAGCGACAGTCTCGCTCGGCGCTTTAGTCATTAAGTAGTAAACACTATTTTTTAGCACATTTTGATTTTACTATACAAGGTATTTTACAAAACACGCTTTGAACACGGGTGATGAGTCAAAGTTATACAACAGCCACTTTGTAAAGTAGCCTCCTTTATAGCGAAAGGCTCTGAGGAGTATGCACTGCAATACGTAATTTAGGGAGCGCTTGCAAGTGCTGATTAATCAAGGGTAGAACCACTGAATGCCAATCCAAAGGAAGAGCGGTCGTCTCTGTCGTCAGACCAGTACGGTTAGGTTCAGCCCTATCAGTAGAGCTAGAGGCGAGGAGGGGACGCGCTAATAAAGCGGCTTTGCGGACGCCTTGATAGCGAATCAGTGGCATCAGCTGCTGTTGCAGATCTATCAAGGCTGCAGTGAGCCAGCGGGTGCGAGCAGAATGATAAGGGTGATCAGAGATGACTAAATTGGCAATGTAGTTTGGCTGGTTACCATTATGCGCGGCGCTAAGACCGGCAAGCTCACGTTGACGCTTGTGTAGTAAGCAGCTGCCAACCATTAGGCTGCCATCACGGCACGCGCGATGGTAGCGCTGATAGTTATCAGGATAAAGCGTCTTGCAGCGCGTTAATACTGGGTCTAACAGGATGCCGGCGCTATTGACGGGTAAGATAAGGACTTGCGCGTTACTGTTCAAAATAGGCGTATGGGTTTGCTCGATAGTAGCCATGACGATAGTCCTATTGTTGGTAGCTTTGATAAGTCAGCGCTTACTAACTAGATTATCATTGAGCCGCTTGCTCTGCTTCTAATTCAGTGATTTGTTGTTCGAGTAATTCGATCTGCTGCGCTTTCATTTGCATCAAGCTCTTAGTCATCTCAATTTGCTCAGCATCGATGTACTCTTGCTCTTTTAGGCGCTGATGCTCATCCGCTAAACGGTCAATCTCTTCTTTGGCGAGCGTATCAGTTTCTGGTATAGGTGCATCGGTAATGGCCTTCGAGCTCGGTATGGCTACATTCGATTTATTCTCAGTGGCATTATCTTTACTAGCGCTCAAATTTTCATCAGTAGTACTGTCATTGCTAGAGCCATTAATAGCATTGTTATCACTCTTGGTATCCGACTCGATAATCGTATCTTCTGCGCTAGGTTCTGTACTAGGGTCGGCAGAGCGCGCCGCATCACTTTGCTGGGTTATGGTTGGCGGCGCGACCATAGGTGCGACTGTGGTATCAGAGGAAGGCTGTGACCAGAACAGATAGCCAATGATAAAGATAGGCAAAAGTAATATCGCCACTAGCCATTTTTTATGACGTGGTTTTGCAGACTGGTGTTTTTTGCCTTTGCTAAAGGTAGAACGTGGATTTTTGGATGTCATATGCTTGCCAGTGGCTACTAGAAGTCAGGTGGCTATACTATAACAAAACTATAGCAAACTAAAAGTAAAAAGCCTATCTGTTGATAGGCCTTGAGAATAAAGACAGAATTATAAAATACTTATTGCTTTGCTTAAGGTTTAAACTTAACTGTACCACGAGTGCCAGTCGGCATAGCATCGCGTGCTAGCTGATCCTCAAGATGGTTTTTTGCGCTGACCTCATCAGAATCAGGGCGACGCTCGCTATGATCGCACTGGGTGCATTCGATATATTCATCCGCTTCCGGAACGAATATATTGACTTGCACAATAGCATCTAGCGCCTGACATTTAGGACAGCGCACCCCTGCCAAAAATCGGCGTTTAGGGCGCTCAGATTGATAACGCATTAGCCGGCCTCATTTGATATCTGTGTATTGGCAGCTTTGCTATCTGCCATGTCAAAACCGCTATGGCGCAGTAAAGCGTCGATACTCGCGCTGCGACCACGGAAGTTCTCGAAATTGGTCTTAGCAGGCAAGCTGCCTCCTACTGACAGTATGGTATCGCGAAACGCTTTGCCAGTACTGGGATTAAAAATACCTTCTTCTTCAAACTTACTAAACGCATCAGCAGATAATAGCTCAGCCCATTTATAAGAATAGTAACCCGCCGCATAGCCGCCTGCGAAGATATGGCTAAAGCCATTGGCAAAGCGGTTATAATCAGGCGTATCTATGATAGCGATGTCGGCGCGTACCGCGTTTAGTGTCGCTAAAATACCTTCGTAATCGGGCGCGGGCGTTTGCGCGTGAATGAGTAAATCAAACAAAGCAAACTCGACTTGGCGCAGCGTTTGCATACCGCTTTGGAAGTTTTTGGCGGCAAGCAGGGCGTCAAGTTTGTCTTGCGGTAGCGTCTCGCCCGTCTCGACGTGACTGCTGATAAGCGCAATCCCTTCAGAGTCCCATGCCCAGTTCTCCATAAATTGGCTCGGCAGCTCGACGGCGTCCCATTCCACACCATTGACGCCGGCCACATCGCCGACGCTCACTTGAGTCAGCAAATGGTGCAGACCATGACCGAACTCATGAAATAGGGTCAATACTTCATCGTGAGTGAGTAAGCTGGGTTTACCGGCGAGGGCTGGTGTAAAGTTACCGACCATAAAGCACACAGGCAACTGCTCATAACCCTCATTATCATAGCGATAGCGCGCTTGGAAGCCACTCATCCAAGCGCCGCCGCGCTTACCACTGCGCGCAAACAAATCGAAATAAAACCCACCAATCAAGCTATCATCGCTATCGAATAGCTGATAAAAGCGCACGTCATTGTGCCAAAGCGAAGCGGACGTATTCGCTTCATTATCCGCTGAGTCTTGCTCAATAACGGTGATGCCATAAAGTCGCTCAACAATGGCAAATAATCCCTCAATGACTTTGGGTAAAGGGAAATAAGGACGTATGGCTTCTTGGGATAGATTGAACTTATTTTGCTTCACTTTTTCGGCGATATAAGCGTTATCCCAAGGCTGTAAGTCGGTAATACCATACTCTTTGGCACACTCTTGTAACTGCGCTAGATCTTGCTGGGCAACGGGCGTTGCCTTGGCCGCTAAGCTGCGTAAAAACGTCTCGACCTCAGCGACGTTATCCGCCATCTTCGTCGATAGTGACACCTCGGCATAGTTATCAAAGCCAAGCAGCGCCGCTTTTTGTTCACGTAGCTGTAGGATGTCACTCATGATATCGGCGTTGTTTAACGACTCGCCTTTGGCGTTGGTATGAGTATCAAACTCTGAGGCGCGCGTGACATAAGCTTTGTATAAAGTTTCGCGGAGCTGACGATCATCGGCGTGCGTCATCACGGCTAAATAAACAGGAATATTGAGCGTCGCCACATAATAAGGCGTCGGCAGTGCATCGATTTCAGCTTGCGTTAGCTTATCACAGGCCAGCTGATGAGCCTTATACTGCTCGCCTGCATCGGCTAGCAGACCAAGACCGCTCTCCGTTAACCCCGCTAATTGCTCATTTTGTAGAGGCAAAGCATAAGCTTGGGTTGCATCCAAGATGTGATCGGAGAAAGTGGCGGACAGAGTCGATAGCTTGCTTTGAATAGCGGCAAACTGCTCTTGCTGCGCTTTTGGCAGCGCTACCCCTGATAGCTCAAACCTTTGTAGCGCCAAAGCAATCGCCCGTGTGCGCGCAGGCTCAAGCTGAGAGTAGAGCTCTGTATCCTCAGCGATCGCTTGGTAGCGCTCAAAAAGCGGCTTGTGCTGCCCAACACGAGTACCATAAGCCGATAACATCGGTAGCAACTCGTGGTGCACGTGGCGAATATCATCATTACTCATCACGCTATTAAGATGCGACAACACGCCCCAACTACGATCTAGTGCTAAATTAATATGATCGAACTGCATGATATCATCAAGCGCTTGTTCCGCGCTTATCGGGGTAGAGTCTTGGTCTTGAGAGGCACTGAGCTGATCCAAAAAGTCATTGGCTTCATCGATAGCTTTCGTGACTTGTTGTTGTAAATGATTAGGCGTTGCTGAAGGAAAATCAACAAGGCGCAAATGGGTCGCTAAAGCAGTCATAAAAATATCCAAAGTAAGGGTTAAAAATAGGTATAAGATAAAAGATGGGTATGTTTGGTGGAGAATGCAAGCCGCAAGCTTTTATGGCTATGGCGAATTATAGCGAGTGTTTTTCGCATACTATGTCATGGCTCTGATGCTATAGCTCATGCCCAATAAGTCGATATGTTAATGACGTCCTGCTATTGGCACGAACGCTTATTGCTGCATTTTTGATGGGATTGAGCGATAGCCAGCGGTATGATGAATCTAGGATTTATTTTAATTTGCTTACAAAGCCTTATCATTTGCTTGCAAAGCAACCATATAGCTTATAGAGTGAAATTGCTAGCATCATAATTGTTAAGACAACAATCACT
>VAPE01025595.1_pt1 | contig 18209 bp, 15 predicted proteins | sample 3393911 | NCBI WGS metagenome assembly VAPE01 (sample SAMN08290436, study PRJNA428436) | hydrothermal vent metagenome | isolation source: Deep-sea hydrothermal vent chimney | place: Atlantic Ocean: South-mid Altantic Ridge | reverse complement strand
CTTTCCGGATTGAAAGAGCTAAAAGAAGCTGATTATCAACACAACAATTTATCGCATTTCCCATGGAAAATGGCAGAGAGCCCTTCAATCGAAATATTGATACTGCGCAACAATCTCTTCATCCTGTCGCAGGAAGAAAAGGAAAAATTACATCGGTTGGTGGAAGAAAAGCGAGCTCACGGATACACGCTTATTCCGTAAACCCCATATCGCAAGCGTCCGCTTGTGACCTAACCTGCATTTCCTCTTTCTTACATGAAGATCCCCCGGTTTTTCGTATTTTTGAAGAAAAATTAAGCCGATGAAATTATCACCGCTTACAGCCGTATCCCCTGTTGATGGCCGTTATCACAGCAAAACAAACGTATTGTCAGAGTATTTTTCTGAATATGCACTGTTTCGCTACCGCACAAAGGTAGAAATCGAATATTTTGTTGCTCTTTGCCAACTACCGTTACCGGGATTGGAGAAAATAGATGCCTCTCATTTCGAAACTTTGAGAAAAATTTACCAGGATTTCTTTACTGCCGATGCCCTGGCCATCAAAGAGATAGAAAAAACCACCAACCACGACGTGAAAGCAGTGGAGTATTTTATTAAAGAGAAGATGGATGCCGCGGGACTGAGCGAATACAAAGAGTTTATCCATTTTGGGCTTACCTCGCAAGATATTAACAACACGGCTGTTCCGCTTTCGCTGAAAGAAGCACATGAAACAGTAATTTTTCCGGCACTGGAGAAACTGAAAGAGCAATTAGCAAAACTGGCTTTTCAGTGGAAAGAAATTCCCATGCTGGCCCGTACACACGGTCAGCCTGCTTCGCCAACACATCTCGGAAAAGAGATTTACGTTTTTGTGGAGCGGCTGGAAAACCAGTTCGAGATGCTTCAAAATATCCCCTTTTCCGGAAAATTCGGTGGCGCCACCGGCAATATGAATGCCCACGTGGTAACTTATCCCAACATCGACTGGGAAAAGTTTGCCAAAGACTTTATGACCAATCATCTCGGACTGCACCGGCAGAAAACTACCACCCAAATCGAACACTACGATTACCTCGCGGCTTATTTCGACGGGCTGAAACGTATCGACAGTATCCTGCTGGATTTGAGCCGTGATATGTGGTTGTACATCTCCATGAATTATTTCAAACAAAAAATAAAAACCGGTGAAGTAGGTTCTTCGGCTATGCCACACAAAGTGAACCCCATCGACTTTGAAAATGCCGAAGGCAACCTCGGGCTGGCCACCGCGCTGTTTGAACACCTCGCCGCCAAACTGCCCATATCACGCCTGCAACGCGACCTGACCGACTCAACCGTTATTCGCAACATTGGCGTACCGCTGGCACATATGCTTATCGCGATACAATCGTTGGAAAAAGGGCTGGGCAAACTGATTTTAAACGAAAACGTGCTGAAAGCTGACCTTGAAGATAACTGGGCCGTTGTAGCCGAAGCCATACAGAATATTTTGCGGCGCGAGCATTATCCGCAGCCTTACGAAACGCTGAAAACGCTTACCCGAACCAACGAAAAAATGAGTGAGAAAGTCATTCATAATTTCATTGACAAGCTCGATGTTTCGGAGGCCGTAAAGAAAGAATTAAAAGCCATCCGCCCGGAAAATTATACGGGGTTGGAATTGATATAACCGCATATAACCTAAAGCTCATTCGGATTTGCAATCCGAATGTCCGGGGCAGAGGGATTTAAAATTCCCTGTTAATATTAAGGTTGGGGTTGCACCGTGTACCGGTCTAGAAGATAAATCCCGGTCAGCAATTTAAGAAACACTTCAGGCGTGTATGTCTGAAACCGTATTAAAAAACTTGATATGCAATTTTTAGATCACATTTCATTAAAAAAATACAACACCTTCGGCGTGGAAGCCAAAGCCCATTATTTTGTTGCCGTATCGAATTACGATGAACTAAAAAGTCTGATTACAAATCTGAAACCGGCAGAAAACAAACATCTCATTATGGGTGGTGGAAGCAACCTGCTTTTCACAAAAGATTTTGACGGCTGGCTGTTACACAGTGAAATCCAAGGCATCGAAGTTATGGAGGAAGCGGACAAACACGTTTTATTAAAAATCGGTAGTGGTGAAAACTGGTCTGATTTTGTGGATTTTACAGTAGAGAAAGGATGGGGCGGACTGGAAAACCTAAGTCTGATTCCGGGAACTGTAGGTGCTGCTCCCGTACAGAACATTGGCGCTTACGGCACAGAACAAAAAGATGTTTTCGTCAAGCTGGAAGCGTGTAATCTGATAACAGGCAAAATATGCCATTTCAACAAGCTGGAATGTGATTTCGGTTACCGAAGCAGTATTTTAAAAGAAGCCGAAAAAGGCAAATGGTTTGTTTTAAATGTCACTTACCGATTACTTAAAACACCGGAACTGCATCTTGATTATGCACCGTTGCGGAAAGTTTTTGAAAATATACCAGCAGAAGAAATCACGGTAAAAGCTGTTAGTGAAGCCGTAAAAAGTATCCGTCGGTCAAAACTTCCTGACCCGGAGGAGTTAGGCAATGCCGGCAGTTTCTTTAAAAACCCGGTGATTTTGCATGAAAAGTTTCTCAGCATACGGCAACGCTTTCCGCAAATTCCTTTTTATCCTTCGGAAAATGGAAAAGTAAAAATTCCGGCTGGCTGGCTTATCGAACAGGCCGGCTGGAAAGGAAAACAGGTTGGTAACGCTGGTGTGCACCACAAACAGGCACTGGTCATTGTGAATTACGGAAAAGCTACCGGAAAAGAGATTTTGCAACTATCCAAAGATATTCAAAATGATGTTTTACAAAAGTTTGATATTACGTTGGAACCGGAAGTGCTGATTCTGTAAGCTTATACCGTAAATTCTTTTAGCCAGAAATCGTGCTTATTGCAAAAGCTGGTGGCATAGAGTTTTCCGTGAAAACCGGCCGGCAGTTCAAAATTTGAAATGGGTTGGATATCAGTGGGAAAGAAGGTTTTTGAACCCAATACCTTACCGGATCTGTCCACCAGCGTATGCCTCACAATATAATGTTTTTCACTCATGGGATGTACCGTATGCAGCTTCACTTTGTTCCCGGCAACTGTTACCTGCGGCACATGGCTTACGGCTTTCCCAGCCCATCTGCCCTGCTCTTTGTCTGTGTAAATAACGCCCGGGAAGCGATTTGTTTTTTCAACCATATTTCCCGGAGTTACCGCCATAAGTGGTCCGGAAAATGCAATTGCACCTGCAGCCATCAAGCTATTCTTGAGAAATTTTCTTCTGTTTTTCATTTTTATTTTTTTCTTAAAATCGGATTAGTTTTGCAAATGTACAAACTTATTTGGAATGTTTCCAAATAAGACAATACCATTTTAAGGAATTTGGGAAAGCAGAAGGATGTTGAGTGAAGATATTCAAAATGAGGGAGGAGTACTATACCAGCTGAAGTGGCTTGGGAACAGGTTTGGGAGCCGGTTTACGGCCATAAAAGGCATCATCCATTTTCAGTGCCACATTCCGGAAAACGCCCGAGTTGTGCATACCAAAACGAACCAGATTATGCAATCCGTTATCAGGATGCGAATAAGGGCAAACACTGATGCAGCGGCCACAGTCGGTGCCGACGATGGTCCAAAAAGTAAAACAACTCTCCTGGTTGATTTGCCAGCGAAGGCTACCGTTAATCACTTCCCGATTGTTAAAAGAGATAGCGCCGGAAGGACAAACCTCAGCACATTTTTTGCATTGCGCACAAGCATCAATAAAAGAATAATCGTGTAGTGGTCTATCCGTTATCAAAGGTAAATTGGTAGTTACCACCGCAATTCTCACCCGTGGACCATGTTTTGGTGTCATAAGCAGACCCATACGACCGATTTCGCCTAACCCGGCATCGCGAGCCACAAGCGGGCAGACCACTTCATAGTTTCCATCAATATGCGCCCGTGCTTCGTAGCCCAGATTCCGGATAAACTGTGCCACCTGCAGGGAGATACGTCCGGATTCAAGATATTGCTGCCCCGATTCCATGACCATGGTTCCGGCTGGTGCCGTCTGTATCATTTCGTGACTCATCTCCACCGTAAAAGCAATGGCAAAGCTATGGTGTTTAACAAACTTCCGTCCGTAGCGTTCCCCTCTGCCACCGGTTGAATAGATATGGTAATCCTGTAGCTCGGTAATGCCACAATCCACTGCGCCCAGTTTTTTCGACCAGTTTTTAACGTACCGGCTTATGTTGTCAGCCACCACCGGAGTTCTCTCTTTCGCAACTGTCCCCTCAACAAAACTACGCAGAGCGGCGATGGTTTCGAAGCTGGCATCCGCGGATGCAAAATAAAACGGGTTATACTGTGTTGTCCCTTTTTGCAACAATCCTTTGTTGTTGCGAAACCGATCGTCCAAAGCTTTTTTCTCCGGATGACGGCGGTAATAATCCACAAAGTTTTCTGTTCCGGGAATAAGTTCATTACGCGAGAACATGGTGTCACGTTCATCAATTCTGCCTATGGGTTTTACCTGACGGTAGGTGTGTTTTTGCCCGTTAGGAATCAGAAAAAACAACATCCCGGACAGCAAACCGGCCATAAGCAGATAAAAGACAAAAACTTTTCCGGTAAAAGTTACAAAAGCAATAGCAAAAAAAAGGAGGGAAAGCAGGAAAGCACCTGCCAGAAAACGTTTTACTGCAACCGTCTCCCGCTCTCTGAGAGAAACAACCGCTGCATAAACAAAGAAAAGGAACAGAATAGTTCCCGAGAATATTAAAACGGGTTTTATCATCCGGTCAAATTATCTTGCCAAAGATAGCAAAACCTGAGGGTTACAACCAATCGCCATAAAGTTCTGACCTGCGATCGGGGAGAAAAAGTCTCTTCGCATGGGAGCTTTTCACCTCATCCAAATCCACATCACAATACAAAATCTCTTCTGTCCCTCGCCCTGCTTGTGCCAGTAATCGGCCATCCGGGCCACAGACAAATGACTCTCCGGAGAAATCCAGATGCCCTTCCTCACCCACACGGTTGCATAGCGCAGTAAAATAGCCGTTTTGGAAAGCGGCAATTTGCATTTCCGCTTCGTATAGCCCATCAGTCCATTCACCGGCAGCACCAGCCTGCGGCGTGACGACCAGCTCTGCACCTGCCACACCCAAAGCCCGCATATATTCCGGATAATGACGATCGTAGCAGATGGCCACACCAATTTTCCCAACGGCAGTATGATAAATACGTGCCCCGGTATCGCCGGGCATGTAATAGGTTTTTTCGTGAAAATATTCATAATCAGGAATGTGAATCATACGCGTCTTCCCCAAAAGGGTTCCGTCCGCATCAATCACCGGCGATGCATCGAATGTGTTTTCGCCATCCAATTCGTACAAGTTGGGAATAATAACCATTTTGTACTTTTTAGCAAGCTGGGAAAAAGCTTCTGTTATCATGCCCGGGATGGTCTCTGCCAGCTTGCTCTTGTCCTTTCCGGCAGGATACTGCGGATAAAACGGCTCGAAAGCCAGCTCGGCAAAAGCCACCAACTGCGCTCCGTTACGTGCAGCCTCTTCTGCAGCAGCAAGTCCTTTTTTCAGGTTGGCGTCTTTATCGGAAACAGCCTTTTGCTGTATCAAAGCAATCTTCATAATAATAATTTGGGGTGTAAAAATAGGAAAAACAAAGCATATTACGGTGGGATGCCTTTCCAACAGCCATTCCAGCACTTAATCTTACTGGTATGTGTCAGGTGTCTATTAGGTTATATTTTATTGAGCACAGAGGACTTACTATGACAAAATAATCATTCTTCTGAACGTTAAAATGATAAATATTTTGCCAAAGACGTTTCATTTTTCTCTATTTTTACATAGCTTTTGTGGCAAGTCCACATATTGAAAAAAATTTAAATCTTGACACAGGAAAAAAACAGACTTATTGGTGCAGCGACTATCCCGGTATTATTAATGTTGCTCATGTGGATTATCCGGTTCGTGGAATATGGTTTTGGCATTGACCTGGCCTTTCTCGGAGTTCATCCACTGCACGCTAACGGTCTTCCGGGTATCATCCTATCCCCATTTATCCATGCAGGATTTAAACATCTGGGTGCTAATTCCATCCCCTTTCTGGTATTGGGTGTTGCACTGTTCTATTTTTACCGCGATCTGGCACTTAAAGTCTTGGTTTTTATCTGGCTTATGACCGGAATCCTGGTTTGGTTTGGCGGACGCGATGCATGGCATATTGGCGCCAGCGGGATCATTTACGGCATGGCTTCCTTTCTGTTTTTCAGCGGACTTATTCGCAAAAACAACGGGCTGGCAGCACTGGCACTGGTAGTTGTTTTTCTGTATGGCGGCTTGATTTGGGGTGCCATCCCCGGATTTTTCCCAAAAGAGCACATCTCGTGGGAATCACATTTGGGCGGTTTGTTTTCAGGAATAGTCATGGCTTTTTATTACCGGAAATCAGGCCCGCAACGAAAAAAATACTCCTGGGAACTCGAAGAAGAAGCGGAAGACGAAGATGACGAGAATTCCTATTGGAATAGTACATCCAGTATGTGGATAGACAGGGATGATTAATGGTCAGACAATTGTCAAACAGCAGTTATTCATCATCACTTTTGCCTTTTGCCTTTTAACTTTTGCCTTGTCGATGGCCGGGTAATTGCAGGATAAAAATTAAACTTTGATAACCTTAGTCTTTTTGTCTCCAAGTATAAAAATATTGTACAAAACCAACGCAATGATGGTAACAATGCCTATGGCGCTGAAAAGTATCCAGATACGGTACGGGTGATAAGTATTCCAAAGCAATTGCGACAGACCGTCTTGGTTGGTATGCAATAATTCGGCAGCTCGTTTTAAATAATCGTTTTGGGTAAACTTTTCGCTAATGGCAGGGATATGCAACCCTTGTTTTGCTACATAACGTTGCAGTAAACTTACTTTATCAGACATGGATTGGTAAACAGGTCCTGAAAAGATACCGGCTAAAAAATTTCCGGCAGCCACCGGCAGAAACGAAGTCCCCATATATAAAGCCTCTTTATTTTCAGGAGCAATACGTCCGATGTACTCGGTAAATTTTGGAGAGCTGGCCATTTCGCCAATGGCAAAGATAAAGATACCGAGAATAACGTAGAATCCATTACTCGTAGCAAAAGAGAGGCCAATACCCACCGAAACAACCACAATACCGGAAATAATAGCATTCACCGGTTTCAGTCGCATAACAATGGAGGATATGAGGATTTGAAACAGAATAATAAATCCTGCATCGAGGTTAACCATCATCTCCGGAGCAATGGTTCCGGCTTTAGTTCCTACGGCTGCGGCTATGTCCGGCGAGATTCCCGCAAGCCATTGGTAAATCATGTGAGTGTTAACCCACTGGTCGATAAAGTTGGGCAGTGTATAAAACAGTTGGTTAAACATGGTCCAGAAGCCAATCATAATAATAAGAAAAACAGTAAGTTTCATATCGGCTAATGCGACCAAAATATTTTTTAGTGATTTCCAAATGGATGTCCAGAAAGGGTCGGTATTTTTTTTCCGGTTGGGCTCTTTGTAAAAGAATAAAGCCAGAAAAATATTCACAAGAATAGCCGAAGCCGCCATAATAAAAACAATCTTCCAGCCATAAATATGGCGTAGTTTTGAGGAAAATACCGGACCTATAAATCCTCCGATGTTGACAATCATGTAAAAGATACCGAAGCCAATAGAGGACGTAGTTTCGTCGGTAGTTTTGGCCACTGTGGCAGAAACAATAGGTTTAAAAAGAGCAGCCCCCAACGCAACCAGCAAAAAAGCGCCATAAACAGCGGTATAGCTCCTAACCTGCCCCATAAGCAGGTAACTTGAGGATAAAATGACAAAGGCAATAATGAGCATCTTTTTATATCCGAACCGGTCGGCCAATGCTCCGGTTAACAAAGGCAGGAAATATAAAATAGCCGTTACTATTCCCATCATTTCCCCCTTTTGCGTTTGTGAAAATCCTAACGCTCCGGTATCCGTAGATTGGGTAAGATACAACGCCAACACAGCAAACATCCCATACCATGCCCAGCGTTCAAACAGCTCCATGGAGTTGGCAATCCAAAATGTCTTCGGGAACTTTTTAAAGACCGTACTAATTTTAGTCATTTCTATTCTTGTTAATTTTTTAAGGGGCGAAGATACAAATAATGCCGAATTTTGTTTAACAGGGTATCCGGGAGGCCTGTAAGCTGTTTTACTTGTTGGAAGTCGCTGAAACCGTGTATTTTCCTACGGAAATTAACAAGTATCTTTGTGGTTTCGTAATCGATGTAGGGACGATGCAAAAGCTGTTTAAAGGTAGCGGCATTCAGGTCTGTTTTTTTTATTTTCGATGTATCAATAAGGACAAAAGTTTTTATGGCATCATAAGTCGCTGTTTTCATTCCATAGACCTCGCGTAGCTGTGCGTGCGAATAAAACCCACCGAGCAGCGCACGGTATTTCAAAATCCGGCGTGCCAGCCAGGGAGAGAGCAGCAGCTTTTGTACCAACGCAGCTGAATCCACCGAGTTGATTTCTACCTTCATCCGGCTTACCGGCTTTTTTTTATAAGATTTTACAGAAGTGTAGGGTTCAGAATGTTCTATCCGGATAAAAGGTTCAAGCACTTGGTACTCAGCTCCGGACAAGCCATATATCTTTTTCAAATCTTCCTTTTTACGAAAGCGACCTCCTTTAGACCGATAATGTAGGATAGTTTTTACCTGCCGGGGAGTCAGCCCTATCTTCAACCACTGGCTGTTTGTAAGACGATTCGGATCGAACGGAAACAGATGTAACTTTGCAGCCGCCTGCTCCTTTGTCAGTTTTCCGTTATTCTGTAAATGTGTGAGATGAAGTGAATCATTTAGTGATTTTTGTGCCGCTGCAAATTGCGAAACTTCCCGATTCAGGCTGCTGAAATCATCCTTTTCAGGATTAATAAAATATGATGAAAGCCAATTAAAGAGCAACAGTAAAACAACCATCGCCAACAAAAAGATTATTCCTCGTTGTTCGCTTTTATTCAAAGTGAAAAAGCTACGAATCCAATACCGTATCTTGTTGCGCATAACAAATGAAGGAAGCCGGGAAATTTCCAGGTTTTCAACTGAACCCAAAAATAGTTATTTTATCGCAACAGGGTAGAAAAAATGTCAGTACCTGATATCAGGCTATTTTTCCTCCTCATTATCACCGGGACCCCCTGGCGATCTCAGCACCCTTACAAATAGATAAATGGTGATAATTGTAACAGCTGATTCAACAACCACCATAAAAATCAATGCTTCTGTACTCATAATCTGGAAATTTTAGCGGTTTTTCTCTTCTTCTTTGCAGCAATATGAACCAAAACAGCTAACCCTGCAAAAGTTAAGGTAAGCAAAAGTCGTGACATATCTTTATAAAACATAACGGTGGGATGCCCCACTTTAAACCAAATCCATTTTTGGTTGAGATGAAATGCCTGAGCAATAATACTATCATTAGCCCATGGCCAGCTTCCACTCGTAAACAATTGATGGAAGGCCAGTTGCCAGTCGCTCACTTCTCCATGCAGCGGTTTAAAAAGGGAAGTGACGAAAATAGTCAATATAAAAACCGGAGTAACCCATTTGATAATAAATTTATAAAAAAGAGGTACCCTGATATCAGAGCCCCGGGTGATTTCTCGCCATCCTTTATCCATTCCAAAAACCCATGAGAACAAGATAATCTCCGCTGATGCAAATATAACCAGCGACACTGTTCCTGTCCAGTAGTCATATTCGCTGAAGACACCCATTTCAAAAAAGAAGATAGTAGGCAGTGCCAGGACAAGAATAATAACTCCGAGAATGATAGAGCTTTTTATCCTGCCCCATCCAAATTCGTCTTCTACAAACCCCATAAAAGGAGTACCCATGGCCAGTGAGCTGGTAATTCCGGCAAAAAACAACAAGCCAAACCAGGCCACTCCCGACAAGGTTGCCAGGACAGCCCCCCACTGATTAAACAGGAAAGGCATTGTTTTAAAAGCCATCATAAAGCCTGCATTATCTTTAACCCAGTCGAGCCCCATGTATCCAACGGCAATAGGAATCACAATGGAAGCACCCAAGACAATTTCTACAAACTCATTCATCCATCCGGCAGACATAGCATTCAGTGCGATGTCATCATTTTTCTTCACATAAGCGGCATAACAGTGAATGGTACCCATGCCAACCGATAACGTAAAAAAGATTTGTCCTGCCGCCGCAAGCCACACTTTGGGATTGGCCAGACTATCAAGTTTGGGTTTCCATAAAAAGTCTAGTCCGACACTCGAGTTACAGGTAGAGCAACCAGCTATACCGGTACTTCCAAGCGTAACAGCTCGTATGGCAAGAAAAACACCAAAAAGGATAAGAAGAGGCATGGCAATCTTAGCCACTTTTTCAACCCCGCCACTTAACCCTTTGGATAAGATATATATGTTTAGCACTAAAGTTACCACAAATGCCACTATTGCCCAGCCTGGTATGTTAATGGCCACCAAAGCGTCGGTCATAGTGCCATGAACTCCGGCATAACTGTCAAACATTGCACTAACCTGTCCCCTGCTCATGCCGGTAAAGCTTTGTGCTAATGATTTGAGAGTATAGGTTAACGTCCAGGATTCTATATAAGTATAGTAAGCAAGGATTCCCAGATTGGTGAAAATTCCAAAAACACCAACATATTTCCACAACCTTTTCTTGGACATACTATCCAGAATAAAGGGAGTGGAATGGTTGCCCCTGATACCGCCAAAACGCCCCATGGCCCACTCTACCCAAAGCAGAGGAATACCCATCAGCAAAAAAGAGACAAAGTAAGGAATGATAAAAGCTCCGCCTCCATTTTGAATTGCCTGAACAGGAAATCTTAAAAAATTCCCCAAGCCTACTGCGTTTCCCGCCATTGCTAAAATTAATCCAACACGGGAACCCCAGCCTTCATTACTTTGAGCCATATTATTGAAATTTTACAGATTATGAAATAAAGTTGCAAGTATAAGAAAATGTTTGTTTTAGCAACTTATTTTCCGTCTTTTTTATTTTTTGTCCCCTACTCTGCTTTGAAAGAGTCCGCTGAAAGTCAGACCAGCCAGCGTACAGGCCGGCTTTTGACAACCTTTTCAAAAAGGTTTATTTACTACCGCAAGACCACAAAGCGCCCCGAATATTGCCGGTTTCCCCCCCGGACTACAAGAAAATAAATACCATTTTTTAGGTTTTCCAGTTTCAGTTCAAAAAAATTATGGGAAGGAGTAGCTTCCAAAGAGAATATCTTTCGTCCATCTACAGCATAGATTATTACCTGCATACTTTTCTCTTTACCGGGAAGCATAAAACGCACAATATCACGTACCGGATTGGGCACAATCGTCAGGTGGCCGAATGCATTTTCCCTGCCGGGCGTCAAACCTGTAACGGCTACCGGCGTAGCATGAAAGAATTCCAATCCGCCACTGAAATTTCCGACAACCATCTCCGGCTTGCCATCTTTATTAATGTCAGCAACTGCAGCTGCTGTTCGGATACCCCGGTCGAAAGAAACCCCGGTGGTATCCAGTAAAACACCCAGGCTGTCCGATTCGGTAAATTTCCCATCAAGATTGCCATCGATATTTGAATAGTAAAAGATTTTTCCCTGTTCTGAGCCCACTACAAGTCGTGTATAGCCACCGGTGTCCCTGAAAAAACATGGCGTACTGTAACCATCGTAACTCAGGTTATAATCGGTGACATTTATCTTTCCAAGGCTGTCGGTAACAAAGGTAAAATGTGGGTTCTGTACTGTTCCATCATTATGATAATAGGTCAAATTCCCCGCTTTTTGTCCGATAATCAAATCAGGAAGCCCATCCTTATCCAAATCAAACAAGACGGGAGCACTAAAAGCTTTCACTTTGATATTCTGATAGTTGCTGTCAGCCATCCGAAAACTTCCATTTCCGTTGTTATGCATAAAAATCAAATTTCCTTTGGAGTTACCCACCAGCAGGTCGGTACGGCCATCGCCATCCAAATCGGCAAAAGAAGGGTAAAGCCCCAAAAGCCTGTGCTGAAACAATCCTGCAAAATTCAATGATTCGGGTTGAAATACCGGTTGTTGTGCCGTCCCGATATTTTTGTACCAGACAATCTGCGAATAATATACGGAATGCAAAATGTAATGATTGTAATAAGATCGCTGATAGGCACCATAATTACCCAAAAACAAATCCGGCTTCCCATCGTGATTCCAATCATAAAAAACCGGATAAGCCCCGGAGCCGGCATCAATCATCTTATCCTGCAGGAAATTTTTGGTCATCAGGTTAAAATGAGGTTTGTCATTCTTTCCTGAATTCAAAAAGAGCCAAACCGAATGTTTATTTTGTGAGACATACAATCCAGGATCGAACGGTGAGACAATCAAATCCTTCATCCCATCGTTATTCACATCGATGTAAGCTGCTGCCGGCATAGAAAACAGCCGGATAGGTTCGCCATAATCAGGAAAAAGCGTGTCATAGCCAACAATTTTCGCTGCATCTTTGGTTCCGCCGTTCATCAGTGCAAACAAACCTGGATAGTCCACATCGCCGAGAAGTAAATCCTTTACACCATCACCATTCAGGTCAATCATGCAAAAAGTTGAGCCGGTATGTCGCTTATTCTGTAATGATTTCCCTGACCATGGAGCCAGCGAATCAATGTGGTTGCCCCCGCTTACGCAAGTATCCAAAAACAAAGCGTTGGACTCATCACTTTCAGCAAAATGCCCCCAGCAATACTCCGTTTTTACAAAGTCCAGCGAATCAGGGACACCATAATCTTCCATCGACATGTTTTTGTTCATTTCCACAAACGACCCCAGTCCCCAAAAAGAGAGTATGTCGAGGTCGCCGTCACCATCCAAGTCCACAATACCCGGGTAATCGGCATAAGTAACAAAGAGGTTTACTTTCCCCGACCCGGCCTGAGATACAAGATAGGGATAAGCCACACGTTCAAAACTCAAACGGTTGTTGGCAGATGTGTTTTTGTAAACGATAATACCTGCCCACCCAGGCGAATAGGTAAAAATATCGACTTTGCCATCACCATTGTAATCAGCAAAAATTGCCCAGTCGTAAAGTTGCGGAAAATCTTTTACATATTTTTGTTCCAGATCATAAGCAATGGTATTGGGGACACCTTTGTTTATAAAACACATCAGCCGGTTGCCCTGCCGGTCGAAAGCCACCAAATCTTTTATGCCATTCCTGTTTATGTCGATAGAGCCAAACTGCATGTTGTTCATTCCGCCGGCCCAGGGATAAAGCAGGTTTTCAGTTCCATTATGGCTGGCACGTACAGAAGGAATATTCTGCCCGGACACGCCAATAGCCGCAAGTAGCAGACAGGTCACTATTATCAGGTGCTTTTTCATCGTTTTTATGATCACGGCTAAATTAGAATATTTAAGGGGACTTCTAGTAATTCCTCTTGAGCCCATTATTTCATCGCCCTATTTATCATTTATCATCCAACTATCATCATTCCTCTTTCTTCCGTATTTTTGTCTTTTAAAACACAGATTATGACCATTCTGATTGAAAACATAAAAAAGCTGGTACTCACCGAAGATAAGCCGCGCCAATTTGTAAGCGGCAAGGCAATGGCCCGGCTGAACAGTATCGAAAATGGCTGGCTGCTGATTCGTGAAGGGAAAATCGCAGACTTTGGCAGCATGAAAAGTATTAACAAAAGTAGTGTCCTTTTTGAAACAGAGGAGGTTAAAGTCATTGATGCCACCGGAAAACTGGTTTTCCCCTCTTTTGTGGATTCGCATACGCATTTGGTTTATCCCGCTTCACGCGAAATTGAATATGTGGACAAGATAAAAGGACTTTCTTACGAAGAAATTGCCCGTCGCGGTGGCGGTATCCTGAATACGGCACGGGAAATGAAAGAAATTCCTGAAGAGGAATTGTACAAGCATGCCATGCAACGGTTAGATGAAATCATAACATACGGCACGGGAGCTGTGGAAATCAAAAGCGGTTACGGGCTCAGCACGGAGAGTGAGCTGAAAATGCTGCGGGTCATAAAAAGGCTGAAACATGATTCGCCACTGACTATTCGCGCCAACTTTCTCGGTGCACACGCTGTACCTCCTGAATTCAAAGGCCGGCAAACAGAATATGTAGATAAAGTAATCAACGAAATACTTCCGCAGGTGGCCGAAGAAGGGCTGGCAGATTTTGTGGATGTGTTTTGCGACAAAGGATTTTTTACGGTGGAAGATACAGAACGTATTCTCGAAGCTGGTCAAAAATATGGGCTGAGAGGAAAAATCCACGCCAACGAGCTGGACTACTCCGGTGGCATCCAAGCCGGTGTAAAGTATAACGCATTGTCAGTGGATCATTTGGAATACACCGGCGACTCCGAAATAGAAATACTGCTTAATTCCGAAACTATGCCCACCATTTTGCCCGGCGCGGCTTTCTTCCTTGGAATGGTTTACGCACCGGCACGCAAGATGATTGACGCCGGACTTCCGGTAGCCATGGCCAGCGATTTTAATCCCGGTTCGGCACCTTCCGGAAACATGCAATTTATCCTCTCCATGGCCAGCATTGCTTATCGCCTGTTGCCGGAAGAAGCTATTTATGCAACTATCCTGAATACAGCGTATGCTATGGGCATCAGCGATAAGCTGGGAAGCATCGCCCGTGGAAAAATCGCTAATCTCTTTATCACCAAAGTCATTCCCGGCATCGAATTCATGCCCTATGCTTTTGGAAGCAATAAAGTGGAAACTGTTATTCTAAACGGGAAAATTATCAAACGGGAAATATGCTAATTTTGCAAGAAATCTAAAAAAATATACCAAAGCTGGTCGGGATTTGTAATCCCGACCTTGTAAGGACTTAGGGATTTTAAATCCCTTTTCTCATAACATTCGGATTACAAATCCGAATGAGCTTGGCGCAGGTTAAATTTTTTAAAGGCTTTTTTTAAAATGATTGAAGAACACCGATTAACGAATCATGATTTTAGATGGAATAAAAACTTCATCATTCTTAAATCGTTTATCAGTATTCGATATTCAAAAAGGAAAGTGTCTTTAGAAACTAAAGCAGTTGACATTCACCGGCAGAGGTTTAACTATTTTTTAAAATAATAAACAAACAGCTTATCCTTATGAAGAAAATAATAGAATGCGTTCCCAACTTTAGCGAAGGCCGCGACATGGCCATCATCAAACAGATTACTGATGAGATAGAAAAAGTCGAGGGTGTCAGGCTGCTGGATGTTGATCCCGGAGCTGCTACTAACCGTACGGTAGTAACGCTTGTGGGCACACCCAACGAAGTAATTGAAGCCGCTTTTCAGGCGGTGAAAAAAGCTGCCGAAGTCATCGACATGCGGCATCACAAAGGCGAACATCCCCGTTTTGGTGCTACCGATGTGTGTCCGCTGGTACCTGTGGCCAACATCACCATGGAAGAGACGGTGGAATATGCCCGTAAGCTAGCCAAACGTCTTGGTGAAGAGCTGGAAATTCCCATCTATTGTTATGAAAATGCGGCTTTTACCACAAAGCGTAAGAATCTGGCCAACTGCCGTTCGGGCGAATACGAAGGTCTGGCCGAAAAACTAGCCGACCCACACTGGAAACCCGATTTCGGGCCGGCAGAATTTAACGAAAAGGTAGCTGGCAACGGTGCCACAGCTGTTGGTGCCCGCGACTTTCTGGTAGCTTTCAATGTAAACCTGAACACCACCTCCACCCGCCGTGCCAATGCCATTGCTTTTGATGTGCGCGAGCGCGGGCGGGCAAAACGCGAAGGTAATCCCGTTACCGGAAAAATTGCGAAAGATGAGAACGGTAAGCCGGTGATGATTCCGGGCTCGCTAAAAGCTGTAAAAGCCATTGGATGGTACATCGAAGAATACGGCGTTGCACAAATCTCAATGAACCTCACCAACATCAGCATCACGCCGGTACACGTGGCTTTCGACGAGGTCTGTAAAAAAGCCGATGTCCGTGGCATTAGGGTAACCGGTTCGGAGCTGGTAGGCCTGATACCGCTGGAAGCCATGCTGGAAGCAGGCCGCTATTTCCTGCGGAAGCAAAAACGCTCGACAGGTGTTGACCATGATGAGTTACTGAAGATTGCCATCAAATCCATGGGTCTAAATGACCTAAAACCTTTTAACCCCAAAGAGCGCATCATTGAATTTCTACTGGAAGAACCGGGTAAGAAGTTGGTGGACATGAGCCTGACAGATTTTGCCAACGAAACGGCTTCCGAGTCACCGGCACCGGGAGGGGGCTCCATTTCGGCTTATGTAGGTACTCTGGGCGTTTCGCTGGGAACCATGGTTGCCAATCTATCTGCGCACAAACGCGGCTGGGACGACCGCTGGGAAGAATTTTCCGACTGGGCAGAAAAAGGACAATATTACAAAGATAAGTTGTTGCGTCTGGTGGACGAAGACACCCTGGCTTTTAACAAAATAATGGATGCTTTCGGCCTCCCCAAAAAAACGGAAGAGGAGAAAAAAATACGAAAAGAAGCCATAGAAAAGGCCTCGAAACAGGCAATGGAAATTCCATTTAAGGTAATGGAAACTGCGCTCGGCTCCATAGCTGTAATGCGTGCCATGGCCGAAAACGGAAATCCCAACTCTGCTTCTGATGCTGGAGTAGGTGCCCTTTGTGCACTAACAGCAGTGGAAGGAGCTTATCTCAACGTGAAAATCAATGCCATGGGTATCATGGATAAAAAATTTACCGAAGACATGCTTATCCGGGCAGAAGAAGTTGCGCAAAAAGCCCGCTCCTGCCGCAATATGATTATGGAGACGGTAGAACAAAAGATTAACAGCTTGTAAACCGGAAATGGGAAAAAGAGAAAAATGAATATCGAATATCGATTAACGAATATCGAAGGATGAAGTTTGGTCCGGGTAAACTGGAAATCTGGAATCAAAAATCGTTAATCGGTGTTCGATATTCAAGATTGTAGAAGGAAAAACAATAGAACAAGAGAGAAGTTGTGAAGTTGCGAGCCAACGAAAAATTATCTTATAAAACTCCAGCCTTTTCACCTTTCAACCCTTCAAAGCTTAGTGCTTGTCCCGTTTTCCCCTCATTTAATACAAAAACCCAAACAGCCATAAAGGTATCTTATGCTTAAAACCATACTCTATATTATCCGACACAACATAAGCGTCTGTTAAATCAATTATTTGTCTTTTGGTTTTACTCTTTCCCCCTATTTCAAACACATATTTATTATCCACAATAAAATCTCCTTTCGGCGGCATTTCAATAGTGTGTTTTACAGAAAGTTGATTGAAGAAGAAAGTCTCTCTTATCGTACCCTGATTTGTGCGTTCCGATTGTAATGTGTACAATAAATTGCTGTTGTTCAAATAAATCTTTTCCGGTTTTGCCATTTTACTTATCCCTTTTGTATTGCTCCTTAATAATGAAATCAATTGCGCTTTTTCGAGATAATGCAAGTATTTGATAACGGTGTCTCTTGTAGTTCCTATTTTATTACTTAACCTGCTGATATTAGGCTGGAACGGCACGCTTTCGCTAATCACGAGAAGCAATTGCTTTAATTTAATAATTGAATGATAATCAATTGGAGTGAATGCCGGCAAATCGGTTTCTAATATTAAATTAATAATCCTTTCGAGGTGATCATGATAATCTGCTCCGGTTTCAATAAAGAACGGATAGGCACCGTAGAGATTGTAATTGTTAAATTCCTTAACCGGTTTTATTTTCTTAACAATTTGACCTGCTATACCCGTGTGGTTTTCAATAATATCAATTAGTGAATAAACATCCGATTTTATTCCATATTTAATTTCAATAAATTCTCTTAGCGAAAGAACGGGCAGATTGTAAATAACAGCTCTTCGGCTTAAATCGGCTTCGCTTTTATCTATTTCAAGAATAGAAGAACCTGTAAATACAACATTTAATTCAGGAAAATCATCATAAATATTTTTAATTTCCTGTGACCAATTGGGATATTTATGAACCTCATCAAGAAAAAGATATTTCCCGCCTGTTTTGACAAAATTGTCAGCTAAGTGCCTGTAAAGAAATAACCTTTACAATAGAATAAAAAGATGTATCTTTGTGTCATGCAAATTTCAGAGAGTAAATTAAAAGAGAAACTTGACAAAT
>VAPE01006688.1_pt1 | contig 18253 bp, 17 predicted proteins | sample 3393911 | NCBI WGS metagenome assembly VAPE01 (sample SAMN08290436, study PRJNA428436) | hydrothermal vent metagenome | isolation source: Deep-sea hydrothermal vent chimney | place: Atlantic Ocean: South-mid Altantic Ridge | reverse complement strand
CGATCTATATTGCAGACGGGCATCACCGGTATGAAACGGCCCTTGATTACAGAAATGAGATGATGAGAAAAAATCCCTCCCATACAGGCAGGGAGCCCTACAATTATGTCCTTATGTATCTTGTGAATATTGCTGACGGGGGGTTAACCATCCTGCCTACCCACAGGCTGGTGAAGAGACTTTCCCACAAATCAGGCTCCGTAAAGGACAGTATCATCAAACCCCTCGAGAGGTACTTTAAACTGAGGAGGATCGAAGACGTGGCCGGAATTGCCGGGGAGATCGAGGGGAATAAACATACTATCGGTCTTGCCCTCAACGGTGACAAGTCAGGCTATGTGCTAAAATATACGGGGGTTAACCTCTCCGGGACTCCCGGGGTCCTCAGGGATCTCGATGTGACCGTGCTTCATGAATTGATCCTGAAAAGGATCTTCCGTGCTGAAGAGGTTGCCTTTGAGATGGACCCTGAAACCACGTTACGGCGGGTTCGGAACGGTGAATTCCAGGCTGCGTTCTTTCTCAGACCAACCAGCATTACAGAGGTTGAAAAGGTATCCCTTGCATGTCTCCGCATGCCGCCAAAATCCACCTACTTTTACCCAAAGATACTGACCGGTATGGTGATAAACAGGCTTGACATTGAGTAGTACTAAGGGGTAAGCTTTGTTCTAAGTTATCAGATAGAAATATCTTCAGAAATTTACCAATAAGGAGGCCATTATGGCGGTTAAGGTCGGGATTAACGGGTTCGGCAGGATTGGGCGCAACTTTTTCAGGACCTCTATGGAACAGAACGATTTTGAGATTGCAGCAATCAATGACCTTACAGATGCAAAGACCCTTGCACATCTCCTGAAGTATGACTCGGTCCACGGGATCTTCTCCTCCGATGTCTCTGCAACTGATGATTCAATAGTCGTTAACGGGAAGGAGATCAAGGTTACGGCGATTACCGAACCCTCGAAGCTCCCCTGGAGGGAGACAGGGGTGGAATTCGTAATCGAATCCACCGGGAGGTTCAGGGACAAGGAAACGGCATCACAGCATCTTGATGCAGGTGCCCGGTGGGTTATCATATCGGCACCGGCAAATGACCCTGATATCACCGTATGTCTGGGAGTGAATGAGGAGTCCATGGACATACAGAACCACCGGATTATCTCCAATGCATCCTGCACCACGAACTGTCTCGCCCCTGTAGCTAAGGTACTGAACAACGAGTTTGGTATTACAAGGGGATTAATGACTACTATTCATTCATATACCAATGATCAGAGGATCCTTGACCTCCCACACAAGGATCTCAGGCGGGCCAGGGCTGCAGCGATGAACATGATTCCCACCACCACCGGCGCTGCAAAGGCGGTAGGGCTGGTGTTGCCGGAACTCAGGGGCAAGCTGGACGGGATGTCTATACGCGTACCCACCCCGAATGTGTCCGTTGTCGACCTGGTTGCCGAACTCTCAAGGGATGTTTCCCTGGAAGAGGTCAACGCTGCACTGAAGAACGCTGCCGAGGGTCCCCTCGATGGTATCCTGCAGTACTCGGAGGAGCCACTTGTCTCAACGGACTTCAATGGAAACAGCCACTCATCGATAGTGGATGCCACCGTTACAAAGGTACTGGAGAACCGGATGGTTAAGGTTCTCTCCTGGTATGACAATGAGTGGGGATACAGCAGCAGGCTGCGTGACCTCATACTCTATATTATAAAAAACAGATAAACCAAGGTAACCGGAGACAGTTAATGAAAAATAATTTTAATCCATCCCCGATCAAGGATGTCATCGGTAAGCTTACGATAGAAGACCTTGATCTTAAGGGAAAGAGGGTCTTTGTGAGGGTGGATTTCAATGTGCCCCTCGACGAAAACCTCAATATTACAGATGACCGGCGGATACGTGCTTCACTCCCAACCATAAACTACGCCATCGATGAAGGGGCAAAGGTTATTCTGGCCTCTCACCTCGGAAGGCCCAAGGGAAAGGTGAATCCCCGGGACAGCCTCGCCCCGGTTGCCAAGAGGCTGCGGAGGCTGCTTAACAAGGAGGTGATTTTCTCTCCTGACTGTGTAGGACATCGGGTCAAGAACATCATCGATAAGATGCAGCCCGGTGATGTTATAGTCCTCGAGAACCTGAGGTTCCACGAAGGGGAGGAGGCAAATGATGAAGGCTTCGCCAAGGGGCTTGCAGAACTTGCCGATTACTATATTAATGATGCATTCGGGACGGCCCACAGGAACCATGCCTCGATTGTGGGTATCCCAAAATTCATTCCTTCTGCTGCCGGTTTTCTCCTGAAGAAAGAAATAGAGTACCTGAAAGGAGTGGTTAACAATCCTGTCCGTCCCTTTGTGGCTATCCTCGGTGGTGCAAAGGTCTCCGGCAAGATAGGTGTCCTTGAGAATCTTGAGGCAAATGTGGATAAGGTACTGATTGGCGGAGGCATGGCATATACATTCATCAAGGCAATGGGTTATGAGGTTGGAGATTCTCTCGTTGAGAAGAATATGCTTGATATGGCACAGCGGATCAGGAAAAAGCTCAAGAGCAGGGGTGTGAAGTTTTACCTTCCCGTGGACTGTGTGATAGCCCATGCGCTTGAACCCGGGAGCGAGACAAAGATTGTCCCAACCCTTGAGATCCCACCGGGATGGAAGGCCCTTGATATCGGCCCGGCAACGGCCCGGCTCTTTTCTGAGGCGCTGCAGAATGCAAAAACAATACTCTGGAATGGGCCGATGGGGGTGTTTGAGGTTGATGCCTTCTCCAGGGGGACATTTGCCGTTGCCCGCTCTGTTGCAGATGCCTATGCCCTGACCATTGTGGGTGGAGGTGATACCGACCTCGCCGTTCACCATGCAGGTGTGTCTGACAGCATATCCTTTATCTCCACCGGTGGAGGCGCCACCCTCCAGCTCCTTGAGGGCAAGGAACTTCCGGGGATAGCGGCACTTACCGACAAGAAGAAATGAGGGAACGGAAGCCGGCCATGTACTTATAAATTCCATGGTCAGTGGATTCCGACCTCACAGCAGTCACATTCCTGCACCGGGCCGGGCCCTTTCAGTCAACCTGTAAACCTGTGGCCCTTCAACCTCAACCTGGTACAAGGAGACCTTAATCCATGGCAATCTATAATAATTCTTATTTAAAAATAATCCTGCTATGCCTTCCCCTGATACTCCTTCCCGGATGCAGCAATGTAAATGTATATGATATAGGGGAGAGGGTGGAAAACTTCACCCTTCCATCCCTAAATGGAGACGTAGTAAGTCTGAATGATTACAGTGGACGGGTCATATTTATTGAATTCTTCAACACATGGTGATCATACTGTCGAATTTCTTTCCCCGGGATAGGGAAACTGGCCGGAAGGTTTTCAGACAACCCCGATGTAGTCTTCCTTGCAATAAACCGCGGAGAGGATGCCGATAAAGTAAAGGAGTTTGTTGAGAAATACAAAAATAACTTGCCTGTGCTCCTTGACAGGGACATGAAGGTATACAGCAAGTTTATATCAAAGGGGGTCCCTGCGTTCGTTATAATTGATTCCCGGGGCTGGCTCGCCTACAGGCAGGTCGGCTGGGCCGATGAGCTTATCAATGATTTTCATGATGAAATAAAAGGATTACTCGTCAATTGATCACCGGCTTAACCCCCGGCAAGTCAGGGTATAGCTGCCTGTTGAAAAAGCCGTTAATTGTCATTCCTGAAATGAATTCAGGGCAGGCTCTGAACCTGTTTCAGCTCTATACGGATTGACATCTCATGCGTTTTCAGGATCGTGATGCAGCCCCATCAGGGTCCTGCATACCCCCCATAGGTTTCCTCTTGAGGTTCCCGCTTGAAGGCAAGATAACCTATAAGAACCAACTGCGCCAGGGGCACGAAAATCAGCAGGCCAAGCCACCTGTTTATCCGGAGGTTGGCACAAATTCTCATCCATACGATACTGCAGAGGACAAAATCGACAATAATGACGACAAAGAGCGCCGCAACCATATAGATGTTGAAATAGAGCATCGGGATTAACCCCGACAGGGGTAAGAGGAAAAGCATCCCCCACCACCAGGGCTTTTCAGCCGCACTCACCAGGGGGAAGACATTGAGAGCGGGCACCCAGGCAAGCCATGCAGAGGAGACGCCGAGTTTGCGGCTGAACAGATAAAGGCACAGGGCATAGTAGAGGTGGAGAACTACCGGTATGCCTATAAAGGGGAGAATGAACGCAGTTCCCCTTGACGGGATGTCGGAGAGAGCCCTTAAGCCTTCACGTAACCTCCCCAGCAATCTCTTTGCCTTGGCCGAGAGAAAAGGACCGACGGTGTATACAATTGTCCGGTCAAGCTTGAGTTCGGGTTCTTCCTCTATGACTACCACAGGGCCTTCTCTCTTCTCAGTGTCAGGAGGGGGGTAGTCGGTGATATGGGTCGCTCCCCTCTTATCCGTCCATTTATACAGCTTCTCTGAAGCGGCATTCCGGGGACTGATAAGCTGAACAACAAAGAGAAAAACAATGATCAAAAAAACTGAATTCGTCAACCTCTTCTTGATGATTACCATCGCCTCTCCTTCCTTGGCCTTTTACTATACTAATAAAATGTTATATATTAAATCATGTTTTTAAATGAAAGAGAGGGGTTCTTTGACACCGCTGTCAGGGCTGCAAGGCTTGCAGGAGAACTTATTATCAGAAACCTCGGCAGGGTCTCAAAAAAGGACAACGGGGCCTTTCTGAATGAAGACCGCATAAAGGTATCCGGAACCCGCACCCTAAAGGAGAGTCTCATAACAACGGGGTTTCCCTTCCGCAACAAGGATATCACTGATGAGTATCTCAAACTCTTCAGAAGACTCTTTCTCCGGGCAAGCGACCTCAGAAGGACCGGCTCCGCTGCCATCGACCTTGCCTACCTTGCCTGTGGAAGATGTGATGCATTTTTTGAATTCGGTCTCAGCCCATGGGACATAGCTGCAGGAAGCCTTATAATACAGGAGGCCGGCGGCATTGTAACCGGTTTCAGCGGAGGGCCTGATTACCTGTCAACAGGCAACATAGCAGCCGGCAACCCCTTCCTTCATGGAGAACTATTGAAAGAGGTAAGGAGTGTATTTGCAGGACCGGCCCTCCCATAATATCTCTTTGGCAAGAAAACGGGTGCCGGGGCAAACCCTGTTATAAACCTCAAATACTCAAGCCTATATATTCCCCTATGGCATAATATTCAGGCTCTTCCGTGTTTTAGTTGAAGACAGGCTTAAAATTCAACTCAACATTAGCCACAACGCACCGTGTCATTCTCCGAAAGCATTCGGAGAATCGTTCTTTAAGAAGGATTCCCGACCCCCGAATGCGTTCGGGATTGCGGGAATGACAAATGCCTGCAACAACAGAATCCTCCTGCATGACAAATTATTGACGGCATCTTTCATAATATTCCCTTTTTATGCTTAAATTACCTCCTCAAACAAGTCCAAACCCCTCCCTGCACCATTTGGAATAATACAGGCACACGGCATTAAATTTTCCTTTAATTTCAGCAAGTTAAATTGCTCTTTAGTTTAATGGCCACCCCTTCATTATTGCACTGGAATAATAATTGCTATTCTTTGCCGCATCTACCGGGTAGAAGCATGATTGAAGATATCCTATACACTACACTAAGCACAAAAACCCTCGTCACTGTATTAATAGTTTTATCTGTCTATGTATTGGGTCGCCTTGGAGGAAAACGCACCGTTTCAAGAAGGCACTATGTCACCCAGGGCAGGAATGCCGCTACAAACAGAAAAAACTCGCTGGAACTCGTTGCAGATCGAAGAGCAAAAGACCTCAAATCTGAAATTAACAGATTAAGTGATGTAAACACCCGCTATCTGAGATTCATTATTAATTTTCCGGGGATTGTAAAAAATCTCTATTCCACCACAGACCTCAAGGAACTTACAACCACCCTCACCCGGCTTACAAGAGATATCATCCCTGCGGACCTGATAGAGATTTATCTTTTCGACCGGCAGAGAAACATCCTGAAAAAGATTAACAATGGAAGCAAAAACCCCGTAGAGGTAACATACTCAATAGGTGAAGGCCTTGTCGGAAAGGCCGCAGAACACAGGACTATAAAGGTCAGGGGAACAAATGGAAACGGGATTATGGGAGACTCCATCCAACGCAAAACAACCGGCGTACAGGTCAAAGACGATGAGAGGCTCTGGATGGCCTCCCCTATTATTTTTAAGGATCAGATCTTTGGTGTTATTACCATCGGGAAGGTTAAAAATTCCTCCAACAATGAAAAACCCCTCCTTAAACTGATTTCTGATATTGCCGGTGTCACACTCATTAACCAGCGCCAGCTGAAGGGATGGCAGGACGAAGCAACCACAGACCCCCTCACAGGTCTGTACAACCGCCGGTTTTTCTATCACAGGGCCTTGTCATTGGCGGAGATATCGATCCGTGAGGGGACGCCTCTTTCATTTTTCATCTTCGATATTGACCATTTCAAACATTACAATGACACCAATGGACACCCAGCCGGAGACTGTCTTCTGAAAGAACTGAGCAGGCTGATTCTTGCAATCACTCGCAAGAGTTCTGTAGCGGCACGTTTCGGGGGAGAAGAATTCATTGTTATGCTACCTGGAATCTCCAAGGATGATGCCTACATTTATGCTGAACGTGCAAGAACCGGGATCTCGGAGCACCCCTTTGCCTTCCATAAGACTCAACCCCTCGGGTTCATCTCGATTAGCGGAGGGGTGGCCACATTTCCACAGGATGGTAACAGCATTGACACGGTAATAAAAAAGGCGGACGACGCACTCTATGAGGCCAAAAAAAACGGCAGAAACAGTGTGGTCATACACAGGGACCTTTCCTTTACTCATTAAGACGGCGGAACCCGTCCAGCCTCGATCATACCGCCATTTTTTGACTCCGGGACCCTCTTTGCAATGCACCTAAAGACCCGGCCTTTGGTCGGAGAGCTTGACCGCTATATTCTCCGGTCTTTATTCCTGCGCTTGTTGTAAAAGATGCCATTTACAAGCATTACAAGGGAAAACCCGTCTTCAAAAAACCTGATTTTATTAACACAGCCATAATCCTGCTCAATCCTGAAGATGTTCTCGAGCGGGAGGCCCATAAGGTGCGCAAGCAGCACCCTGTTGACACCACCATGGGAAACAAGAAATACCGTCTCCCCCTCATGCCGGTCCAACACCCCCCTTAGAACCCTTCTTACACGTACGTGAACCTCCCGGGTGCTCTCACCACCCGGAGGACTAAAGTTCAGGGGGTCTTCTTTCCATTTTTTAAATTCATCAGGATATCCCAAGGCAATCTCCTCAAAGCTCATACCTTCCCACACCCCGAAGCCCCGCTCCCTCAGACCCTCCCGGATCAGTGTCCCTAAATTGAACTCCCTTCCTATTATTGCAGCCGACTCTCTTGCCCTGATAAGGTCGGAACTGTAAATGACATCCGGCATATACTCCGCTGACCTGAGGCCTTCAGCAAGCTCACGAACCTGCCTTCGTCCCTCTTCAGAGAGTTCCACGTCAATGTGACCCTTGTAACGTTTTTCATCGCCGTCCACGGTATGGCCATGCCGTATTAGATATATGATTGTAACCCGGTCCTCCTCCATTATCTTATCCTCCGTGAGATCACCCTGAACTCCTCTGTCCCCGCAACCTTCAGAACCTGAAAGAGGACGGTCTCCGCTGGATGTCAATGATTACAAGAACGGCATCCTCTTTCCCGATTAAAAACCTCTCAATCCCTAAGTTCATTTCTCAACCATCTCAATAATCTCCACTATTTTATCAACGATGATCTCGATCACCCGCTCGCCCTTCTCGGGGGCTGCCTTGCCGGGATTGCCCCATACCCCGCCAGGCCAGTACTTCAGCTTGTCTCTCACTACAAGGGGCTTCGGAAACCTCGGATACTCCTCCTTTGAACGTCCCTTTACGAGTTCGGACCTGAGGGCAAGAACCAGGGAGGTCTCTATCTCTCCGGCATGCGAGTCGTTTTCCGTTTCGGCGACCCCCGATATCTCCTTCCAGAGGATCTCATAGGGTGAGACAACGGCAATCCTTATATCCTGCTCATCCACCAGCAGCTCCGCCACCTCCTTAAGGGCATTCATATGAAGCCCGCCGCCGTGTCCGGAGACGAGGATAAAGTTCCTGATCCCCTTGAGATGGGCGTCCCTGATGATGTCTGTGGTAAGGCGCCTGAGGGTCTCCGGCGTGATCGTGATTGTGCCGGGATGCATCTTCGTTGAGGTGCAGACCCCATAGTGAACGGGGGGTGCAATGAAGACCTTTTTCCTCTCTTCAACCCTCCTGAGGACCTCAACCGCAATAATTGTGTCCGTGCCCAGGGGGAGGTGCTTCCCGTGTTCCTCGACGGTGCCGAAAGGTATAACCAGGGTCCTTGTCCTGCGAAGCCCCTTCTTAAACTCCTCCATGGTTATTTCTTCAATATTCATTCCGCCTCCCGGAAGTATTTATTGTAACCGGAAAACCGTATTCAGCCACCAAGCACCTCTTCCACAATCTCCACAACCCGGGGATCGCTGTCCCGCAGGAGGGGCCTGAGTTTCTCAATGGCATCACTATCTCCGGTAAGTCCCATCAGGTATGCTGCATCTCCCCTAACAGTGGGGGATTCCGCACTCAGCAGTGGCACAAGAGAAGGCACGGCCAGACTCACATCCTGAGGCCTCTCCCCTGAGAGTTCCTCCATGAGCGCCGTTATGCCGATCCGCACCCTTATCCTTTCATCGCTTATAAGGTCGCCGACCATGGAGTAGAGGGTGCTGTCGTGCTTAAACATATCAATGATATTCTCAAGGAATCCCCGCTCCATGTAGTCGGCTATCATCTCCCTGAGTTCACTTTCAGAATTCATTATAACCGTACCCTTTCAAAAAACCAAGCCTTGTAACTTTCCCTATAAATAATATATTATTAGCATCACTATGATAAAGCCCTATATTACAACAGGCATAGGGAGCCTCCCCTTTCATGATCCGGAAGCGGCAGCGGAGTTCGTCCTGACTCACTGCGATATACCGTTCTGGCCGCAACTGCCGGCCCTCTCCTTCAGGGAACTGATGATACCCCAGTACTCGGAGGGATTCCCCGGCATAATGATAGATGATGAAAAGCGCGTTATCGTTGCGGACCCGGATCAGTCTTCACTGAACAGGTTCTACGAATCAACCTCATCCGGAGAGCAATTCCCCCTGTTCCGTGAGTTTGCCAGGGGGTTTTACAGCTTTATTGAACACATTCAGGACAAGAAATTTCCTCTTCTGAAAGGGCAGATTACAGGGCCTCTGACGTTCACCCTCGGCCTTAAGACCCCTGACGGACGGCCTGTTTTCTTCAATGAAGAACTAAGGGAGATTGCCTCCATCCTGCTCCGGAAAAAGGCGGAGTGGCAGATAATAACCCTCTCCCTGTATGCCGAGAGGGTTATTATCTTCATCGACGAGCCCATACTAACGGCTATAGGGAGCAGCAGTTACCTGGGCGTAGAAGAGGACGAGGTGAAAAGGCTCCTGAGAGACACCGTTTCATCAATAAGTTCTGCCGGTGGTATTTCAGGCATTCACTGTTGCGGAAAGGCCGACTGGTCAATGGTTATCGGAACAGGGGTTGACATAATCAATTTCGATGCCTATGATTACTTTGATTCACTGAGTATTTATGGAAGGGAGATCAGAGATTTTATTTCAAGGGGAGGGGAACTCGCCTGGGGGATAGTACCAACGACCGATGCTATCCGGGATATCAGCCTGACCGGGCTGGAGGAGACACTTAAATCACAGGTCCTCTTGATGTCGGAAAAAACCGGGATTGACAACCTCCCACAGCAGGTCATACTCACACCATCGTGCGGGGCCGGGAGCAGAAGTCCGGAAGAGGCGGAAAAGGTGTTTTCCCTCCTCAACTCCTTAAGTGAGGACATGACTCGATGAGGGGGCTGTTTGTCACCTTTGAGGGGATCGAGGGTTCAGGTAAGACGACCTTAGCCAAAAGGACCTCTGCGCACCTTACCGGAGAGGGATATAATGCAATATTAACCCGCGAGCCCGGTGGCACGGAGATAGGCAGGGAGATCAGACGGCTTCTCCTTGACCCTGAAAACTCAGGGATCCACCCCGTTACCGAACTCCTGTTATATTTTGCCGACCGCTCGGAGCATGTACGGAAGGTAATATCACCTGCACTTAAACGTGGTGATATTATTATATGTGACAGGTTCAGCGACTCAACCATCGCATACCAGGGCTTTGGAAGGGGTATAGATATTGATATGTTAAATGACCTTGACCGGATAGCAAGTGACGGCGTAAAACCCGATCTGACCTTTGTCTTTGATCTTGACGTCAGGACAGGGCTTGGAAGAAATATGCTCATCAACAAGTCCGACCGGTTCGAGATGGAAGAGATCGCCTTTCATGAACGTGTAAGGAAGGGATATCTGAGAATTGCAGAGCAAGAACCTGACAGGATAAGGGTGATCGATGCCTTACAGCCCCTCGATTCAGTCTGGGAAGAGATCAGGGTTATCATTGAATCATATCTCGACAATACCGGTTAGTGTTTTTACGACGCCATCAAGCATTTAACTGTTTTTGAAATCCTTAATCCAGCGATCCCGGGTCCATTTATGAATAAAAACAGCTCAATTCAAAAAATGAACCACTCATACAGCCTCAATGGATAAGCATACCATCGATGTACTGGAGTACGACAAGGTCCTGAAAATGGCAGCCTCCTTTGCCGTCACAGCTCCGGGCAGGAGGGAAGTACTTCAGAAACGCCCCGTTTCCGACTACGTTGAGATTTCAAAAAACATAGACCTCATATCCGAGTGCCGGAGGCTGCTCTCAGAGGGTTTATCATCAGGGGTTGAGCACTTCGAGGACCTCTCTTCCCTGTTGAAGAGGATCGTCCCCTCTGATTCAGGCCTTGAACCTATGGAGCTACGGGCCTTTCTGCCCTTTCTCTCATCGGCAATAAACCTGAGGGAGTTAAATGAATCCATCTCACTCCCCGCCCTTAACGGTCTCCTCGGGCAGATCAGGGCACATCCCGGGATAAAGAAGAAGATCCTCTGGGCGATTGACAGGGAGGGACACATCCTTGATCAGGCATCCCCTGAACTCAAGGAGATAAGAGGGAAAATGAAATCCCTCTACAGGAAAATAAAGTCAAGGCTCGAGGACCTGTTAAAGACAAAGGAACTCTCTCCCCACATCCGGGACTTCTTCTTAACCGAGAGGAACGGCAGGTGGGTAATACCCGTCAAGAGGGACTCAAAGGGACATATTCCGGGTGTGGTTCATGACATCTCAAACACCGGCGAGACCCTTTTTGTTGAACCCTATGAAATACAGCAGGTTGGTAACGAGCTTGAATCATACAGGGCAGAGGAGAAGGTTGAAGAACTAAGGATACTCAGGTCCCTGACCGGCATGCTGAGGTCTTCACTCGATGAGATTCAGAGAGACTATGAAACGGTTATCTATGCAGACGTGCTCTTTGCCATGTCCGGTTTTGCCGACTCAATGGACATGTCACCCCCCGAAATAAACACCAGGGGCTGTATAAAGATTATACAGGGAAGACATCCCCTTCTATGGCAGGCCCTCAGAAAGGCAGACCGCGGGGAAGAACTCGTACCCCTTGATTTCGAACTCGGAATGGAAAACACCTGCATGGTTATAACCGGGTCCAATACGGGAGGCAAGACACTTACCCTCAAGACGGTGGGAATACTGAACCTCATGGCCCTTACCGGAATGCATGTTCCTGCAAACTCAGGGACATCACTCCCGATACTAAACAGTATACTTGCCGACATAGGGGACGAACAGTCCATAGAAGAGAACCTCTCCACATTTTCAGCCCACACTCTCAGGATTTCTGATATCCTGAACGTAAGCACGGGCAATACACTCGTAATCATAGATGAGCTCGGAACAGGAACCGATCCCGAAGAAGGGGGGGCGATTGCATGCGCGATCCTTAAAAGGCTCAGGGAGAAAAGGGTCCTGACCGTTGTATCCACACATCTCGGTATCCTTAAGGCCTTTGCCCATGCTGAGGAGGGCATTGTAAACGGTGCAATGGAGATGACCGAGATACAGACGGAAGGGGCTGCGATATACAAACCCTCTTACAGACTGAAAATCGGCAAGCCCGGCAGGTCCCATGCCTTTGAGATAGCCCGGAGATATGGAATGCCCCCGGATATCATCGCTGATGCACGGAATTTTTTAAAAGATGAGGGGTTGAACATGGAGGCACTCATGGAAGAGCTGAGAGAGGGAGAGACCCGGCTAAAAACAGAACTGATGGAAACAGGCATCATTAAAAAGGAGATCCAGAACCTCCGTGACTCCCTGACAGAGGAAATATCCCGCATCAGGGAGATGAGGAAGGAGATAAGGCTTAAGGCCCTTAAAGACGCAGACGAGGTCCTTAGAAGGACAAAAACACAGGCAAGGGATATTATAAAGATGCTGAAGGACAACCCCGGTGAAAAAAAATCCGGTACACTGAAAGAGATCGATACCAGACTCCTTGAAATCAAGAAGAGACAGGCCCCCCTTTCCCTGAAGGAGCCCCTCCCGCTGAATGAGATAGAAGAAGGGATGAAGGTTTATATAGACACCCTTGGTATCAGCGGCATCATCCAGTCGGTCAACAGAAAGAGCAAAAGATGCAGGGTAAAGACCGGTGCACATGAGATAGAAGTGGCCGTAGATGCACTCTCTGCAATCTGGAAACACGAGGCAGGAGAAGAACAGACCGTCCACACAGACGGCTCTTCAGGGCAGAGGGAAACAAGGCCCTCGGATTTCTTCCCTGAGAGAGAGATACCTCCTGAACTTAACCTCATAGGGAAGAGGGTGGATCCGGCCATATCAACCCTTGAGAGGTACCTCAATGACGCCTCTATCATCGGGGTGCCGTCCGTGAAGATCATTCACGGCATAGGAACGGGCAGCCTCTCCAGGGCCATCAGGAATCACCTCAAATCACATCCCCTCGTAAAGGACTTCCACAGAGGAGGTGAAGAAGAGGGTGGTGATGCCGTAACCATAGTGCATTTCTGATATCACTCCTTCCATCATTGCCAGAGCTCCTCTCTTTTACAATGCATCTTGTTGAAAGCCCCGACCTTTGATCGGAGAGCTTTACAACGGCGCTATCTGCAACCAACCGGCGTTCGCTTCCGGCTCCTTCCTGAAGAAAGGACAGGGGTGATTAAGTTATAATATTAAGTAGAGTCTGTTTGTAAAGTCCATTTTGTCATGCCCGAAGACTGTAATCGGGCATCCAGAGCTTATTGAAAAGAATAGATTCCGGTTAAGGACTGCCGGAATGACAGATAGAGAGACTGACTTTATACACGGACTCTGAATAGAAGGCGGTGTTGCCGGTTCAGTTACCTTTGATCGGCACCAAAGCTTAAGGGAATGATTATTACTCTACACATGTTATTCACAACAGGCAGGGGGTCAACGTGCAGGCATCAATAGCCGTAATAGATGACGAGGAGGACATCCTTGAACTGGTCGCTTACAACCTGAAAAAGGAAGGCTTTGATGTAAGAACCTTCATAAACGGAGAGGATGCACTAAATGCCCTCCGCAACGGCCGTTATGACCTCGCCATCCTTGACCTCATGCTCCCCGGCATCCAGGGAATGGATCTCTGCCGCATCCTCAAGTCTTCTGAAGTGACTTCCTCTGTGCCGATAATCATGCTTACCGCCAGGGGTGAAGAGCTTGACAAGGTACTGGGACTCGAGTTGGGAGCGGATGACTACATCACAAAACCCTTCAGCCCGAGAGAACTGGTGGCAAGGGTAAAGGCCGTACTGAGGAGGTCGTCAGGCAAGCCCCCCGAAGATACCCCTAAAATCAGGATGGGGGATCTGGAGATTGATCTCCATACATATCAGGTGCTGAAGCAGGGTCGTCAGATAAGGTTAAGTGCAACAGAGTTCCGGCTTCTCCTCTACCTCGCTGAGAGGAAGGGAAGGGTTTTCAGCCGTGATATGCTCCTTGACGCTGCATGGAAGGGGGAGGCCTTCGTAGAACCCCGCACCGTCGATGTGCATATAAGGAGATTGCGGGCCCAGATTGAAGACGACCCCTCCAATCCCGTGTATATAAAGACAAGGAGGGGTATAGGGTACTACTTCAATGGTGAACTATGAAAATGAGGACTCTCAAGTGGTTCGTAATACTGTATGCCTCTGTTATCGCTGTTTTGATTGCAGGTAACGTCTCCCTCTATGTCTCTTTAACGATCGCTGCACTTTTGCTTATTGCCGGACTGATACATCTCCGTGATGCGATCCGCAGCAAACGCTTTTTAAGCGAACTCGCCAAATTATCCGGAGGCATTACCGATGGGAACTTTCAGAGAAGGATATACCTCCCGCTCAGTGATGACTTTGCCGGGATTGCAAGAAGTTTAAACACTATGACCGAGTCTCTTCAACAGCGGATCAGCGCCTATGAGGAAGAGAAGGCATACCTGAGATTCATATTAAGAAGCGTTCCCGATGCATTACTGATAATAAGAAATGACGGCGTCATTGAACTCACCAATGATGCATTCAAGTCCCTCTTTGGGGATGTAGCTTTCGCCGGCCGTCCCATCTTCGAAGTAATCCGTCATCCTGATCTGTTCTCCTTAATGGATACGGTAAAACAGAGCCTCTCCCCCGCCGTCGGGGAATTATGGCTGGAACTGCCGGAGCCAAGATTTTTTACGGTAAGGATTTCACCTCTCTCATACGAAAACAACAGTCTTTCGGGCTTTGTTGCGATCCTTCATGACTCCACTAAGATGAAGAAACTTGAGGAGATGAGAAGAGATTTCGTTGCAAATGTCTCACATGAGATCAAGACACCTGTAACGGCTATCCAGGGATTTGCCGAGACACTGCTCGATGGCGCACTGGACGACAAGGATCATGCAGAGAAGTTCCTGGAAAAAATCAGAACTCACAGCGAACGCCTCAACAGGCTTGTCGATGACCTTCTGACCCTGTCGGCAATTGAACTCGGCTCCGGAAAATTGAATATAAAAGAGATAGACCCTGACGATGTCATTGACTATGTAATCGAAACACTAAGGGGTAATGCCGAGAAAAAGGGGCTTGAGTTAAGGAAGGTTAACGGGGGGAAGAAAACGCTGATTGAAGCTGACAGTGACCGACTGACGGGGATCCTCCTCAATATCGTTGACAATTCGATCAAGTTCACTGAAAGAGGCTATGTGGAGATAGGCACAAACCTTCTCGACAGCGGGGCAGTGGTTTTATCGGTAAAGGATACAGGGGTCGGGATCCCGGAGAAATTCCTGTCACGCCTTGGCGAACGCTTCTTCAGGGTCGACAGCTCAAGGTCACGGGAGATTGGAGGCACGGGTCTCGGCCTTGCCATTGTCAAACACCTTGTGCGTGCACACGGCTGGAAGATGCAGATCGAGAGCAAAGAGAACACCGGCACAACGGTAAGAATCCGGACCGGGTGACCCGTTTCCGCTACTCACCGATAGCCTGAACAAACACCTCTCGTCTTCTTCCCCTGTTATCAAAGTCCAAAAAAACTATCTGCTGCCAGGTTCCGAGGACGGGCCGTCCTTTATGTACGGGAACCGTCAGTGAGGGCTTCATCAGGGCGGCACGGACATGGGAAAAACCGTTCCCGTCACCCCACCTTTTGTTATGCTCATAAGACATATCCGAGGGGACAATCATCTCCAGTGCCTTCCGGAGGTCCTCAATGACACCGGACTCATACTCAATGGTCGTTACGGCCCCTGTGGAACCGGGGCAGAACACGGTAAGCAGCCCATCTCTTATACCTGATCTGTTAAGGACATCGGCTACACCGTCGGTTACATCGATAACGTCACAGAACCCTCCGGTAGATAACAGGATCTTATCAGAAAAGACCATCAAGACCTCCTCCCCCTTCATTTAAACAGGTTACGGTTACTCCTGCTGCACGCCGGGGGAAAAGAGATCTCGCTGCAACCCCCCGGCGGCAGGAACCCCGCATACTTTCGAGAAAACCTACTCGTCCTGCTGCTCTTCCTGATCTTTAAACAATTTGATTGTTTCCCTTTTAACAAAGGTATCACGGTACATCCCCGTTCCTGCCGGTATGACCCTCCCCATAATAACATTCTCCTTGAGCCCCCTGAGTCCATCAACCTTACCCTCGAGTGCTGCCTCTGTAAGCACCCTTGTGGTCTCCTGGAAGGAAGCGGCGGATACCCAGCTATAAGTCGACAAGGAGGCCTTTGTTATACCAAGCAGCATCGGCTTACCCGTTGCAGGTTTTCCGCCATTGGCGCGAACCCGCTCGTTCTCTTCGATAAAGTCGAGCCTCTCTATCTGATCACCGATCAGGAAGTGTGTATCCCCCGGGTCCTCGATCTTGATCTTCCTCATCATCTGGCGCACTATAATCTCTATATGCTTGTCATTGATACTAACACCCTGGAGCCTGTAAACCTTCTGAACTTCATCCACAAGGTAACTCTGAAGCTCATTCGGACCAAGTATATCGAGAATACTGTGGGGGTTCACTGCACCGTCCATAAGGGCCTCACCCGCCCTTACCCAGTCGCCCTCATGGACTGTAACATGCTTCCCTTTTGGAATCACATACTCCTTCTCGGCATCTCCCGCCTTAACCACCACGGCACGCTGACCCTTCGGTGCACTCCTGAACTCCACAATGCCGTCGATCTCAGAGACTACCGCATGCTCCTTCGGCTTTCTTGCCTCAAAGAGTTCGGCAACACGCGGGAGACCTCCGGTAATATCCTTTGTCTTTGTAGTTTCCCTTGGTATCTTAGCAAGGATATCACCGGGAGCAACAATATCACTCTTTTCAACGAGGATATGCGCACCGGAGGGCAACTGGTATCTCGCCAGATGTTTGGTGCCGGGAATCCTTAATGTTGCCTTTCCCCGCTCATCTTTAATAGAGATCCTCGGCCTCATGTTCGGCGGGTAGTCAATGATGACCTTCTGGCTCAACCCTGTAATTTCATCCACCTCTTCCTTAACCGTCACACCTTCTGTTATATCTCCCAATGCAATCTTTCCACCAATCTCTGTAAGGATGGGCACTGAATACGGATCCCATTCCACAAGCTTCTGTCCGATAGTTACCTTTGCCCCCTCTTCAACAAGGACCTGGGCACCGTAAACGAGATTGTATTTCTCCTTCTCCCTGCCATCCTTGTCAACAATTGCAATCCTTGCATTTCTGTTGAGAACAACAAGCACACCGGCCCTGTTCCGGACCGCATTTATCTCTACAAATTTAACCTTGCCTGAATTCTTTGCCTCAAGGACCGCCTGCTCGACCGCCTTGGTAGCGGTTCCACCTATATGAAAGGTCCTCATGGTAAGCTGTGTGCCGGGTTCGCCAATTGACTGGGCGGCAATTATACCTGCAGATTCACCTATCTCGATGTGATTTCCCCTTGCCAGATCTCTCCCGTAACAGGTGGCACAGACACCGAACTTTGTCCTGCAGGTAAGGACGGACCTTATCTTAACCTTATCTATTCCTGCCTCAACTATCCGATTTGCAAGCTCCTCATTAATCTCCTCACCGGCACCCACTATCTTTTCGCCGGTTATGGAATCCTTGATGGTATCGGAGGATGTCCTCCCGAGGATTCTCTCGTCGAGACCCTGAATAATCTCTCCTCCCTCTATGAGGGCGTTCACAACAATACCATCCCTCGTACCGCAGTCCACTTCGGTAATAATAACATCCTGAGCAACGTCCACAAGCCTTCTTGTAAGATAACCGGCATTTGCAGTCTTTAATGCCGTATCGGCCAGCCCCTTACGGGCGCCGTGCGTGGAGATAAAGTACTGAAGTGGACTCAACCCCTCACGGAAGTTAGCTGTAATAGGCGTCTCGATAATCTCGCCCGAGGGCTTTGCCATAAGGCCCCTCATTCCGGCAAGCTGTCTTATCTGGGCAGCCGATCCCCTGGCGCCGGAGTCAGCCATCATGAATACACTGTTAAAGGACCTTCTTTCCTTCAGCTCTTCCTCGGGAAATTCCTCACCACCCTCGGCACCAAGTTCCTTCATCATCTCCTCTGCAACCAGTTCAGTAACATTTGCCCAAATGTCGATAACCTTGTTGTACCT